>Ga0335070_10000173_pt1 | contig 73694 bp, 68 predicted proteins | sample Lox_Sample_13_FD_206722 | JGI IMG/M metagenome (GOLD analysis project Ga0335070, IMG submission 206722) | Soil microbial communities from Loxahatchee National Wildlife Refuge, Florida, United States - Lox_Sample_1.3 | ecosystem: Environmental > Terrestrial > Soil > Wetlands | place: USA... | reverse complement strand
AAACGGTCACGCGACGAGTTTTTGCGACTCGGGCGAACATGGCGCGATTATAGAAAACAGCCGCCGGAGTATAGTTAAATACTTGATCTCACGAGACCCGCATTATGGCTTTAAAACGCCCGCTCGTCATCGTCACTCGCAAACTGCCGGACGTCATCGAAACGCGGCTGATGGAGCTATTCGATGCCCGGCTGAACCTCGACGACCGCCCGATGTCGGCGGCGGAGCTCAAGTCTGCCCTCGCCGAGGCACATGTCCTGGTTCCGACGGTGACCGACCGGCTGGATAAGGCCGCGCTCGACGCCGCCGGTCCCGACCTCAAGCTGATCGCGTCGTTCGGCACGGGCATCGATCACATCGATCTCGATGCGGCCAAGGCGCGCGCAATCACGGTCACCAACACGCCCGGCGTGCTCACCGAGGACACGGCCGACATGACCATGGCGCTCATCCTGGCCGTGGCGCGGCGGCTGGGCGAAGGCGAGCGGCTGGTGCGCTCGGGGCGCTGGACGGGCTGGAGCCCGACCTCGATGCTCGGTGCCCGCCTCTCCGGCAAGCGCCTCGGCATCATCGGCATGGGACGGATCGGGACGGCGCTGGCGCGACGCGCCCGTGCCTTCGGGCTGTCGATCCACTATCACAACCGCCGCCGCGTCGACCCGGCGGTCGAGGCGGAACTCGAGGCGAGCTACTGGGAAAGCGTCGATCAGATGCTGGGGCACATGGACGTCGTTTCCGTCAATTGCCCGCACACCCCGGCGACCTTCCATCTGATCTCGGGGCGCCGGCTGCGCCGGCTGAAGCCGCACGCGATCATCGTCAACACCTCGCGCGGCGAGGTGATCGACGAGCAGGCCTTGATCCGCGCCCTTTACGCACGGGAGATCGCGGGGGCCGGACTCGACGTCTATGCACGCGAGCCGCAGGTCGATCCGAAACTGCTCGAGCTCGACAACGTCGTGCTGCTCCCGCATATCGGTTCGGCGACGATCGAGGGGCGGATTGCGATGGGGGAGAAGGTCATCGTCAACATCAAGACCTTCGTGGACGGTCACCGCCCGCCCGACCGGGTGATCGCGACCATGTTCTGATCGCGGTGGTCATAGCGGGGGCCGCTGACCTTGCGACCCCATTCTTTGTGACCCCAGTCACTGCGTCTTAAGGATTGCGGCGCTACACATCCCCGGATCGGCAATCGGGGGCAAGATGGGTACATCGCGACATTTGGTCGATCGTGGGTGTCGGCTGATTGGTGCTGCGCTTGCCGTGTTGGCGCTCCTTTTGGCCGTGCCGTCGCGCGCCGCCGACTATCATCTCTTGTCCGATCCGGACCTGATCACGCTGCTGAACGGGTCCATGCTCGATCTTCCGAACATCGACAATGACGGGCACCGTTATTACCGCTTCGAACCGGTCGAGAAGGTTGCCGAGCACGGCAAGCTGGACATCAAGAGCCAAGAGGGCCGCGAGATCGAACGCGGCATCTGGTGGGTCGAGGACGAGCAGTTCTGCGTTCTCCACCGGCATGTCGTCAGCATCCGCAAGCGGTGCTTCGCCGTGGCACGCGACGGCAGCGATATCCGCTTCATCGAGCTCCGCTACGAGCTGCCCGGCCGTAGAGTAGAGCGGCCGCAGCGCTGGGTGCAGTCGGCGCAGCTCGCGCAGGCTTCAGCCGATAAAGCCAATTACCACCTGCTCAACGACGACGAACTCATCAAGCTGATCACGGGTGCGTACTTCTACACGCCGGCGCTTGAGTCGCCGATGCAACGCTCGCTGTATTTCCAGCCGCCCACGGCGCCGGGCATTCACGGCAAGCTGTTCTCGATCAATTCGAAGGGCAAAGGTGCCGAGCGCGGCACCTGGTGGGTCGAGGACGAGCAGTTCTGCGCGTTCTTCACGGTGACGGTCGGCATCAGGAAGGCGTGCTATGCCGTCGCGCGCGACGGCGATGACATGCGCTTCATCTTGATCCGCTGGGAACAGCCGGGCCATATCATCCAGCGGCCGCACCAGTGGGTACCGGTCGCCCAGCTCTACCACACGCCGGGATAGCCGCCCGGGACTAGGCCTTGGCGTGGATTGAAAGATCGCGGATCGTGGGCTGTCGGCCGCACAAGGGGCAGTCGGGATCGCGCGGCACCGTGATCATCCGCGGCACGGCATCGAGCGCGTCATAGATCAGAAGCCGGCCCGCGAGCGAGCGGCCGAGCCCCAACAACTCCTTGATGGCTTCGGTTGCCTGCAACGTGCCCAGCACGCCGGCGACCGAGCCGAGAATTCCGGCCTGCTCGCAGCGCGGGATCAGGTCCGGCGGCGGCGGTTCGCGGAAGAGGCAGCGGTAGCACGGCGTCTTGCCATCGTAAGCCTTGAACGTGGAGAGCTGGCCTTCGAATCGTAAAAGCGATGCCGCGACGAGGGGCTTTTGCTCGAAGAAGCAGGCGTCGTTGAGAAGATAACGGGTGGCGAAGTTGTCGCTGCCGTCGCAGACCAGGTCGTACTCGGCTATCAGCTCGCGGGCATTGTCGGGCGCCAGGCGCAGATGATGCGGAGTGACCCGGACCTCCGGATTGATCGCGGCGAGACTTTCGACCGCGCTTTTCACCTTCGGCGCGCCGATATTGGCCGTCGAGTGGATGATCTGCCGTTGCAGATTCGACAGATCGACCGCGTCGTTATCGACGACCCCGATCGTGCCGATGCCCGCCGCCGCCAGATACATGAGCATCGGCGAGCCGAGCCCGCCCGCGCCCACGACCAAGACCCGCGACGCAATCAGCCTCTCCTGGCCCTCTTCGCCGATCTCGTCGAGAATGAGGTGCCGGGCATAGCGTTCGAATTGCGGGTCGGTGAGGCTCATCTGCGGGTGAAATACTGGGTTAGATTCCGCCGGATGCGTTCGAGGACCGGGACGGTCAGATCAGGATAGGCGAAGGGCCGCCCCGTAATCCGCTCGTAGACGTCTATATAGATCTTCGCCGCATCCAGGATCACCTCGCGCGGGATCTCTGGGATCGGATCCTTGTAAGGATCGCAGCGCGCCGTCACCCAGGTACGGACGAAATCCTTATCGAAGCTCTCCGGCCTTTGGCCGGCCTCAAACCGCCGCTGGTAGCTCTCGAGGAACCAGTAGCGGCTGCTGTCCGGGGTGTGAATCTCGTCGGCCAGCACGACATTGCCGTCGCGATCGAAGCCGAACTCGTACTTGGTGTCGACCAGGATCAGCCCATGATCACGGGCGATCTGGCGGCCGCGCGCGAAGAGCGCGAGAGCCAGTTCCGACACCTTCTGCCACTGCGCTGCCGTCAGCAGCTTCCGCCCGACGATTTCGTCGGCGGTGAGCGGCTCGTCGTGAGCGCCGTCGCCGGCCTTGCTGGTCGGCGTGATGATGGTGTGCGGCAGCTTCTGGTTCTCGCGCAAGCCGTCGGCAAAACGGATGCCGTACATCTCCCGCCGGCCGGCCTTGTACATCGGCCAGATGGATGTGCCGGTCGTCCCGGCCAGATAGTCGCGGACGACAATCTCGACCGGCATGATCTTGAGCCGGCGGCAGACGACCACGTTGGGATCAGGATACTCGATCACATGGTTTGGGCATACGTCGCGCGTGGCCTCGAACCAGAACCGCGCCGTCTGGGTCAGCACCTGGCCCTTCAAGGGAATGGCGGTCAGGATCTGGTCGAAGGCGCTCAGCCGGTCGGTCGCGACGAGTATGCGGCGCCCATCCGGCAGGTCATAGTTGTCCCGCACCTTGCCGCGATAATGATCGGGCAATTCCGGGATGGTCGCGTCCCGCAGAATATAATCGGCGTACGCCGCTATCGAGTTCGTCGTCATCGCTTATCGTCCCGTCGATCCAAATCCACCGCTGCCACGTTTGCTGTCGGGCAGGGCCGCTGCTTCCTGCCACAGGGCCTGCACGATCGGTGCGATCACAAGTTGAGCCACGCGCATGCCCCGCGTCACGGTAAAAGTCTCAGGCCCGAGATTCACAAGGATCACACCGATTTCGCCGCGATAATCGGCGTCGATCGTGCCGGGGCTGTTGAGAACGGTCACACCATGCTTGAGCGCAAGCCCCGACCGCGGCCGCACCTGCGCTTCGTATCCGGCCGGCAAGGCGATCGCGATGCCGGTCGGGACCAGCGCCCGAGCTTGCGGCGCGATCGCCATCTCGCCGCTGACCGCCGCCAGAAGATCGAGGCCGGCGGAGGCCGCCGTCGCATAGGTCGGCAAGTCGAGACCGGCGCCGTGCGCCAGCCGCGTGATCGGAACTTCGAGGGCGAGAGACGGCTTCATTGATTCGCGATCGTTAAGATTCCTGAATCCTAGGCTGCGCCTCGGGCTGGTCAACTTGTTGATTAGCCGGGGAAGTGGCTCATGGCGCGCTAACGTAGAAGCATACCACCTATGAGCCCGATGCAGTGCTGCAGAGCAGCAAGCCCCTTATGTTTATGCCCGTCGGGATGCGGCTTGGCGGTTCTGGGTGGCATCCAGATCGTGCAGCATCCGTTCATTCTAAAGGCCTTGAACCCGGTGTATGCGGTCCAGGCGTTCACGATCTCGCCAACACGGGGCTTTGTCGTCATGGGCGCGGTGTTCCTGGCGGTGACCGGAACCGAGGCGCTGTATGCCGATATGGGACATTTCGGCCGGCGAGCCCTCCGGACGGGCTGGTTGTATCTCGTCTTTCCGGCCCTGCTGCTGAACTACTTCGGCCAGGGGGCCCTCGTTCTGGCAAACCCCGCGGCGGTCGAGAACCCGTTTTACTATCTGGCGCCGGACTGGGCGCTGTACCCGCTCGTGGCGCTCTCGTCGATAGCGACGATCATCGCGTCGCAAGCGGTCATCTCGGGCGCGTTCTCGCTGACGCGCCAGGCCGTGCAGCTCGGCTATCTGCCGCGGCTGGAAGTGCGACATACGTCCGCCCAGGAGATCGGGCAGGTTTATGTGCCAAGGGTCAACCTCGCGCTGCTGGTCGGCGTCGCTTTGTTGATCGTGATTTTCCGCACCTCGGATAATCTCGGCGCCGCCTACGGCATTGCCGTCAGCGGCATGATGGCGATCACGACAGCGCTGGCTTTTCTGTACATGCGCAGCGTGGGCTGGACCCTCGTGAAGGCGGGTGCCATTTTCGGTGCCTTCCTTGTCGTCGACCTTACCTTTCTGTCGGCGAACCTGCTGAAGATCTTCGAGGGCGGATGGTTCCCGCTCCTGGTCGCCGGCGCGATCGTCGCCCTGATGGGAACGTGGTGGCGTGGCCGGCAGATGCTGACGGCGCTTCGGGCGCGCGACGCGTTGCCCGTCGATACGTTCATCGCCGGCCTGAAGCCGGATCATCCGCGGCGCATGCCCGGCAGGCGGTGTTCCTTACCGCGCGGCTCGATGAGGTGCCGAACGCGCTGCTGCACACGCTCAAGCACTACAAAGTATTGCACGAGAAGGTCGTTCTGATGACCGTGCGGACCGAGGACGTGCCGCGCGTTTCGGACGAACAGCGGCTGGACGTACAGGTCCTGGACAAGGGATTTTACGCGATCAGCGTCCGGTTCGGCTTCATGGAGCAGCCGAGCGTGCTGCGCGCGCTCAGCCTGTGCCGCGTGAAAGGCCTGCGATTCGAGCTGATGGACACGTCGTTCTTCGTCGGGCGGGAGCGGCTGCGCGCGGCCAAGCGTTCGGCCCTCAAGTCACGGTGGCGGCAGCGCCTGTTCATCGTGCTCTCGAACAACATGCTGGGAGCGACGGAATTCTTCGGGATTCCGCCGAACCGCGCGATCGAGGTCGGCGGGCATACGGAGATTTGACGGCGCCGGCGGCGTCGCGGCCGTTCAGGCCTGCCCGAGCTTCACCGCGATGCGCTGGGCCAGCCGGTGGGCGACCTCGTCCTTCGGCAGGCGTGGCCAGGTTTCGGTTCCACCGTCGTCGATGACGTGCACCGTATTGGCGTCGCCGCCGAAGGTGCCGGTGGAAGCCGAGACGTCGTTGGCGACGATCCAGTCGCAGCCCTTTTTCTTGCGCTTGGCGGTCGCGTTGGCGACGACGTTTTCGGTCTCGGCGGCGAACCCGATCACCAGGCGGGGCCGGCGCGAACCCGCCGCGGCGAGTGTCGCGAGGATATCGGGATTTTCGACGAGTTCCAGCACCGGCAGCTGGCCGTTCTTCTTGAGTTTTTGATTGCGCCTTTCGGCCGTGCGCCAGTCGGCGACGGCGGCCGCGAGCACGGCGACGTCGACGGGTAGCTCCGCGCGGCATGCGGCCAGCATCTCCTCGGCCGTCTCGATATGCCTGACCTTGACCCCCGCCGGGTCCGGCAGCTGCGTCGGCCCGGTCACGAGAATCGTCTCGGCGCCGAGGCCGGTCAACGCCGTCGCGATGGCATGGCCTTGTTTGCCTGACGAGCGGTTGCCGATGAAACGCACGGGGTCGATGGGTTCGTAAGTCGGCCCGCTGGTGACGAGGGCCCGCCGCCCGGTCAGCGCTCCCGGCACGCCGAAGAAACTCTCGATGGCCGCCACGATGGCGAGAGGCTCGCTCATGCGCCCGACACCGACTTCGCCTTCGGCGAGCGCGCCCGTCTCCGGTCCGATCGTGCGCACGCCGCGCTTGCGCAACGTCTCGAGATTGGCGTGCGTCGCCGCATTCTCCCACATGACGAAATTCATCGCCGGAGCGGCGAGGATCGGCCTGTCGGTCGCGAGCAGGACGGTGGAGGCCAGATCGTCGGCCAGCCCGGTCGCCATCTTGGCGAGGAGATCGGCGGTTGCCGGCGCGACGACGACCAGGTCGCATTCGCGGGCGAGCCGGATATGGCCGATCTCGCTTTCGTCGGTCAAAGAGAAGAGGTCGCCGTAGACTTTGTTCTTGGAGAGCGTCGCGACCGCCAACGGCGTGACGAACTGCGCGCCACCGTGAGTCACGATGCACCGTACCGCGCAGCCGCGATCGCGCAGCCGGCGAATTAAATCGAGGCTCTTATACGCGGCAATTCCGCCCGAGATGATCAGAAGGACGCGTCGCCCGTGCAGCATGGCTTCCATTCATAGGCCCGAACGGCCCAGGCCTGATCAACGGGATCAAGCGAGATCAAGCTAGCCGCCGCCTCCGGAGGATGCAACCGAAGCTGCGAATTGGAGCCATCACCGCTTCGGATCCTGGAGGCGCTTGTGAAGTTCGGCCGCATGCTTGGTGGCGTGCGCAACATGCAGCAGGCTTCCGGCGGCACGAGCGAGGCGGGATCCACATCAGCGGCGTCGCCAAAGCGGCGGTCGAGAGCGGTGCTGCCGCGTCGCAGGTGCTGGGTGCGTCGGGGGGCCCACCCGTCGATCGGAGATGCCGCGCACGCAGGTCGATGCGTTAATCGCCAACGTGCGCAGCGCCAGGTCGTTAACCTCGTGTGGCGCATGCGCGCTGCGGGCGCGCCCACTTAGTTATCCACACAACGCAGATATTAACGGTTCGCCGCGTGCTCCGTTAACCGCCGCTTAAAAGACTTTTAGGGAATTGCCGCCATATTCGTGATTAACCATTCCGACACTACGACTCGTGCGAAGCGGTCAGTTCAGTTTGCGAGGGAGACAATAATGAGCGCGCAGCCGATCCTGGCGACGCCGACCCCGAACGCCGACACACGGCCGGCGAAACCGAAGCAGGGCTCGCGACTGCAACGGATGAGCCTGACCGCTCGTCTGTTCCTCCTCGTCTCGATCGCGGTTTTGCCGGCGATCGGCATCCAGGCGTACAACGAATACGACCTGCGCGAGGCGCGCGAAGCCGACATACGTCAACGCGTCGTCCAGATCACGAAACAATTCGGCGAAGAGATGGGCGAGCTGCGCGAAGGCGCGCGGCAGCTCCTGCTTGCGCTCGCGCAGCTTCCGGCCGTGAAGGCGAAGAGCGCTGAGAGCTGCACGACGCTCTTGGCCGCCCTCGAGCCGACATTTGCCAACTACAACCTTCTCGGTGCCGCCGACGCCGAAGGCCGGGTGTTTTGCGCCAGCCGCCCGGGCTTCCTCACGTCGGTCGCCGATCAGGTCTTCTTCCAGCGCGCCATGGCGCATGACGGTCTGGCAGTCGGCAACTACTGGGCCGATCCGGCCAGCGGGAAAAAGGCGATCCATTTCGCCCACCGCTTCTACGACAGCGAGGGCCGCGTCGCCGGTCTCGTGTTCGCCGGTCTCGACCTTGTGTGGCTGTCGGAGCATCTGAAGGAGCGCGGCCTCTCGCCGACGCAGTCGATCCTGATCGCCGACCGCGAGGGCAACATCATCGCCCGCCTGCCGAATCCGGAAGCGCTCGTCGGCAAGAACATGCGCAAGAGCCACGAAGGCATCATGGATGGCAACGTCGCCGGCTGGGAGGAGGCCGTGGGCGTCGATGGGCTGACCCGCATCTTCGGTTATCTGCCGGCGCAGCTGCCGCCTTACGACTTCTTCCTCAGCGCCGGGCAGGCGAAGGCCGAAGCGCTCGCGCCGATCGAGGATGCGACCCGCCGCGGCATCGTTCTCATCCTCATCGGCTTCCTGCTCGCCGTGTACGCGGCCTGGCTGGGCGGCCGTATCTTCATCCGCCGCCCCATCGCCGACCTGCTCCAGGTCACGAAGGACTGGCGCGACGGCAACGACGCGGCGCGCGTGCATCTGAAGGACACCGGCTCGGAGATCGGCCGCCTCGGTCAGGCCTTCAACAGCATGGCCGACGCGCTGGCGGCGCGGAACGCGGCCCAGAAAAAGGCGGAAGACCAGCTGCGCCAGCTCAATGCCACCCTCGAGGAGCGCGTCGAGCAGCGCACCGCCGAGCTCGCCAAGGCGAACCGCCTCGCGACGCTCGGCAAGCTGACCGCGACCGTCAGCCACGAGCTGCGCAACCCGCTCGCCGTGATCCGGAACACGGTCTTTGCCGTCGCCGAGACGGCGAAGAACACCGGCCTCAATCTCGAGCGGCCGCTGAAGCGTATCGAGCGCAACCTGCTCCGCTGCAACGAGATCATAACGGAGCTGCTCGACTACACGCGCACGCGCAAGCTCGACACGGCGCCCCGGCTGTTCGACGAATGGCTGTCGGAGATCTTGAGCGAATATGAGATGCCTACGGGCATTTCGCTCCGCACCGAGCTCAGTGCGCTCGGCGCCGAGGTGTCCTTCGATTCCGGCCGGCTGCAGCGCGTGTTCATCAACCTTCTCGACAACGCCCGCGACGCCATCAACGATGCACGCGCCGCGCAGCCCGCGTCGCGCGAGGCGGGCGTCACGGTGCGCACGCGGGTGATCGACGGACGCCTCGAGGTGAGCGTCGTGGATACCGGGGCGGGCATCCCGCCGGAAGTGTTCCCGAAGATCTTCGAGCCGCTCTTCAGCACGAAGGGTTTCGGCATCGGCCTCGGCCTGCCCACGGTCAAACAGATCATGGAGCAGCATGGCGGCGACATCGAGATCGCGAGCCAGATCGGCGAGGGCACGACGGTCACCCTGTGGCTGCCGCTGTTCCGCGTTCAGGATATGGCGGCATGAACCGCGCCGCGCGCGTCCTCATCATCGACGACGACCGCGACGTCGCGGAGAGCCTCGCGGACGTCGTGGAATCGCGCGGCCACGCGGTGGGCATCGCCTTCAGCGGCGAAGAGGGGCTCGCCAAGTTCCGCGAGCAGCCGTTCGACGTCGTGTTTGTGGACGTGAAGATGCCCGGCATGAACGGCGTCGAGACCTATCTCAAGGTCCGCAAGCTCAGTCCTGGCACCAGCGTCGTGATGATGACCGGGTTCAGCATCGAGCAGATACTGCGCGACGCGAACCAGCGGGGCGTTCTCCGGGTCGTCGACAAGTCCGTTGCGGCGGCCGAGATCGCGCCGATTGTCTGCGGGTTCGGCGCCCACCGCATCGTACTCGCGACCGCCAAGGCGGGACTGGGCGACGCGATTGTCCCCATGCTCGCCGGCACGGGATGCACAGTCGACGTGGTGGACACGGTCCAAGACACGCTCGACCGGGTCATCTCGGGCGATGCCGACTGTCTGATCGTCGATCAAAACCTGCCGACGCTGAGCGGCTTCGATATCTATCTCAGCCTCAATTGGGCGGGGCGGGCCGTCCCGACCATCGTCGTCACACACCGGGCGCGGGAACATATCGAAGCCATGGATCTGCTTCAGCCGATGGCGGAGACGATCCTGAGCAAGCCGTTCGATCCGGGGATCGTGCTCGATGAGATCGCCAAGTTGAGCGAGGCCGTGACGGGCTGATGGACGTCATCGGTACCAGACAGAGCGGTGCTTCCCGTCTCGCCCGCCGGGTGCTGATCGTTGACGACGACGTCGACTTTGCGGAATCGCTTTGTGACATCCTGGAGCCGCAGGGCTATGTCGTGGCCATGGCGCGCACGCCCGCCGAAGCGCGCGAGCAGCTGAAGGCCTTCGATGCCAAGGTCGTGCTCGTGGACGTGCACCTTCGCGGCGCCAGCGGCACCCGGCTGATCGCTCAGCTCAAGGAAGAGCACCCCGGCCTCACCTTCATCATGATGACCGCTTACGCGGAGGTGAGCTCGGCCATCGAAGCTCTCCGGTCGGGCGCCCACGACTACATTCTCAAGCACATGGACCCGCGCGGGCCGCTGCTGGCGCTGGAGCGCTCGTTCGAGAAGCTTCAGCTTCAATACGACTATAAGGCCGCCTACGAGGAATTGCTGGTCGCGAAGACCGCGGCAGAAGCCGCGAGCAAGGCCAAGTCGCAATTCCTGGCGACTATGAGCCATGAGCTGCGCACGCCTCTGAATGCGATCATCGGCTTTTCCGAGTTTCTGCTGCACGACAGCGCGCGGCCGACGGATCCCGCGAAGATCGAGGGCTATCTCAAGGCGATCCACGAGAGCGGCCATCATCTCCTGGCGGTGATCAACGATATTCTCGACTTGTCGAAAGCCGAAGCCGGGCGCCTCGAGCTCAGCGAAGAGACGGTGAATGTCGAAGAGACGGTCGCCGCCGCGCTGCGCGTCGTCGCGCCGCGCGCCCGCGACGGCGGACTCGATCTCTCGAGCCAGATCGCGCCCGACCTGCCGCTGTTGTGTGCCGACGGCCGCATTCTGCGTCAGATCCTGCTCAATCTGCTGTCGAACGCGATCAAATTCACGCCCGCAGGCGGTCGCGTCGAAGTCGGTGCGGCCAGTATGGGTGACAACGCCGGCATCCGCATCTACGTGCGCGATACGGGCATCGGCATGAAGGCGGAGGACATCCCCAAGGCGTTCGAGCCGTTTCGCCAGATCGACAACCGCTTCATCCGCAAATATCAGGGCACCGGGCTCGGCCTGCCGCTGGTCAAAGCCATGGTCGGCGCGCATGCCGGCACGATCGACGTCCAAAGCACGCCGGGTTCGGGCACCGAAGTCTCGATCCACTTCCCGGCCGAGCGCATCATCCTGCCGCAGGAGCCGAAACAGTACGCCGTGGCCGGCTCGGCCTAGGGTCTGCTCGTCTCAGGGTGCGGCCGGCTAGGCAGAGCCGCCCGTCCCGGCGAGACGCGCCAGTTGAGCAGGAAAGCGGCGAGCGCCACGGCGACCGCCACCAGAAGCGTTCCGTCCAGTCCCCCGTGCATCATGGCCTCGCCGCCGACCAGCGAGCCGAGGAAGATGCCGAGGAAGAGCGCGCTGTTGTTCCAGGCGAGCACGGTCGCGCGCTGGGCCGGGAAATCGGCGGCGAGGCCCGACTGCTGCGCCGGAAAAAAGAGCTGCGCCGCCGCAGACGCCAATCCGAGCGGGATGTGGATCGGCAGATCGGCGGCCAACGCCGTCCGAGCCGCGAGCAGCATCAGTGCCAGGCCAGATAGGCAGAGCGCAATCGTGAACCTCGGTCCGCGCCAGTCGGCCATCCATCCGCCCAGCAGCGTTCCGGCGAGGGCTCCCGCACCGTACACGACGAGGACGCGAACGATCGCGGCCGTCGAATAGCCGGCCGCGGCCAAGCCGCTGCCGATGTAGGTGTAGACCGCATAGAGGGCTGTGGCCCATACGACGGTCAGGATCAGCCGCCGGGCCGCGGCGCCTTTGCGGGCAAACCGGTCAGGCCCCGCAACGCCGCCAGCATTGCCGCGAGGCCAGGCCAGCCCGTTGGCGGCCGCGAGCAGCATGCTGGCCGCGGCGAGCGCCAGGAACACAACCCGCCAGCCGAAGGCCGCAGCGGCGAGCGCGCCGATCGGCGTTCCGATCGACAGCGACAGCAGCAGGCCCGACACCGCGATGCCCATCCAGGTGGCGCGCCGCGCCGGCGGCGCCGCTTCTCCCACGAGAGCGTAAACGGACGGTGATATCCCAGCCGCCGTCAAGCCGGCGAAGACGCGCGCGGCGAGCAAACCGGTAAACGACGGCGCCACGGCTGTTAACAGATTCGCCAAGCCGAACGCGACGAGGCTCCAAGTCAAGACGCGGCGCCGTCCATGGCGATCGGCCACGCGCCCGAATACGGGTGCGCTCGCCATGTAGGTGACGGAAAAGGCCGTGACGCTCAATCCGGCTCGCGCCACGGAGACGGCGAAGTCCGATGTGAGCTCCGGCAACAGCGGCGAGATCACGAACAGATCGGTCCCCATCACGAACAGCGTCAACCAACCGACGGCGAGCTTGATCACCGGTTACCCTTTTCTGAATCCAGTCGCAGCAGCATTAACGAATTAACTGTCACGCGGCTGCATTAACGCTTCTGTCCACAGAAATTCAAAGTTAACACCATTCGTTTAACTGAATCTTAGAACGCGTGACCTACGGTCCCGCTGACCAGCCGAGTGCTCGTGGCGCAAATCACAAACGCACCGGTTTCGAGGCGAGATAATGGAGGACCCGATAATGACTGCGTTGAAGAGCGTCGCAGAACGTGACGTCGATTGGAGCGAGCTCAGCGAGATTACCGCCGATGAGTTTCCGCGGGCGATGGAAGCCATCGCGGAAGAGCACCGGCCGTCACGGATGCCGTTCTTCCGGCACCTCGCCGCCATGCCGACCGACAAGGCCAGCGATCCGTCGTTCCTGGGCCAGCTCCACCTCGTCTATCAGTCCGCGATGCATGCGACGCGCGCCGCGGTCTACTACCTGCCGCATCTCGACAGCCCGGCGCTGCGCAAGCGCAAGCTGCAGATCTTCGTCGATGATGACGGCCTGCCGGGCGGCGACACCCATCACTATCAGCTGACCCGCGCCTTCCAGAACCTCGGCGCGAAGTGCGTCATCGGCGACGAGGAATTCGCCGGCGCCGCCGAGCTCTGCCGTTTCCTCGATCCTGAGACCTCGCATTTCGTGCGTCTCGTGCAGAAGCTCTACGCCCGCTCGCTCGGCCCGTGGTGCGTCGTCGAGACGATGTCGGACGACTGGCTGCGGGCGCTCGCCGACTCTCTGTCGGTGCATTTTCCGAACATCGCGAAGGAGCCGTACTTCGCCGAGTGCTTCTCGCAGGGCGTCGAAGAGCGCCATGCCGAAGAGTCGCTGTCGGTGACTCAGATGGTGCTGAAGGCGCGGCCCGAGTTGATCGGCGAAACGATCCGCGATGCCAAGATGATGGCCCAGGCGCTCGACGGCGTCTGGACCCGCATGGACCGCATCGTCCTTCGCGCCGGCTGATGCCGTGATCCAATGGCCCGGGGCTCGCGTGCATGCTGCGGGCTCCGGGCCATTTTCGTGCCTGCGGCCGCGCAGGCCGTGATGAGCTTCAAGAACGCGTCAGATCGGGTATGACCTCGCGCCGCCTGCATTTGAACGAAGCCGCCATCGCGCCGTCGCCGTCGGTCGTCGCGGCGATGCAGCGGGCCTTGGCGGACGCCAACCGCTATCCCGACAACGATCCTGCGGCTCTCACGCAGGCCTTGAGCCGCCAGACGGCCATCCCGGGCTCGCGGATCGTTTTCGGCAACGGCAGCAGCGAAGTCCTGGTCCACGCGGTGCAGATCGCCATCCGGGCCGCCGGCGACGAGGCCGTCATTCCGGTGCCGTCGTTCCCTTTGTACGAAAAAGAAGTGGGGCTGCAGGGTGGCCGTACCGTCGGCGTGCCGACGCGGCCCGACGGCGCGCCCGATGTGCCGGCGATGCTGGCGGCGATCGGGCCGCGGTGCCGCATTGTGTTTGCCGCGACGCCCAACAACCCCACCGGCGCTCTCATGTCGCAGGACGCGGTCGAGCGCCTCGCGGCGGGCGTGCCGGACGACGTTCTGCTGGTCCTGGACGAAGCCTATTACGAGTTCGGCCGTCACGCCGGCGCCAAGGACAATCTCGCCGTCCTGTCCCGCCGCAAGGGCGCCTGGATCGCGACGCGGACGTTCTCCAAGGCCCACGCGTTGGCCGGGTTGCGGCTCGGCTATGGCCTGACGGGTACCGCGCGTCTGGCGGACGAGTTCCGGCGCCGCCGCGCCAATTTCCATGTCAATCACATCGCCCAGTCGGGCGCTCTCGCCGCATTGGCCGACGATGCTTACGTTCACGCCCTCCTCGATGCGAACGCGCGCGAGCGCAGCCGGCTTATCATGGGTCTGCAGGATCTCGGCCTCGAGCCGCTGCCGAGTGCGACCAATTTCGTGACCATGCCGCTGCCGCGGGCGGCGGCCGAGATCGTCGAAGGCCTCGGCGCACAGGGTATCCTCGCCATGGCGCTGCAATGGCCTGGTATGCCGCATGGGCTGCGTATCAGCGTCGGGACGGCCGATGACACCGCCGCGGTCCTCGCGGCGCTCGCAACGCTCCTGCGGCCGAGGACGTGGCCCGGCTTCGGCCGGCCCTCCGCTCATTCGGCAGAAGTCATTTCCTTCGCGGCGAAATAGCGGCTCGGTGTGACGCCGAGCTGCCGCCGGAACATCGCGATGAACGCGCTCGGGCTGTCGTAGCCCAAGTCGAGCGCCACGGTCGTGACCTTCTCGCCGCCGGCCAGGCGAGACAACGCCTGGAGCAGGCGGGCCTGCGCGCGCCACGCGGCGAAGGTCATGCCGGTCTCGCGGACGAACAAGCGTGCGAGCGTGCGTGCGCTTGCGCCAACCTCGGCACCCCATTGTCCGAGCGTGCGGTTGTCGCCAGGTTCGCGCGCGACGGCGGCACACAGCCGCGCGAGGCGCGGATCGGCCGGGCTCGGCAGATGCAGCGGCAGGATCGGAAGCAACTGCAGCTCGTCGAAGATCAGCGCCGCGATGCGCCCGTCCGGTCCACGTTCGTCGTAGAGCAGGGGCATTTCGACCGCGCGCAGGATCAGCTCGCGCAGCAGGCCGGACACCGCCGTCACGCGGCAGGTCGCCGGCAGCCCGCCGGCCGCGGTCGGATCGATGTAAAGGGTGCGCATGGCCACGCGGCCGGCCATGGTGATCTCGTGGTCGACGGCGGCCGGGATCCACAGCGCGCGGTTCGGCGGCACCACCCAGCTGCCCTGCGGGGTGCTGACGGTCATCACGCCGGATGAGGCATAGAGCAGCTGTGCCCGCGCGTGGCTGTGCCGGGCCTGCAGCCAGCCGTCAGGATAGTCCTTGGCCATCGCGGCGATCGGCCGTGGCACGGTCTGGAAATCGGCGGCATCGATGCTTCGCCCGGCGATCGGCGCGGTCGGCCGCGCCGGCGCGCGGCCGTGGTGCTCGCTGTCCGGATGTTCGTTGCGCGGCATTGGGCCCGAGTATAGCGCTGAATCTGTCCGTTTCTCGGCATATCCTGGCGCTTTGATGCAAGCCGGCCATGTCCGGCCCTGCTAGGCTAAGCGAAGTCCGGCTGCTGCCACGGGAGCTCAGATGCCAGCCTTTGCGAAACCGCTCAGCTTCGTCGTTCTGCTGAACATCGGGCACACCCTCGATCACCTGTTCATGCTGATCTATCCGACGGTAGTCCTGGTGCTGGCGCCGGCGCTCGGCCTTTCCTATGCGGAGACGCTGCCGCTCTCGCTCGGCGGCTTCATCGCCTTCGGCGCGGGGTCGCTCCCCGCCGGCTGGCTCGGCGATCGCTGGAGCCGGCATGGCATGATGGTGGTGTTCTTCATCGGCATCGGCGCCGCCGCCATCGCCACTGCGTTCGCGCGGTCGCCCTTCGAGATCGCCGCCGGGCTGACTTTCGTCGGTCTGTTTGCCGCGATCTATCACCCCGTCGGCATCGCCATGCTGGTGAAAGACGAGCCGCGGCTTGGCCTGACACTCGGCATCAACGGGGTTGCGGGCAATCTTGGCCTTGCCTTCGCAGCCCTGCTGTCAGGGGCGTTGGCCGACCTGTTTACCTGGCGGGCGGCGTTCGTGGTGCCCGGCCTCGTCGCCATCGTCTGCGGTGTGTGGTTCTGGGCGGCCGTGCCGCCGGCGCTCGCGAATGCCGGCGGCGGCAAGCGTGCCGGCCGCGCCGCCGTCCCCGTCGATGTGGCGCGCGTGTTCGCGGTGCTGGTCGCGGCGACGGTGTGCGGCGGCATCATCTTCAACGCCGCGACCATCGCCATGCCGAAGATCTTCAACGAGCGGCTCAGCACCTTGACCAGCAGCACCTTCGGCGTCGGCGCGTTCGTCTGCGCCGTGTATGTCCTGGCGGCGATGGCGCAGCTCTGCGTTGGACAATTGATCGACCGCCGGCCGTTGCGCGGCGTCTTCGTCCTGATCACGGTGATGCAGGGACCACTGCTGCTCCTCGCCGGCTATCTCTCCGACTGGGCGATGCTGGCGGTGGCGACGGCGATGATGTTCTTCGTCTTCGGCCAGATCCCGATCAACGACGCCATGGTCGCCCGCTACATCGATGACCGCTGGCGCGCCCGCGCCTACGCCTTGCGCTACGTCATATCGTTCGGCGCCAGCGCCACCGCGGTCCCCCTGGTCGCCTTTCTTTATGCGCGCACCGGCGGCTTCGAATCGCTGTTCCTCGTCCTCGCCGGCCTCGGAATCCTGGTGTTCGCGGCCGCGCTGTGCTTCCCCCGCGCGCCCGAGGCGATGGCGGCCGCCCCGGCGGAGTGACCGGCCCGGTCCGGGTCAATTCAATCGAGCTTGATGTGGGCGCGGGCGATAACCTTGCGCCAGCGTTCGCGTTCCCCGGCCGCATAGGCACCGAGATCCTCGGGGCTCCCGTGCGGCAGGCCGACGCTTTGCTTTTCGAACCGCTCGCGCACGTCGGGCGATGAAAAGATCTCGTTGGCCTCGCGGTTGAGCCAGAGAACGACCGGCCGCGGCGTGCCGGCCGGTGCGAACAGCGCGAACCAGTTGCTCGCCTGCACGTCGGGAAGGCCGGCCTCTGCCATGGTCGGGACGTCCGGCAATGCCGCCACACGCTGTGGCACCGTGACCGCCAGCGGCCGCACCCGCCCGCCGCGAACGTGCTCGGTGACGTTCGAGACGAGATCGAAGGTCATGTTGATCTGGCCTGCCAAAAGATCCTGGGTCGCCGGGGCGACGCCCTTATAGGGCACGTGCACGACGTCGATGGCGGCGAAGAGTTTGAATTCCTCGCCGGCCAGCTGGCCCATGCTGCCGATGCCGGCGGACGAGTAGGTGAGACCGCCGGGTTCGGACTTGGCGAGTGCCACCAGCGACTGGACCGAATTCGCCGGCACCGCCGGATGGACGATCAGGATCAGCGGCGCCGTCACCAGTTGCGCCACCGGAGTGAAGTCCTTGACCGGATCGTAGGGCAGCTTGGTCTCGAGATTGGGCAGGATCGCCATGGTCTGCTGCGCGCCGATGAACAGCGTATAGCCGTCGGGCGGCGCCTTGGCCGCGAACTCGGCGCCGATCATGCCGCCGGCCCCGGGACGGTTCTCGGTGATGACCGGCTGCTTGTCGCGCTCGGTGAGCTTCTGCCCGAACACCCGCGCCGAAAGGTCGGCGAGCCCGCCGGGTGCGGTCGGCACGATGATATGGATCGGGCGGGAGGGATAATCGTCGGCGCGAGCCGTCGCCGGTGCCGCCAGCCAGCTTGCGCAGACGACCGCGGCCGCGACCTGCGCGACGGCGCGCCAGTCACGGCACATAGGGCTGCACGCCTCCGAGCTTGGAAAGATCCTCCTGCCGGCCGCGCAGCTCGATGACGTTGCGGTCCGGGTCGCGCACGAAGACCGACACATGGCCGTCGTTGCCGAACGATACCGGGCCTTGCGTGATCGTCACCCCGTGTTCCTTGAGCACCGCCATGGTCGCGGCGATCGAGCTCACCCGCAACGCGACATGCGTGTAACCGGCGTATTTCTCCGGCACGTCCATAAGGACGTTCTTCGCCGGATCACCGGCGTTGGCATTGATGATGAGGTTGATCTCGACCCCGGCATCATTGCGGATGATCGCGACGGCGTCGTACTCCACTTTGATGTGCAGCTTGAAGCCGAGCATCCCGTAGAACGCCATGGCGCGGTCGTAATCGCGCACGCGGATGCCGATATGATCGACCTGCTCAATCGCGATCGTCTGCGGCGCGAGCGTGGCGCTGGTCATCGGAGCCTCCCTGGATCGGCCTAGTCTAGGTCGTCCCGCCCCGCCTGGGGAGTCTCAGGCGAGCCAGACGATCACCGCGGCCAGGGCGAGCACGGCGACGGCCCAGGGCCACCACGACAGCCGCCGGCCGCCGCTCAGCGCCGCGATGGAATCGGGATGCAGCCTGACGCCGCCGGCGGCGAGCATGGCGGCGGCCTTTTCGACGTTGCCGACGAAGGCCGGCAACTCCTCGATGCGTTCGAGGGCCGCTTCGACGGCCACGCGCGCCCGTGCCGCGGGTCCGCGATTCTCCGCCATCCAGGTCTCGATCAGCGGCCGCGCCAGCTCCCACATGTTGACGTCCGGCGCCAGCTTGCGGCCCACGCCTTCGCACACCAGCATGCTCTTCTGCAGCAGCAGGAGCTGCGGCTGCGTCTCCATCTGGAATTGCTCGGTCACCTCGAACAGCTGGGCGAGCAGCCGCGCCAGCGAGATCTCGTTCAGCGGCTTGCCGAGGATCGGCTCGGCGATCGCCCGGCACGCCTGGGTGAAGGCACCCTGCGATTGCGAGGACGGCACGAAACCGGCACGGAAATGCACATCGGCGACCTTGGCATAATCGCCGGTCAGGAAGCCCATCAGCATGTCGGCCAGCGCATAGCGGGTCGGCTCGTCGATCCGGCCCATGATGCCGAAATCGACCGCGACCAGGGCGCCGTCGGGCGCGACGAACAGATTCCCCGGGTGCATGTCGGCGTGGAAGAAGCCGTCGCGAAACACCTGATTGAAGAACGCGCGCGCGGCGCGGGCGACGATCTCCGTGGGCTCGAAGCCGGCCGCTGCGATCTCGCCGCGCTCGTCGATCGAGATGCCGGCGATGCGCCCGGTGGTCAGCACGCGCCGGCTGGTGCGCGCCCAGTCGACGGCAGGCACGCGGAAATCCGGATCGTCGGCGAAGTTCTGGGCGAGTTCGGCCGCCGCCGCCGCCTCGAGCCTCAGGTCCATCTCGATCTTCACCGTCTCTTCGAACGAGCGCACGATCGCCACCGGCTTCAGGCGGCGCAGCCTCGGCACGTGCCGCTCGACGAGCTGGGCGAGCCATAGGAACAGGTCGATGTCGCGGGCGAACAAGCCTTCGATCCCGGGGCGCAGCACCTTGACCGCCACGTCAGCGCCGTCCGTAGTCACGGCGAAATGTACCTGGGCGATCGAGGCCGCGGCGACCGGGGTGTCGTCGAATCGCTGGAACAGCGCAGCCAGCGGCCGGCCGAACTCGGCTTCGATCGTCGCCCGGGCGTCGTCGACGGGAAACGGGGCGAGCTTGTCCTGAAGCGTCGACAGGTCAGCCGCGACCGCTTCGCCGACGAGATCGGCGCGCGTGGACAGCGCCTGACCCAGCTTGATGAAGCTCGGGCCCAGCGCGGTCAGCGCCGCCGCCAGGCGCTGCCCCGGACGCGGGGGCAGATCGCGCCGTCGTAGCCATCGGCTCACCGTCAGCAGAACCGGCGATAGACCAAAACCCTCCAGGCTGTCGAAGGCGCCGTAGCGGGCGAACGTCAGGCCGATCCGAAGCAGCCGGCGAAGGTTACGCAGAGCGCGAAACATCAGCGCTTCATCGGCCGTGAATTAAATCCGCCAGGCCGCATGAATCGCGGCGATGCCGCCGGACAGATTGCGGACGCGGACGCGGTCGAGCCCGGCCTCGCCGACCCGTGCCGCCAGCTCGTCCTGCGCCGGAAAGCGGCGAATGCTTTCGACGAGATATTGATAGGCCTCGCGGTCGCCGGTCACCATCTGACCGAGCCGTGGCAGGACCGAGAACGAATAGAGATCGTAGAGCTTGTCGAGACCCGGCAGCACGACGCGGCTGAATTCGAGGCAGAAGAACCGGCCACCCGGCTTGAGCACCCGGCGCGCCTCGCGCAGCGCCGCATCGATGTGGGTGACGTTCCGCAAGCCGAACGCGATCGTGTAGACGTCGACGCTCGCGGCGGCGATCGGCAGCCTTTCGGCGTCGCCGGCGACCCAGGTCAGTCCCTTGAGGTGCCCGCCGTCGATGGCCCGGTCACGGCCGACGTTCAGCATCTCGGCATTGATGTCGCAGATCACCGCGTCGTCGCCGCCCGCGGCGATATAGCGCGCGGCGATGTCGCCGGTGCCGCCGGCGACATCGAGGAGGCGCTCGCCGGACTTGGGGGCGATTTCAGCGATGAGGCTGGCCTTCCACAGCCGGTGGACGCCTGCCGACATCAGGTCGTTCATCAGATCGTAGCGCGCCGCGACGCTGTCGAAGACGCCGCGCACCAGCGACGCCTTGTCCGCCTCCGGCACGGTGCGAAAGCCGAAATGCGTGGTGCTGTCGGGATTTGTCGACGAATGTTCAGCCGCCGGCGTCATCGCGGCAACATAGCGCGCAAGGCGCGTTTTCGCTAGGTTACGGCGCTTCCATGCGCGAGGATCCCCGTGCCTGAACTCCCGGAAGTCGAGACCGTCGTCCGTGGCCTGCGCCCGCATCTGACCGGCCGCCGCCTGGTGCGTGTCGAACAGCGGCGCCCCGACCTGCGCGAGAAGCTACCGGCGCAATTTGGCCGCCGGCTCGAGGGTCGGACGATCGCCGCGGTCGATCGCCGCGCCAAATACATCCTGATCCTGCTCGACGACGGCAATGTCCTGGTCGTCCATCTCGGCATGTCCGGCCAGTTCGTCCTCGGCGACCGGCCGAATACGGTGGGGCCGCACGAACATGTCGCCTTCACCCTCGACGACGGCCGTGTCCTGAGGTTCACCGATCCGCGGCGTTTCGGGCTGATGGATATCGTCCCGCTCGCGGAGCTTGCCGCGCACAGGCGCTTTGCCGATATCGGGCCCGAGCCGCTATCGGCGGAGTTCACCGCAGCCGCGCTGGCGAAGCTGCTCGACGGCCGCAAGAGCCCGATCAAGGCCGCGTTGATCGATCAGCGGATCGTCGCCGGCGTCGGCAACATCTATGCCTGCGAGGCGCTGTACGCGGCCGGCATCTCGCCCAAACGTAAAGCGCATACGGTCGTCGACGACCGTGCTGTGCGCTTGGTCGGCGCGGTGAAAGACGTCCTTGAGAAGGCGATCGCGGCCGGCGGGTCGTCGGCGCGCGATTACGTGAATTCGAACGGCGAGCAGGGCTGGTTCCAGGCGCAATGGGCGGTCTACGACCGCGAGGGCCAGCCGTGTCCGGGCTGCGACTGCGGGCGCGGCATCAAACGGATCGTGCAGAGCGGCCGCTCGACCTTCTATTGTGCCCGCCGTCAGCGGTAGACTGGCTCCAATGACCCGCTATCTCCGTCGCCTCGGTTTCCTGGCGGTCCTGCTGCAAGGCCTCGCGCCGGCGCTGGCCGCCGACGGCTTCGTCCCCGGGGTCGAGGATCTGCCGCTGATGCCCGGCCTGTCCGTGCTGACGGGCCAGGACGTCGTGTTCGATGCTCCGGGCGGCCGGGTCGTGGAAGCGTGGGCCGCGGGGCAGGTCAGCCGCCAAGCGGTGTTGTCCTTCTATGGTTCGACCTTGCCGCAGCTCGGCTGGACGGCCGCCGCTCCCGATTTGTTCCGCCGTGAGGGTGAAACCCTGCGGCTGGAATTTCCTGCCGCCGCCAGCCGCCCCGTACCCTCGCCGAACGTGCAGCCGATCGCGGCTGGGTCCCTGTTGATCCGGTTCTATCTTTCGCCCGGGTGAAGTGGAGTTACGCCAATGGCTTATGAAAACATCATCGTCGAGACCAGCGGCCGCGTCGGTATCATCCGCCTCAATCGGCCAAAGGCGCTGAACGCGCTGTGCGATGCCCTGATCCGCGATCTCGGCCAGGCGCTCGATGCGTTCGAGGCGGATGCGAACATCGGCGCGGTCGTGCTGACCGGGAGTGACAAGGCGTTCGCCGCCGGCGCCGATATCAAGGAGATGAAGGACCGGACATATATGGACGTATATGTGCAGGACTTCATCACCAATGGGTGGGAGCGCATCACCACCTGCCGCAAGCCGATCATCGCGGCGGTCGCCGGCTTCGCGCTTGGCGGGGGCAACGAGGTCGCCATGATGTGCGACGTGATCATCGCTGCCGACACGGCCAAGTTCGGCCAGCCGGAAGTGAACCTCGGAACGATGCCCGGCTCGGGCGGCACGCAGCGGTTGACGCGCGCGGTTGGCAAATCTAAGGCAATGGATCTCTGCCTCACGGGCCGGATGATGGATGCGGCGGAGGCGGAGCGCAGCGGGCTCGTCAGCCGTGTCGTTCCGGCCGCACAGCTGATGGACGAGGCGCTCAAGGCCGCCGAGACGATCGCCGCGAAGTCATTGCCGATCACGATGATGATTAAAGAAAGCGTGAACCGTGCCTTTGAAACGACGCTGGCGGAAGGCGTCCGCTTCGAGCGGCGGCTGTTCCATTCGACGTTCGCCACGGCCGATCAAAAGGAGGGCATGACGGCGTTCGTCGACAAGCGTCCGGCGAAGTTCACCCATCGCTGAGGCGTGCTTGGGATTTGTGACAATGTCCGCTGGACGGGCAGCGTCCCGTCCAGGCGTAATATCCTTGCGCGACCAGAACCGGAACCCCCGGACGGTAGCGGCGCACACGCGGAATTCCGCTACGACCGTAAGTTGACGGGTGGGAGAGAGGGGTCTATAACCGCGCCCTCCCCGAAATTTTCAGAGCGAAATCGCGGATAAATCCAATGGCGGCAAAGAAAATCAAGCGTAACCCCTCGGCCCGTAAAGCGGCTCGTCAGGCGATCCGGCGCGGCGCCGTGAATCAATCGCGGCTCTCGCTCATTCGCTCCTCGCTGAAGAAAGTCGAAGTGGCGATCGCGAGCGGCAACAAGAACGAGGCACAGGCGGCGTTCAAGGCGGCGCAGCCGTTGCTGATGCAAGGCGTGCACGGGAAGGTCGTGCATAAAAATCTCGTCGCCCGCAAACTCTCGCGCCTGTCGGCGCGCATCAAAGCTCTCGGCTGATTTCTACTCGTGCGCGCTGCGTTCGCGGCGCGCACTACAATTTGCGTACGCATCGCCGCGACGCTACATCAAATATGAGACCGTGCGTCGCATGGCTGTGAGGAACATCACTGCTGTGTGCGCATGACGCACGCGCATCTTTGTTACAGCGCGCGGGACAAATCGGCGCGAAACACGCAAGTAAATTTTTTTGCAGAATCACGACAGGACGATATTGCGCGTTCGGAAAACGGCGACTAGATTGACTAACGCTGATCGTGGGGAGGCGAGATCAAAACTCCTGCGCAGGCAAAACTCCGAAGAAGGATGCGGCTTTCAAAGCGTAGGCTTCTGAAAGCAGGGCTCCCTCGGAGGCAAGCCCGGAGCAGGAGAGAAGAAATAGAAAACGGTCAGTGTCACAAACTAGTCTTCGCGAATGGCGGCGGTGATCGGCGAGAGCCGGTCGGGGCAGATGGATGTGTCACACGACGTGTGACGAGCAGTTGCCCGACGAAGCCAGGACCAGCGCAACGGCGAGTGTCACAGTCGGTAGTCGAGATCGGTAGTCGAGAGTTGGCGAAGTCGACAGTTGGTTCGAGCGATGCAGTCGTAAGTTGGCGGGACGGAAGTTCGGATAGGTCTGGGAAGTCACGGCTCGGCGGTTGAGTCGCGGAAGAAGAAGTCAGCTAGAGGCGGCAGCCACCGGTCACATAGAAATATCGCACCGACATGTCGCAAACCTCTTTCCCGCTCCCGGTCGTTTTCCATCACCCGATCTTCGCGATCAGAAATGGATGCTCTGTGCGCCGGCCGTCGGGGGGCGGCGGGCCCTTCCCTGCGGCCCGACCGAAGGGTGGGTGTACTGCCCCGGGGGCGAGACTGAAGACGAGAGCAGGATAGAACGGATTATTTAGAATTAAGCAGCACACTGGCCGGCATACCGGTCAAAGACGGTCGGAAAACCGGCCGAAGTCAGGGCGGGCAGGGGTCATGACACAAGGGTCAGCGGAGATGACGCGACCGCAGAGCGGCGGAGACAGCCGTGCGACGGCAGGCTACGCGGGCGATCTGGCGCCGAAAGAGGCGTGGGACCTGCTGCGTCGCGAGCCGAACGCCGTGCTGGTCGATTGCCGCTCCCAGTCCGAATGGTCGTTCGTCGGCGTCCCCGATCTGTCGACCCTGAACAAGCGGCCGGTCCTGGTCGAATGGCAATCATTCGTTCCCGCCGGTCCCGGCGGCAAGCCGCGCATGGTGCCCAATACGAATTTCGTCCGGGATGTGGAACAGGCGGGCGTGCCCAAGGACGCCAGCGTCGTATTCATCTGCCGGTCCGGTGGCCGTTCGCGCTCCGCCGCGATCGCCATGACCGGGGCGGGGTGGGGGCGCTGTTACAATCTCGCCGGAGGCTTCGAAGGCCCGCATGATAATGGCCAGCATCGGGGCGGTTCCGCCGGCTGGAAGGCCGACGGCCTTCCCTGGGTGCAGGAATAGGTCATGCGCGACGAGACCGCCGCCACCGTGGAGACTCAATGGGCGCGCGTGCGCGGTAAGCTGCGCGCCGAATTCGGCGAGGTCGCCTATCGCAGCTGGCTGAAGCCGCTGACCCTGGCGGGCGTCGACGAGGGCGAGGTCCGGATCGCGGTCCCGACGCGATTCATGCAGGATTGGGTACGCACGCATTACGCGGAACGCTTGCGCGCCCTGTGGAAGGCTGAGAATAAAGGGGTGCGCACGGTCGAGATCGTCGTTGCCGCGCCCGTGACTGCGGTGCGGACGATTCCAACTTTGGATCGGACACAGCCCATGCGGCCTGACAAGCCCCGCCCCGTGACAGCACCGCGCCCCGCACATGTGGACGGCGATGGGGTTGCCGCGGATAGGCGGGCAATGGCGCCGGCGGCCTCCGCCTCGGTGACGGTCGGCGATAACGAGGATTTCGGCGCCCCGCTCGACCCGCGCTTCACCTTCGACAACTTCGTGATCGGCAAGCCGAACGAGTTTGCGACCGCCGCGGCACGCCGCGTGGCCGAGGAGGCCAAGGTGCCGTTCAATCCGCTGTTCCTGTATGGCGGCGTCGGCCTCGGCAAGACGCACCTCATGCATGCGATCGCCTGGGAGATCCGCAAGCGCCACCCGCAGCGCCGCGTCATCTATCTGTCGGCGGAAATGTTCATGTACCGGTTCATCCGGGCGCTGCGCTTCAAGGACATGATGGCGTTCAAGGAGCAGTTCCGCTCCGTGGACGTGCTCATGATCGACGACGTTCAGTTCATCAGCGGCAAGGATTCGACACAGGAAGAATTCTTCCACACGTTCAACGCGCTGGTGGACCAGAACCGCCAGATCGTGCTGTCGGCCGACAAAAGCCCCGCCGACCTCGAAGGTATCGAGGACCGGGTGCGCTCGCGTCTGGGCTGGGGCCTCGTCGCCGATATCCACCCGACGACGTATGAATTGCGCCTCGGCATCCTGCAGACCAAAGCAGAGAAGATGGGCCTCGCGGTGCCGCCGAAGGTGCTCGAGTTCCTCGCCCACAAGATCACCTCGAACGTCCGCGAGCTCGAAGGAGCTCTCAACCGCATCGCCGCCCACGCGACCTTGGTCGGACGGCCGATCACGTTCGAGACCGCGCAGGACGTGCTGCACGACCTGTTGCGCGCCAACGATCGCCGCGTGACGATCGAAGAGATCCAGAAGCGCGTGGCCGAGCACTATTCCATCAGGCTCGCCGACATGCACAGCCCGCGCCGCGCGCGGCTGGTCGCGCGTCCGCGCCAGGTCGCGATGTACCTCGCCAAGCAGCTCACCTCGCGTTCGCTGCCGGAAATCGGCCGCAAGTTCGGCGGCCGCGATCACACGACGGTCATGCACGCCGTGAAGAAGATCGAAGAGCTGCGCGCGACCGATTCGAGCTTCGCCGAGGACATCGAACTGCTGCGCCGGATGCTGGAAGCCTGATCTGCGGAACCGCTTAGCGCCATGAAGGGCGGCCAACGGCCGCCCTTTTGGTTTTTGCGCTACACTCTGCGTATGACGAAACGGAAGAAAGCCGCCCTCGTCACCGGCTTCGAGCCATTCGGCGGCTACGAGCTCAATCCGTCGGCGGAAATCGCCCGGCGCCTCGACGGTGCCTGCATCGGCCGCGTGCCGGTCGTCGGCCGGGTATTGCCGGTCGACATGGCGGCGGTCGGCGACGCCTTCGCCGCGGCCCTGCGCGGCGTCGATCCGGTCGCGGTCATCCTGCTCGGCCTCGCTCCCGGCGAGCCGATGATCCGGCTCGAGCGGGTGGCGCTGAACCTCGCGGATTTCGCCATCCCCGATAAAGCCGGCGTGCGGCTGGCCGACCACGCCCTCGACCGCAGAGGCGACGCCGGCATCTGGACGCGCCTGCCGCTCCGGGCAATTCAGGCCAGGCTGCTCGCGGCCGGGATTCCGGCGCGCCTCTCGGAGACCGCCGGCACGTATCTGTGCAACGCCGCGATGTACCGGGCGCTCACGGCCGTGCCGCGGCGGGTTCCGTGCGGCTTTATCCACCTTCCCTTGCTGCCGGCGGAGGTCGCGAGGCGACTCGAACGCGACTCGGGGGCCGCGACTCTGCCGTCGATGGCGTTTCCGTTCCAGCGCAAGGCCATTCAACTGGCGCTGGCCGTGACGCTCGCCGAAAGCGCGCAAAAACGCCCGGCAAAGGCTTGAAAATAGGGCTGAATTTGGAGCCGTTTTTTACCGTCAAAACGACGAAAATGTTTTTGATTTCAAACGCTTCTGATATACTGCCGCTCCTGGCAAAAGGCGTGGTCGGCAGCGTCACCGTCTAGCCTTGCAAGGAGGCGGCGCACGGGGGGTCCGGCGGCCGCTGCAATAACTCCCCAAGACGCGGATCCGACCGTCATGAAACTCACGATCGAGCGCGGTGCCCTCCTCAAGGCTCTGGGGCACATCCAGAGCGTCGTTGAACGGCGCAATACGATTCCGATTCTCGCCAATGTTTTGCTCGAGGCTTCGAAGAACAAGCTGGCCATGACCGCGACGGACATGGACCTCGCCATCATCGAGACTGCGGCCGCCGATGTCGGCAAGACCGGGACGACGACCGTCCAGGCGCACACGCTTTATGACATCGTCCGCAAGCTGCCCGAGGGCAGCCAGGTCGGTATCGACGCCGGCGCGGATGCCAAAAGCGGCCAGGTCAGCCTGCGTGCCGGCCGCTCCGCGTTCACGCTCGCCAGCCTTCCGGCGGAGGACTTCCCGAAGATGGCCGGCGGCGATCTGCCGCACAGCTTCGATCTCGCGGCGGCCGATCTTCGCGGCCTGATCGATCGCACGCGGTTCGCCATCTCGACCGAGGAGACCCGCTACTACCTGAACGGCATCTATCTGCACGCGACACAGAGCAATGGCGTGAAAGTGTTGCGCGCGGTCGCCACCGACGGGCACCGCCTCGCCCGCGTCGAAATGCCGCTGCCGGCCGGCGCCGACAACATCCCCGGCGTCATCCTGCCGCGCAAGACGGTGCTCGAGGTCCGCAAGCTGCTCGACGAGACGCAGGCCACCATCTCGGTTTCGCTGTCGGAAACCCGCGTCCGTTTCGCCGTCGACGACGTCGTGCTCACCTCCAAGCTGATCGACGGCACGTTCCCGGACTACGAGCGCGTCATCCCGAGCAACAACGACAAGGTGCTGGAGATCGACTGCAAGACCTTCGCCGAGGCGGTCGACCGGGTCGCCACGATTTCGACCGAGAAGTCGCGCGCGATCAAGATGGCGCTCGGCAAGGGACAGCTGACGCTCACCGCCACCAGTCCCGACGCCGGCAGCGCCACCGAAGAGCTCGAAGCGCGCTATGCCGCGTCGCCGATCGAGATCGGCTTCAACGCGCGCTATCTGCTCGATATCGCGCAACAGATCGAGGGCGAGGGCGCGCGGTTCTCGATGTCCGATGCCGCCTCGCCCACCGTGGTGCAGGATACCGCCGACCCCAGCGCCTTGTACGTCCTCATGCCGATGCGGGTGTGACCCGGCGTGGCCCAGAGCCTGGCCTCGACCCTCCTCTCTGACGCCGGCGCTACACCGACGACCGATGCGGCGCGCGCCGCCGCGGTCATCCGGCTGAGCCTCGGCGACTTTCGTTGTTATGCGCGGCTCCGGCTTGACACGGATCGGGCACCCGTCGTGCTCACCGGGCCGAACGGCGCCGGCAAGACGAATGTGCTCGAGGCGCTGTCGTTCCTGGCGCCCGGGCGCGGCTTGCGGCGGGCCAAGCTCGGCGAGATCGACCGGCGCGGCACGTCGGCGGAAGCCGCGTCCCAGCCATGGGCGGTCGCTGCCGTGTTGGAGACGGCGCGCGGCCGGGTGAACATTGGCACCGCCCGCGAGCCGTCCGAAAAGCCGAACGGGACCGAACGCCGCGTGGTGCGCATCGACGGCCAGACCGTGCGCGGTCAGAAGGATCTCGCCGAGCATCTGGCGATGGTGTGGCTGACCCCCGAGCTCGACCGGCTGTTCCTCGACGGCTCGTCGGCGCGCCGGCGTTTTATCGACCGCATCGTCTACGGCTTCTATCCCGAGCATGCCGGCGAGGTGGCTGCGTACGAGACGGTCATGCGTGAGCGCTCGAAGCTGCTCGCCGATGGATCTGCCGAGGCCGCCTGGCTCGACGCGCTCGAGGACGGCATGGCGCGGCACGGCGTCGCGATTTCAGCCACGCGCGCGACCGTGGTCCGTCGCCTCGACGAGGCGGCGGCGCAGGGGAGCGGCCCGTTCCCGGCGGCGCGCCTCGCGCTGGCGGGTGACGCCGACACGGCGCTTCAGGACATGCCGGCCGTTGCGGTCGAGGACCGGGCACGCGAGGCGTTGCGCGCCGCGCGCAGCCACGACGCGACGCACGGCGGAGCGGCGTGGGGCCCGCATCGCAGCGAGCTTCTGGTGCGCTACGCGGCAAAGGATTGCCCGGCGCGCGATTGTTCGACGGGCGAGCAGAAGGCGCTGCTGCTGTCGATCACGTTGGCGGTGGCGCGCGAGCTTGCCGCCGAGCGCGGCGAAACGCCGATCTTGCTTCTGGACGAGGTGGTCGCGCACCTGGATGGCGCCCGCCGAACCGCCTTGTTCGACGAAATCTCCGCTCTCGGCGCCCAGGCGTGGCTGACCGGGACGGACGACGAATTGTTCCAGGGCCTGCGCGGGCGGGCCCGTTTCTTCCGTGTCCTAGACGCGACGGTGATGGCGCGATGAGTGATCCAGTCCACAGACTAGACCCGACCCAGGGCGCGGCCGACTACGGCGCCGAATCGATCAAGGTCCTGAAGGGCCTCGATGCCGTGCGCAAGCGGCCCGGCATGTACATCGGCGACACCGACGACGGCTCCGGCCTCCATCACATGGTCTACGAGGTCGTCGACAACGCCATCGACGAGGCTCTGGCCGGTTATTGCGACGAGATTCAGGTCACGCTCAACCCGGACGGCTCGGTCGAGGTCACCGACAACGGGCGCGGCATTCCGACCGAGATCCACAAGGAGGAAGGCGTGTCCGCGGCCGAGGTCATCATGACCCAGCTCCACGCCGGCGGAAAATTCGACCAGAACTCGTACAAAGTCTCGGGCGGCCTGCATGGCGTCGGCGTGTCCGTCGTCAACGCGCTCTCGGAGATCCTCGAGCTGCGCATCTGGCGCGGCGGCAAAGAACATTTCATGCGCTTCAAGCACGGCGAGCCCGAGGCGCCGCTCTCGGTCATCGGAGAAGCCGGCAAGCGCACCGGCACCCAGGTGCGCTTCCTTGCATCGAAGCAGACCTTCACCAAGACCGAATACGATTTCGACACGCTCGAGCACCGGCTGCGCGAGCTCGCCTTTCTCAACTCCGGCGTCAAGCTGGTGCTCACCGATGCGCGCGGCGTCGACAGCAAGACCGTCGAGATGAAGTACGAAGGCGGCATCGAGGCGTTCGCCAAGTTCCTCGACCGCTCCAAGGCCGCCCTGCATCCGACCGTCACGATGAAGGGCGAACGCGACAAGATCACCGTCGAAGTGGCGATGGAATGGACCGACGCCTATCACGAGACGATGTTGTGCTTCACCAACAACATCCCGCAGAAGGACGGCGGGACGCATCTCCAGGGCTTCCGCGCGGCACTCACGCGTACGATCAACAAATACGCGGTCGACACCGGCATCGCGAAAAAAGAGAAATTCGATCTCACCGGCGAGGACGCGCGCGAAGGTCTCACCTGCGTGCTGTCGGTCAAGGTGCCGGATCCGAAGTTCTCCTCGCAGACCAAGGACAAGCTGGTCTCCTCCGAGGTCCGGCCGATCGTCGAGACCGTGTGCGGCGACAAGCTGCAGCAGTGGTTTGAAGAGCATCCGGGCGACGCCAAGCGCATCATCAGCAAGATCGTCGAGGCCGCCGCCGCCCGCGAGGCCGCCCGCAAGGCGCGCGAGCTGGCGCGCCGCAAGGGTGCGCTCGACATGGCGTCGCTGCCCGGCAAGCTCGCGGATTGTCAGGAGCGCGACCCCGCGAAGTCGGAGATCTTCATCGTCGAGGGCGATTCCGCCGGCGGCTCGGCGAAGCAGGGCCGCAACCGCGCGTACCAGGCTATCCTGCCGATCAAGGGCAAGATCCTGAACGTCGAGCGCGCGCGCATCGACAAGATGCTGTCGTCGGCCGAGATCGGGACGCTCGTCACGGCGATCGGCACCTCGATCGGCGAGGAATTCGACGTCGCCAAGTGCCGGTATCACAAGATCATCATCATGACCGATGCCGACGTCGACGGCTCGCACATCCGCACCTTGCTGCTGACGTTCTTCTATCGCCAGATGCGCGCCCTGATCGATGCGGGCTATGTCTACATCGCGCAGCCGCCGCTCTATCGCGCCAAGCGCGGCAATTCCGAGGTCTACCTCAAGGACGAGCGCGCGCTCGAGGACTACCTGATCAACGGCGGCATCGACGGCATGGTGCTGACGGTGGGCACCGACGGCAGCCAGCGCGCCGGCGCCGACCTGCGCGAGATCGTCGAGAAGGCACGGATCGCAAAGGCCCTGATCACGCCGCTCGCGCGGCGCGTCGGCAGCCGCGACGCGGTCGAGCAGGCGGTCATTCTCGGCGCCCTCGATCCCGAGCTTCTGTCGGATCAGATCAAGGCGAAAGCGGCCGCGGAATTCATCGCCAAGCGGCTTAACGCGCTGACGGTCGAGACCGACCGCGGCTGGACCGGCACGGCGACGCCGGATGGCCTGCATTTCGAGCGCAAGCTCCGCGGCGAGACCGATCGCGCCGTGATCGACCCCGTGGTGATCAACTCGGTCGAGGCGCGGCGTCTCGTCGAGACGGCGGCAGAATTCCAGAAGGTCTACGGCCGTTTCGCCAAGCTCAAGGCCGGCGACCGCGAGATCAACGTCACCGGTCCGACGCGGCTCATAGACGCGGTGCTCGACATCGGCAAGAAGGGCATCGCCATGCAGCGCTACAAAGGGCTGGGGGAGATGAATCCCGAGCAGCTGTGGGAGACGACGCTCGACCCCGAGGCGCGCCGCCTGCTGCAGGTGAAGGTCAACGACAGCGCCGAAGCCAACACGATCTTCGAGACCCTGATGGGCGACGTGGTCGACCCCAGGCGCGATTTCATCCAGGACAACGCGCTCAAGGTCGCCAACCTCGACGTCTAAGCGCCGGCGCCCTGACCGCCGAGGCAGCGATGAGCGACGGGTTTCTCGCGATCTGGAGCGATATCGGTCCCGAGCACGAGACCGACTATCTGCACTGGATGACCCGCGAGCACGCGCTCGAGCGCCTGAGTATCCCGGGCTTCCTCGGCATGCGCATGTTCCGCATGCTCGGGGTCGTCGAGCGGCGCTACTTCATCCTCTATGAGCTGGAGAACGCGGCCGTCGTGGGCACGCCCGACTACCTGGCGCGGCTCAACCAGCCGAGCGACTGGACGCGGCGCATCATGCCGAACGTCAGCAACTTCGTCCGCGGCGGCGGCCGCGTGCACGAAATCTCCGGGACAGGCCACGGCGGATTCCTGGGTGTGCTCCCCTTCGGCGCCGGCGCGATTGCGGATGCGGAATATCTCGCGGCCCGGATCACCAAGGACGACCGCATTGTGTCGGGCAGCGTGCTGGTGACCGACCACGGTCAGACCGCGATTCCGACGCGGGAGAAGGGTATGCGCGCCGGCGACCGCTCGTTCGACGGTCTTCTGCTGATGGAAGGGCTCGATCTTGCCGCGGTCAATGCGGCGCTCGCGAGCCTGCCCGCCGCTCTGGCCGGTGCCGCCGTCGCGCCCGGCCCGGCGGCGTACGAGACGATTTTTGCGCTCGACCGGCGATCGCTTTAGTCTCTGTCCATGCCCCGCGACGTGATCGCTCTCGTTTACCCGAAAAGCCGGCCCCTCCCGCTCGTCTACGACAGTCCGCACTCGGGCTCGGACTATCCGGGCGACTTTCGCCATGCGATCGATCGCATGGTGCTGCGGCGCGCGGAAGACGCGCATATCGACGAGCTCTTTGCCCACGTGGTGGAGCAGGGTGCCGTGCTCCTGCACGCGCTGTTCCCGCGCTCGTATGTCGACGTCAATCGCTCCAACGAGGACATCGACATGGCGCTCCTCGCGGATACCTGGCCGCAGCCGGTGTCGGCGTCGCGCAAGGCGGTCAACGGGAAGGGGCTCGTCTGGCGTCAGGTCGGGGCCTACGGGGACATCTACCGCGGTCCTCTGACGTCCGCGGAGATCATCGCGCGGATCGAGCGGTATTGGCGCCCATACCACCACCAGATCGCGCAGCTGCTGGACGACGGCTATACGCGCTTCGGAGTGGTCTATCACGTCAATTGCCATTCGATGCCGTCGTATGGCGATGCGACCACGGAGGACGGCGCGATCGCGCGTCCCGACTTCATCGTCGGCGACCGCGACGGGACGACGTGCGAGCGGGGCTTCACCGAGCTCATCGTCGAAACCATTCGCACCCTCGGCTATAGCTGCGCCGTCAACGATCCCTACAAGGGCGTCGAACTCGTCCGCCGCTACTCGCGGCCATCCGCCGGCCGGCACTCGGTGCAGATCGAGCTCAACCGGGCGCGTTATATGAACGAGGCCACGATCGAGAAGAACAGCGAATACGCGCGCACGGCGGCGGCGTTGCGCCGCCTCACCGACGCGATCGCCGCCTACGTGGCCGATCGTGTTCGCGTCCGGTGACCGGGGCGGCCGGCGCGAGATTAGCCGAGCTCGAAATCCGCGACCACCGCCCGGTGGTCGCTCGCTGCAACGCCACCGTCCGCGGACGGCCCCAACGCCGTCGCCCAGCGGAGCGGCCGCAGCCCCGCGTCGCGTGAAAACAGCACGTGATCGATGCACCCAAGCGCGGGGTCGACGGTCGTCGGTCGCGCCGGTTCACCGCACGCTTGGCGGCTGTCGATGAACCGGCCGCGGTGAAGGTCGAATATTTCGATCGGCGCATTAAAGTCGCCGGCGACAATGGTGGGCATCGTTCTTGTGAGTGCCGATTCGACTTCGTGCCATTCGCGCCGACGCATTTCATCCGCCCCGTCGAGATGGGTGAGATGCACGCAGGCAACGCACACGCCGCGGCCTCCGATCTCAAGATCGACGATCAGAGCGCCGCGCTCCCCGTCGCGAGGGTCGCCGGTCAAGCCGATGGAGAAATGCGATCGGATCGACCATCGGCTGAGCACCGCGAGTCCGGACGTGCTGTCCATGCTCCGGCCTTCGACGGATCGGACTTTCCGCCGCAGCGGCAGCGCCGTCGCGCTCATGCCCAACGACCGTGCCAGGTGCTGCGCCGTGTCGAACCCGCCGTCGGAGCCTGCGAACGCCTCTTGCAGCGCGACAATGTCGGCGCTCAGCGATGCAAGACCCGCGGTCATTGCGGCAAGCCGCGCCGCATAGGCGCCGTCGCCCTTCCAGGTGTTGAGAGTGACAACGCGAAGCATGTCGCAAATCTCGCCTCAATCGAAGACGTCGGCAAGCCGTGCGACCGGCTGCGGTGCCGCCGCCGGCTGACGAAAAACCATCGGGTTATGGTGAATCGTCCGTGAATTCGGATGTTTGTGTACCGACATAGGCCCGGACGTCAGGTATTTCCATCGAATGCAAAAATTCGCGTGAAATTGACCGCAGTTCTTCCTGCGGCTTTCCTCGCTGCACTAAGGGTTTGTTCACCGGCGTTCGCTACGACTGACACAGGCCAGCCCGGATGCGGATGGCTCAGGCGGTCGCGAACGACCGCTCAACGTCCAATTTCGAAGAGGTTTATCCAATGACGAACAAAACGACCTGGATTGCCATGGCGGCCCTTGCTCTGATCTCCGGTGCGTCGCTGATGACGGCGAATGCCGCGACGTCTTCGGACGACGTGAAGACCGTGGCCGAGAGCGCCGCTGCCCTCGTGTGGGAACAGGGCAATCTCGCGTTCCCGAAGATCAGCGATCCGAACGGCGCCTTCCATCGCGGCAACATCTATGTCGCGGTCGTTGACCGCCAAGGTGTCGTCCGCGCGACGCCGAATGCGAAGATGCTGGGTGCCAACATGTGGGACGCCAGCGATATCTACGGCACCGTCGACGCGCTGCCGAAGCAGGCGTGGATCTATCGCGTCGGCGACTACATGGTCGTCAGCGGCGTCATGACCCACGACGTCAACGAGTAACTTGCCGAGACAGCGGCCGCGCGGCGAGCGGCATATCGTCGCCGCGCGAGCTCGCCTCGCCGTCCAGGCGCGGACTTGCGCGGCGATGCCGGCGGCAGACCAGATCTCCGCAACGCAGCGGCGCTGCCGCCATATATCTCCTGACTTTATTTCGTATTTTCGAAAATTCATGCGCGCCGCCGATGCCCGATCGCGCGGTTTTGTGCACTTCGCGGGCACGCGCATGGTTTACGAAACGTTATCGACAGCGACCGTTTCCGTGACCATGGAAAATCTTTCGGTCAATGTGCGGCGTTACCAGGCAAATAAAACATTTGTTCATCATGCGCCGATATGAACAACGGATTACCGTTTTGAGGCGGCATCTACGGATCACCGAATCCGACGTTGCCGGCTCCCGGAGAGGAGAGAGATAGTTATGTTCAAGAACATCACACGTTTCGCACTCGTTGCGTCCTTCTTGGTCGCCATCGCGCTGACGCCGGCCCGTGCGGCGACGCCCGAAGACGCCCAGGCGCTGGCCGAGAAGGCCGCGGCTCTGCTCAAGGCCGAAGGTGAATCCGCTCTGCCGAAGCTCAGCGATCCCGATGGTCCGTTCCATCAGGGCGAGCTGTACGTGACCGTGCTCGACCGCAAGGGCAACGTGCGCGCCAACATCAATCCGAAGCTGATCGGATTGAACATGTGGGAAGCCAAGGATCCGGACGGCGTGCTGTTCACGCAGGATGCGTGGAAGGCCGTCGAGAACTCCGAGACCGGCTGGCAGCGCTACAAGTTCGTCAATCCCAACACCAAGAAGATCGAACCGAAGAAGACTTGGGTGCACAAGGTCGGCGACTTCGTCGTCCTCTGCGGCGCCTATGTGAAGGAGTAAGTCGGCTTCCGGCCAAGGGCGGCGGGCGACCGCCGTCCTTGCCGCACCGACACAGTCGTTTCGCTCGTTCGGGGAAGGAAAGCATGTTCGGGCTCATCGATCGGTGGACCGCCAATATTCGCATCTCGCGAAAACTGTCCATCGCGCCCGGTGTCGCGATCGTGCTGCTGTCGCTGATGGCGCCGGTGGGGCTGAAGTCGCTCAGCGACCAGAGCAACGTGATCGAACGCCTGACGACGACGCAGGCTGACAAGGCCGCGGCGATTGCCGCGTTGGTGCGCGCGATCCCCGAAGCGAGCACGTTCCTCAACCGCACGCTGGCGCTGGCCAGCAATGCCGACGACGCGAGCGCGCTGAAGCAGCTCACCGCAAACATGGAGACCCGGCTGGTCAATGCCGAGTCCCTCATCGCCCAATTGAATTCGTCCGACCTGTCCGCCAGTGAGCGGCAGACGCTCCAGGACGTCGGACAGGCCCTCAAGGCCTATGTCGGTCCTGCGCGCGAGGTCGCGAAGATGGCGCAGGTCGATGCCGCGACCGCCTTCATGATCAGCGCCAATGGCGAAAAGGCCTATACCGAGGTTCTGACGAAGCTCAACGAACTGCTCGCGAGCCAGCGCGAGCAGGCCGTCGCCGCGCACCAATCGTCCATGACACAGGCGCAGAATACGCGACTGGTGTTCATCGCGGTGTTTCTTGCCGCGGTCGTGCTCGCCGTTTTCGTCAATATTCTCATCTCGCGTGCGATTGCAGCGCCGCTCGGCCGCCTCACGGGGCTGACCGGCAAGCTTGCCGAAGGCGACGTCAGCGTCGCCATCGACGGCACGGCGCGCAAGGACGAGCTCGGGGCGCTCGCCCGCGCCCTGGGCACGTTCAAGGAGAACGCCATCGAGAAAGCGCGCATCGAAGAAGAGCAGAAAGGCCGGCATGAGCAGGCCGCCGCGCGCCAGCGCGCGATCGAAGCGCACATCAAGGAATTCGAAGCCCAGGTCCGCGACGCTCTGGAGGCGCTCGGCGCATCTGCCGGGCAGATGCGGACGACCTCGCAAAATCTGACCGCGACCGCGGAGACCAGCTCGCGCCAGGTCAAGACCGTCGCCACGGCCTCGGAGGAGGCGTCATCGAACGTGCAGACGGTGGCCGCGGCATCGGAAGAGCTGAGCGCCTCGATCTCGGAGATCAGCCGTCAGGTCACGCAGGCGGCGACCATCGCGGGCCGCGCGGTCGAGGAGGCCCAGCACACCGATACGACCGTCCAGGGTCTCGCAGCGGCGGCGCAGAAGATCGGCGACGTGGTCAAGCTCATCAACGACATCGCCGGGCAGACGAACCTCCTGGCATTGAACGCCACGATTGAAGCGGCACGGGCGGGAGAGGCCGGCAAAGGCTTCGCCGTGGTCGCCTCGGAAGTGAAGTCGCTCGCCACCCAGACCGCGAAGGCAACCGAGGAAATCTCGGCCCAGGTCGCTGCGGTGCAGGGCGTGAGCCAGGAGACCGTCGAGGCGATCAAGCGCATCGGCGGCACCATCGGCGAGGTAAGCTCCGTCGCCACCTCGATCGCGTCGGCGGTCGAGGAGCAGGGGGCCGCCACGCAGGAAATCTCGCGCAACACCCAGCAGGCGGCTCAGCGCACGCGCGAGGTGTCGGAGAACATCGTCGGCGTGACCGAAGGCGCTGCCGCGACCGGCAACGCCGCCGGCGGCGTCAAGTCGGCGGCCGAAAGCCTGTCGAGCCAGGCCGAGCGTCTGCGCGGCCAGGTCACCGACTTCCTCGCCAAGATCCGCGCCGCCTGACGTCTTCGGGCCGGTCTCGCGACCGGGCGGCTGCCGGCGCTGCTGTGCAGCTGCGTCGGCCGGCAGCGCACGGCGGGTTGCGAAATCGGCACTGTAAGTATTCGTTGACCAAAGTCGGCAACGGTTGCTTCACCCGCCTTCGCTATGACTGCGTCCGCGAACTCGGCGCATACCGGCGCGCGGTTGACCGGCATGGCTGACTGGCATCGCGACCGTCAGATCAAGCTGACCACGATGCGGCCGCCACTTCAGGGAGGGGTTTCATGACGAAATTCGGAAGAACGGTTATTGCCGTGCTGGCGTTCATGCTGGCAGCGGGATGGTGGCAGGCGCACGGCGCCACCTTTGAACAAGCGCAGGCGCTCGCCGAAAAGGCCGCGGTTCTGATCAAGGCCGAAGGCGACAAGGCGTTTCCCAAGCTCGTCGATCCGAACGGCGGCTTCATCGACGGCGAGCTCTATGTCACGGTGCTCGACATGCAGGGCATCGTCAGGTTGCATCCGAATAAGGGCCTGATCGGCGTCAACATGATCGATGCCAAGGATCCGGACGGCGTCATGTTCACGCAGGAACTGCTGAAGGCGGTGGCCAATTCCGACACCGGAATGACGAGGTACAAGTACGTCAACCCGGCCACCAAGAGGATCGAGCCGAAGAAGGCGTGGGTGCACAAGGTCGGCGACTACGTCGTCCTCTGCGGCGTTTACGTCAAAGACTGACCATTCCCGGCGGAGAGCGGTGCGCGCTGGTGCTGCCGCCTCCGCTGATCGCCCCGTGCGGCGCCGCACCATGACGGCGCGGCGGTTTTCAGATCGCGAACATCGTCGCAGCCATGCATCAGGGACGGCGTCGAGTGCGTCGCTCTTGAGGAGCTTTCTTGTCCTCCGCTGTCACGCGCCTCTTCGAGCCGGTCACCGCATTGGCGCGATCATCGTCGATTTGGTGACGTCGGCCTTCGGCCGATCCTCTGGGATTGGCTCTCCCTCGACGAAATAACGGATCATCTCGGCGATATTGGTCGCGCGGTCGCCAATGCGCTCGATGTCGCGGGCGATGAACATGATTTGGACGGTGGCCGAAATATGACGCGCATCTTCCATCATGTACGTGAGAAGCGTACGGAACAGCGCGCTGTACATCTCGTCGAGTCGCGTGTCGCGGTTCCACACATCCTTGGCGGATTCGGCATCGGCGTCCGCATAGGCCCGCATGACGTCGCGGACCATCGCCGCGGCGAAGCGGCCGATCTGCTGAAGGGCACGGATGCGCTCGGTCTCGCCGTTGTGCATGCTCGTGATCAGGCGATGCGCGATATTCTCCACGTGATCGCAGATCCGCTCGAGCTCGTTGGCCGTCGCCAAGGCGGCGAGCACCTGCCGCAGGTCGTTGGCCAGAGGATGACGGAGCGCCAGTAGGCGGACCACCAGATCGTCGATCCTATGCTGCTGACGATCCGCTTCGGGTTCGCGCTCGATCACTCGCCCCGCCAGATTGCGATCAGTCCGCTCTGCCGCCTCGATCACGGTATCGATCTGGCGGCATGTCAGTTCGCCCATCTCGATGACCATGCTCCGCAGGCGCTGAAGATCGTCCTCGAACGACTTGACCATGTGATCTGTCATGCGTGTCTCCAGGGTTCGCTGTCGGTCGAAAACGCGATATCGGTGTTCTGCGTACCTTTTATGGGACAGAGCGCCCATTTCGGCATTGATCGGGATCAATGGCGCCGCGGTGACATAAAATCTTCATCTGTGCACCTGCCCCCTAAAGATGCAGCGGGCCGCGGATCAGCACGACTGCGCCGAAAATCCCGAACAGTGCCGCCGATGCAAGACGGATCGGCCGCTGCGGCAGCCTTTGCGCACCAAACTTGCCGAGGAAGATCACCGGCAGATTGACCAGCGCCGGACCCAAGGTGCCGCCGACGAGCACCGGCAGAACGGCGTCATATTTCGCCGCCAACGCCATGGTGAGCAGTTGGCTCTTATCGCCGATGTCGGCGAGGAACAGCGACACGAAGCTCACCAGAAACGCATTCCGCCCCGCTCGGAGCGTATGCTCCTCCCGGTCATCTCTGGTGAGGAGCGCCAGCACGGCCAAGGACAAGAAAAGGATGCCGATCGCCCACGCCAGCGGCTCGTCGCCGACCATGGCCCGCAGCCACGTGCCGCCAAACACGGCAATCGCGTTATTGGCAAGCACCGCGAGGACCATTCCGAACAGAACCGACGCCGACCGCCCGAACCTGCTGGCCAGCAACAGGACGATGATCTGTGTCTTGTCGCCGAACTCGCTGACGCCGACCATCAGGAGGCTCACCACAAATGCTTCCATGTTCACGCTTCTGTCGTTTCAGCGGGAGCGCCGACGCGGCGCGATCTAATCGCGTCGCGTCGGCCATTGCAGTTCGGCATCAACGAACGACCTGCATCGCGCGGTCGTACCAATACCAGCAGCCTTCTTCGTCGCCCGCGCGAGCGAAATTTGCCGCTGCATCGAGATCGGCATTCTGCGCCATGCGCGTGGGCGCACCGGGTTCCGGCTGCTGGATGCGCAGGCCGACGTTATCGCGAAATTTTTCCACAGTTCCACCGCACTGGTTGGGTGTGCCTGAAACCATCGCCTGCTGATGAGCCGGCGACAGCGGCGCGGGGACGTTCCGTTCCGCGATCGGATGACGCTCTTGCGCGCTGGCAGGAACTGTCGATGTGCCATTGGTCGTTTCTGGAATCGGATGCCGCTCTTGCGCGCTGGAGGGCAGTTGCTGCGCGAAAGCAGCTGTCGAGGCCGCAATGGCTGCGACGGTGAAGAGTACCGTGAGTGATTTCATGGATGGTGTCTCCTTCGGGTTGCGATCTGCCGGTATGGCAGTGCCGCGATAAAATCACGCCCGGGTGCCTTTCACTTTGCGCCAGATCAACCGCGCAGCGAGGAAGTGGTGAAGTTTTTATGGCGAAGCGACGAAGGTACGGCCGGCGATGCGCAAAATGGAAACCGATGCTCAAAATCTAAGCGTCTATGCGACGGCAAGTGCGCGCTTCGATGTCTGAAACAACCGAGCGCACGTCGCATCTCGGACGTCATAAAAATTTGATACAGAGACTTTGACGCAGGTCAACGCGGCTGCGATGCGTCCGCATCATCGTGCGCACCATCGCCTCTCAAGCCCAGGTGGCCGTCATGCCGCTCGACACCATCATCAGTCCGAGCCGTGAAGTTAAGCCGGTTCCGGTCTTGCTGCGGCGCAAGCCGCTGGCGCCACCCGCGAAATCCGCGGCGCACGCCGAGAAACTTCGCGTCTGCAATCTCGATTTCTTTTACGGCACGCACCACGCACTCAAGCGGATCAATCTGCCGCTGTACGACAAGGCGGTGACTGCGCTGATCGGGCCGTCGGGTTGCGGAAAGTCGACTCTCATCCGCGTGCTGAATCGGATGTACGACCTCTATCCGGACCAACGCGCGACCGGTGAGGTTCTGATGGAAGGCGTGAACATTCTCAGCTCTACGATCGATCTGAATCGGCTCCGCCGTCGCGTCGGGATGGTGTTTCAGCGGGCGACGCCGTTCCCGATGTCGATCTTCGAGAACGTCGCGTTCGGGTTGCGGCAGTTCGGCCACGTCGCCCGCGCCGATATCCCCGTTCAGGTGGAAGCGGCGCTGCGACGGGCCGCGTTGTGGGACGAGGTCAAGGACATCCTCCGCCGCAGCGCACTCAGTTTGTCGGGCGGCCAGCAACAGCGCCTCTGCATTGCCCGCGCTATCGCACCGCGTCCCGAGGTCCTCCTGTTCGACGAGCCTTGTTCGGCTCTCGATCCCCTGTCGACGGCCAAGATCGAGAACCTTATCGACGAGCTGAAGCGCGACTTCTGCATCGCCATGGTGACCCACAACCTCGAGCAGGCGGGGCGGGTCGCCGACTGGACCGGCTTCATGTATCTCGGCGAGCTCATAGAGTTCGCCCCGACCTATGAGCTGTTCACGCGCCCGCAGCACGAGTCGACGCAAGCTTTCGTGTCGGGCCGCTTCGGCTGAGCGCCCATCTTGCGCAGCGTTCACAAATCCGTCGCGAGAGTGGGCTACCGAATAGACGTATCCATGGCTTCGCTTTCGTCGCTGCCTCATCGCGGAGGGACGCTGCATGGTCCAGCGGCCTGAGCTGCGCCGGTTTGCAGCCGGTTTTGCGTCGGGGTCGGCCGCGGACGACGGTCCGAGCGCGCCGCGGCGGGCCGTGCCACGGTCCGGAGCGCGGCACCGTGCCGCCGCTGACGACCTTCCGGACGTCATCGCGATCCGCACGATGCCGGGCCGGTTGCGGCTGAAGGCCGCGGCACTCCACCGCAATCCCGCGCTCTGCGCCGCAGCGGAGAGGGCGCTGAACGGCCAGAATGGCATTTTGTCGGCGCGCGCCAACGCGGTGATCGGCAGCCTCGTCGTGACGTTCCCCAAAGGCGCCGATTGCGCGGCCGTCATTGAGATGGTGCGCACCACCCTTGCCGCGTCGACGGCGACCCACGCGGCGGCGCCCGACGATCGAAGAGGAGAGACGTCGGGCGCGCGGGCCATTGCCGCGCCGGCTCGATCAGTCACTCAGCCACCCGCATCGGATTGGCATATTCGCGACGAAGGCGCGGTGCTGTCGGCCTTCGACGTGGCGCCGCGGCGGGGACTGACCGAAGGTGCTGCGAAGGCGTCTCTGCAGCGCCACGGCCCGAACGCGCTCGCGGCAGCGCATACCCGGTCGGCTTGGGAGATTCTGTCCGGACAACTGTCGAGCCTGCCGCTCGTGCTCCTGATGGCATCCGCCGGCCTGTCGGTGGTTACCGGCGGACTGGTTGACGCGGCGGCGATTCTGGCAGCGGTCGGGCTCAATGCCGGTATCGGCTTTACGACCGAGAGCGGCGCCGAGCGCGCGATCCATGCCCTGACCGGCCTGGTACACCCGATCGCCCGCGTCATTCGCGATGGCGAGCATCGGGAGATTCCCGTCGAAAGCGTCGTCCCCGGCGACGTCCTGGTGCTGTCGCCGGGAATGCTCGTCCCTGCGGACGCGCGCGTGATCGAGGTCCGCGACCTTTTGATCGATGAGTCGGCCCTGACCGGCGAAAGCCTTCCGGTGGAGAAGGCAACGGCCGCTCTCACGCGAGCGGACGCACCGCTGGCTGAGCGCGGCAATATGGTATTCCGCGGTACGGCCGTCACCGGCGGTAGCGGCTTGGCCGTGGTGGTCGCGACTGGCGCTGCGACGGAGATCGGCCGCATCCGCGCCCTCGTCACCGATACCAGGGCGCCCGAGACGCCGATGGAGCAACAACTCGAGCGCATGGGACGCCAGCTCGTGATCGCGAGCCTCGGGCTGTGCGGCGGGTTCTTTGCGCTTGGAGTCCTGCGCGGTTTCAATTTCCTCACGCTGCTGAAATCGACCGTCGCGCTGGCGGTGGCGGCGGTGCCGGAAGGATTGCCGACTGTCGCGACCACCACGCTCGCGCTCGGCCTCAGGGACATGCGGTCCCGGAACGTCTTGGCGCGCCGCATCGACGCGATCGAGACTCTGGGCGCGGTGAACGTGATCTGCTTCGACAAGACGGGGACGCTGACCCTCAATAAGATGACGGTTACGGCGATCGTGGCAGGCGGCCGGTGGATCGACCTCGACGCCGGTCGGTTCCGCGTCGGTGACCAGACAGTCGAGGCTGCGTCCGATGAGGCGCTGACCCACATGCTGCGCGTCGCGGCGCTGTGCAGCGACGTCGAGGTGAACGGCACGGGCGGGAGCCACACCCTCAAAGGGTCGCCCACCGAGAACGCGCTGATCGAGGTCTGCATCGGCGCCGGGCTCGATGTGAATGTACTCCGCCGCGAGTTCCCGGCCGAGGCCGTAGACTATCGAACCGAGACGCGGCGCTTCATGCGATCGGTTCATACGGCCGGGCCGGGGCGGAAGCTGATCGCCATCAAAGGCAGCCCGATCGAGGTTCTTGACATGTGCGCGACCTGTAGCCGCGACGGCACGCAGCATCCGATCGACGACGAATTTCGGACCGAGGTCGTGCGCGACAACGACAAGATGGCGGGGCGGGCGCTGCGGGTGCTCGGCTTCGCCTATGCCGATGGCGCGACGCGGGCGGATGGTGCGCCGCTGGTATGGCTGGGCCTCATGGGCATGCAGGACCCGATCCGGCCTGGTATACGCGACATCATGACCCGTTTCCATCGCGCCGGAATCAAGACGGTCATGATCACCGGCGACCAGAGCGCCACCGCCTATGCTGTCGCGCGCGATCTGGATCTCGGCGGTGGCCGCCAAATCGAGACCCTCGACGGACTCGATGTGGCAGCGACCGATCCAAAGCTCATGGCCGCCTTGGCGGCGCGGACCGATGCCTATGCGCGGGTGAGCCCCGCCAACAAGCTCGAGATCGTCCATGCCCTGCAGCAGGCGGGGCTCGTGGTTGCGATGACCGGCGACGGGATCAACGACAGCCCCGCTCTGCGCGCAGCCGATATCGGTGTCGCCATGGGGGCAAACGGGACCGACGCGGCGAAGGAAGTCGCCGATATCGTGCTTGAGGACGATAACCTGAACTCGATGGTGGCGGCCGTCAGCCAGGGACGGACCACGTCGCGGAATATCCGAAAGGCGCTGCACTACCTCTTGGCGACGAACTCGAGCGAGATGTTCCTGATGCTGGCGGCGGTGGCGCTCGGTTTGCCGGCACCGCTGAGCCCGATGCAGTTGCTATGGATCAATCTCGTGACCGAACTCGCTCCCGCCCTCGCCCTCGGCCTTGAACCGGATGAGCCGGACGTGATGGAGGTCCCGCCGCGGCAGCGCGATGCGCCGATCATCGCGGGTCCCGACGTCCGCCACCTCCTGGGTGAAGGGCTGGTGCTCTCGGCCGCGAGTCTCGGTGCATATCTCTACGGTGCGCGGCGCTACGGTGTCGGCCCGCGCGCGGGCAGCGTAGCGTTTTCGACCCTCGTTCTGTCGCAAATCCTGCATGCCCGCGCCTGCCGTTCGGATCGTTACGGCGTGTTTGACCCCGGCGCGTTGCCGCCGAACCGCTATCTGAACTGGGCGATGGGCGGACTGCTGGCCATGCAGGGAGCCGCCATGTTCCTCCCCGGCCTGCGAGGCTTCCTGGGCACGGCAGGCCTGACCGTCGGCGATGCCGGGGTGAGCCTACTCGTCGCCGGCACGCCGCTGATCATCAACGAAGCGATCAAGGCCGGGCGGGCGGCCGGCATCGACCGTGCGCGAGAGCCCGCCATCGAGGCCAGACGGGAGGCCGTATGAAGGACCACTTCATCTTCACGTCGGAATCGGTGACCGAAGGTCATCCCGACAAGCTGTGCGACCAAATCAGCGACGCGGTCATCGACGAGTTCTTGATCCAGGATCCGCTGGCCAAAGTATCGGCCGAATGTGCGGTGTCGAAGGGCATCGTGTTCATCGCGGCGCAGCTCGCGTCCGGCGCCAACCTCGACGTTGCGGCGCTCGCACGCGACGTGATCCACCGAGTCGGGTACGATTCGGGCGAATTCAACGCCAAGACCTGCAGCATCCTGACGAGCATCAACGAGCTGCCGCCACAGGGCCGTACCGCCGTCGATGAGTCCACCCTCGACGACGCCGGTCTCGACCGCATCGTGGCGCAGGATCAGGTCTCCGCGTTCGGTTTCGCCTGCACGCAAACCCCGGCATTCATGCCGCTGCCTATCTGGCTCGCCCATAAGCTGGCGCGTCGTCTGGCCGGCGTCCGGCTCACGCATGGCCTGCCCTATCTCGACCCGGACGGGAAAGTCCAGGTCACGGTGGAGTACCGGGATCGGCGCGCGGTCCGCGTCCACAGCCTGAGTGTCGTTGCCGCAATCCGCCCGCACCAGAATGCCCCCTCGGATCAACAGTTCCATGAGGACATGGTCGCGCATGTGATCAATCCCACGTTCGTCGACGAGCCAGTCAAGCCCGATGCCACGACGCGGCTGTTCGTCAGCCGCGGCGAGCCGCTGCTTGTCGGCGGCCCTGCCGTACACTCCGGCTTGACCGGTCGCAAAACGGCGATCGATACATACGGCGAGTACGCCCGCCACAGCGGCGCCGCGTTGAGCGGCAAGGATCCGGGACGTATCGACCGTATCGGCGCTTACGCGGCGCGGCATGCCGCCAAATGCACCGTCCGCGCCGGGTTGGCCGAGGAATGCGAGGTGCACCTCAGCTATTCGATCGGCTTGGCCGAGCCGGTGTCCATCGATGTCGAGACGTTCGGAACCGGTATCGTTGCCGATGATGAAATCGCCAACCGCCTGCGCGCCGCGTTCGATTTTCGCGTCGGCGGCATCATCAAGCGTTTCAAGCTCCGGCACATGCCGAAACTGTCGAAGGGGCGTTTCTATGCTCGGCTCGCGGCCTACGGGCAGATCGGCCGCATGGACATGGGCCTGCCCTGGGAGGTGACCGATGGTGCGGAGCTGCTGCGCAACGCGGGGGCCGGCGCGCGAGCCTGACGATACGCTCTAAATGATCGCCGCAACCAGCGCGAGCGCCGAATGTTCGACCAGCTTTTCGAGCAGCATGGTGGCGACCGTGCGGGCGACGCGCTCGCCGGCGCCGATGCCGGAGACAGCCGGAGTGCCGCGCGGCGCCGCGATCGCCGCTCGCCGTTGAGGTGACGTATGGAGATGCCCATGAGCACGGAGATGGGCTTTCAGTGTGTCTGCGTCGATCAGGCCTAAGTCGTAGATCAGCGTCACGCTTCCGGTGATCGTATTGACCTCGACCTTGTTCACCCCGGGAAGGTCTTTGAAGGCCGCTCTGACCTTGTCCGCGGCGCTCTGGTTGCGCTTGAGACCGGCGCTGCGCACGCGCAGCCGCCCGGGTGTATGGTGGACGTACTGAGACACAGAGCCCCACAGCCGGTGGATTGTGGTAAACATACCACGGCTCTGTTTCAAAAATGAGACAACCCGACCAGGCAAAGCCGGACGCGCCGCGCGTGCCCGGCTTTCGCTAAGTGCTAGCCCCGACGAACCTTTCGTCTCGCCTTCGGAGCCGTAATCCGTGTCGCCGTCGACCGTTGCGGGGTCGGCAGGATCGCGCTCGCGATCTCCTTCACCGAGCCGGCGACGCCGACGAGCAGATCTTTGATCGTGCGCACGGCGGCGTTGCCAAGCGATCCGGCCGCCTCCACTGCGCCGCCGACGGCGGATCCCGCCATGCCGGCGACGTTGCCGCCGATCTCGGCCGCGGCTTCGGAAATGCCTTCCACCGCCTGCCGGGCAACGACGCCAACGTCGCCGCCGACCTGGGCGGCGCTATGGACGGCGGTCCGCGTCGTCTCCCCCGCGACCTTGATGACGTCGCCGCCGACATCGCTGACACCGAGGATGATTCCCTTCGCGACGCTTTTCACCGAAGAGACGAGGCCAGTTCCGACCTCTTCCGTCGCAAGAATGGCGCCTTTCATGACGTCGCGGGCGACCGTGACGCTGTCGGCCGCGACCGATCCCGTGGCGTGGATCGCGTTCGAGACCGTGCTGCGGACGACGGTAACGATCTCCGCTTCGATCTCGTCGATGCCTTTCAGGCTGCGGACGATGCTGTTCTTGACCGTTGTACCGGCATCGCCCATGGCTTCGCTCGTCCGCCGGGGACGCGCCAGGGCAGTTGAGGTCGCTTTCGACGACATTTTCAATTTGGCTCGTGGCATGACTCTCTCCGTTTTAGAGGGCTTCGGGGCTGATTACCGGGTTTCTCCGATGGCGCGCCGCGTGCGCGTGCGCGGTGTCGACGCGGTTGTACGAGCGATGGGCGTTTCGGTGCGATGGCGGACGGCGGCTTCGATCGCTTTGAGGCCAATCGAGTTGGCCGCATACCAGAACAGCGTCACCGCCGGTGCCAGGATTTGGCCGCGCATGACCTGGAGGGCGCCCAGGCCGGCCAATAGCGTGGCACTCGCGAGGCGCGGCGTCCCTGCGATACGTGCCGCCGACGACACGACGACGTTCGCCACCTCACGCGAGGTCTGTAGCCGTTGATCGGTTATGGCGAACAGCTCGTGTTCCGCAGCATAACGCGCAATCGTGGGCAAATCCGAGCGATGGCGAAGCAGGACACTGCCGGTCTTGACGCTGGCATCGACGCGGAGCACGCCGTCACAGTCGGCAAGCTCGATAGCGAGGCGGCGGAAATAGTCGCGATCGCCGCGGCGCGCGGGGACGCGAAACCGCGTCCGGCCGGCCATCGTATGGCTGATTGTCGCGCTTGGGAGCCTAGCCAACCGAACCTTCCGTCGCCGGCGGTGTCGCGGCGGTTCCAGTAAGACGTTGCCGCGGGCGACGGGAGGCGCCGCCGCGTCGCGGACGAGTGGCGGCTGCGCCGGCGGCAGCGGCGACCGCTGCCGCATGCTGGGCGCGTTCGGCATCGAGTTCGGCGCGCGCCTCGGCCAACATGTCTTCAGCAAATTCGCCAAGTTCGGCGCCCGCCTCCTGACTCTTTTCGTACGCGAGCAAAGCGGCTTTGATGAAGCCTTTCACAATCGGCTTGGCAGAGCCGGTAACCAACGGCAGCAGTGCAGGCGCGACCAGTGCCGCACCGATTCCGATGGCGACGCCAGTCAAGGCATTCGACTTGATGAGATCGGACAATTGCATGAACCCGTTCCTCGCGTAGGGAGAGAAAACTACCTGCGGTGCTGCAGACGGGCCTTGATCTAGAGCAATGCCGATGCTCGTGGAAAACGGCAGGACGTGACTCAACGTGCCGCTGCAACGTCACAGAAATATGACAGCAATCCGAGTACCTTGGACTTGGACGGCTGCTTCAAGATGAGAACGCGATGCACCGATGAGCATTAAAACAGGACCAGCATAGGCTATGACTGTCCGTGATTCTGTGGATGGAATCCGATGCAAAAAATGAAAGCACGCGTCGTTCTCCATAGCGGCGGTAAAAAGACGGCATATAACTTTGATTCAGTTGCGGTCACTTCCGTCGATGCGGAAATTGTCGTGAAGCTCCAGGACAGCAGCGGAAACGTCCTGCAGCTGACGTTTGCGCGCGCTGATCTCAAGCAGTTGTTCGGCTGGAAGGACATTCTGTCCTGAGCAGTGAGGCGAGGCATTCGCTATTGTGAAGGGTCGATGACAGCAGGAACCGGCCGTTGGTCGTTCTGTTTATAGGGGACGCCGACCGTCACGGTAGTCGCCATTCATGCTCAGCGACATTGCGCCCGGATCTTTGCTCGCGCTCGAACTTCTGGCCGTCAGCCTCGTCCTCGTTCTCGCGTTCGAATTTTCCAACGGATTCCACGATACCGCGAACGCTGTCGCGACGGTGATCTACAGTCATGCACTGCCGCCGCTCGCGGCGGTCGTTCTGTCCGGCATCCTCAATTTTGCCGGCGTGCTCCTCGGGGGGCTGGCGGTCGCTTTCACCCTGATCGATCTCATCCCACCCGACGTGCTGACGCCGCCGGACGGCAATCCCGCGCTCGGCATGCTGATGTCGCTGTTTGCGAGCGCCATCGTGTGGAACGTCGGCACCTGGTATTTCGGCATCCCGTGCTCGAGCTCGCATGCCCTGATCGGCGCGATCCTCGGCGTCGCTCTCGCCCATCAGGTACTGCCCGCGTCCGCCGGTGGCACCGGTCTCGGCCTCGCGTGGACGCAGGTGCGCAACGTCGGCGCTGCCCTGCTGTTCTCACCGCTCGCCGGGTTCGTCTTGGCGGGCATCTTGTTCCGCGTTTTGAAATTCGTCGTGCGCGATCCGGCGCTGTACAAGCCGCCGCAACCCAACCACGCGCCGCCATGGTGGACGCGGGCTCTCCTGATCTGCACCTGTTCGTTGGTGAGCTTTTCGCACGGGTCGAACGACGGCCAGAAGAGCATCGGTTTGATCATGCTGACGGTGATCGGCTTGGCCCCGGTGCAATATGCGCTCAACCCGGCGCTCGGCTCTGCCGCGTCTGCACCATACGCGGAAGCGGCCGAACGGGCGGCCGCGCTGATCGAGCGCCAAAGCGATCCGCGGCAATGGCAGCCGTCGCAAGCCGTCGGCGAGCTCGTCCAGGCGTTTCGCGCGGCACCGACCCTGGCGGATCTTCCGGCGGCCCAGCGCCGCCGCGTCCGCGGTGACGTCTATATGGTGACGGCGGAGCTCGGACGGATGGCCAAAGACAAGGACGCGCGTCCTGGCGCGCAACGCGAAGCCAACGCGCTCCGGTCGCAGCTCAAATCGGCGGTCGAATACGCACCGTGGTGGGTGCGCGTGGTGAGCGCGCTGTGCCTCGGGCTCGGCACCATGGTGGGTTATCGGCGGATCGTGAAAACGCTCGGCGAGCGCATCGGTCATAAGCCTTTGACGCCGGGGCAAGGCGCCTCGGCCGAACTCGTCGGCGCCGGCCTGATCGCCACCGCCGCCTGGCATGGCCTGCCGGTCAGCACGACCCACATCGTTTCGTCGGGCGTCGCGGGCACCATGGCGGTATCGCGGGCGGGAATTCAGCCAGGCGCGATCTCAGCCATCGTCCTCGCCTGGGTTCTCACTTTGCCCGCGACGGTCCTGATCTCGGGCGGCCTGTTCTACATTCTGGGGTGACGGCTTCCAACGCTACGTCCGCAGACGCATGCCGGGACGAGGCAGAACCCGCCCGGCCGGAAAGTGAAGGCTCACCGTCGTGCCCTCGTCGACAACGCTGTCAAGCACGAGCCGGCCGCCGTGCAGTTCCATCATCACGCGAACCAGGGGCAATCCCAGGCCCGTCCCCTCGGTCGTCCGCGCGAGGGCGGAGTCGACACGGCCGAACGGCGACAGCGCGGTCGGGATGTCTTCGGCGGCGATGCCGATTCCGTTGTCCGCGACGCGGATGACCATTTCCCCTTCGACCATCGCGGCTGCGATGTGGATGTTGCCGCGCGGCCGGTTGAACTTGATCGCGTTGGAAAGGAGGTTCAGCAGCATCTGCTTCAGCTTCATCTCGTCGGCATCGAGAAAGGGCAGTCCCTCGTCGATGTCGGTGCTGACCGACAGATTGGCTTGCTGGGCCCGGTGCGCGGTCAGCTTGAGACAGGACGCGATCGCATCCGGCACGTCGACCGGCACCGAGCGCAGTTCGAGCTTGCCGGCCTCCGCCTTTGAAATGTCGAGGATGTCCGAGATGAGCGACAAAAGATGCGTGCCGGCGCCGTGGATGTCGCGCGCATACTCGATGTAGCGGGAGCCGCCGAGCGGTCCGAACTGCTCGCGCTGGAGCACATCCGAGAAGCCGATGATCGCATTCAGCGGCGTCCGCAGCTCGTGGCTCATCATCGCCAGGAAATTGGACATCGCCTTGCGGGCCCGCGCCGATTCGGCGAGCGCGCTCTGCAGCCGCAGCGCCTGGCACGCGTCCTGCTCCACCTTGGCCCGGATGAGCGCCTGGCCGGTGCCGATGCCGCGGTACCGGCCGAGCGTCGTGACGACAAAGCCGTGGACCAGGGCCGTCGGATGGTCGACGGCCACCTGCCGGCCGAGCTCGTTGATGAGGGTCGACTCATCCACGGTGAGCGGATGGTCGTTCATGAGCAGGCAGATCGACTTCTTGCCGTAGAGTTCGGGGCCGTAGCGTTCGGCATAGCGGGCCAGCGCGGTGTGGCGGCTGACGAGACCAAGCGGGGCGCCATCGGGCGTGACGACCACCACGCCCGGCGCGGCCGCATCGTGGACAAGCTGGTCGTAGACCTCGTCGCAGGTCGCCTCGATCAGGACCGGCGGGATCGGAATGGCCAAATCACCGGCGCGCGCGACCTCGGTCGGCGGCGGGTCGCGGGTTAGCAGCAGCTCGGAAAGCATCGTATTGACGCGTTTATTTGCGCTCTGAGACGGTTGCCCGGCACGGTAGCGGTGAGCCATTGCGCAGATGTTAATGCCTCGAAACGTTCATATTTTTGTAACCGTTGCTGCGGCCAAACGGCGCGCCGGCACGTCGCCATGGCCGGCTGAAAAGTTTGATCTGCGTCAAAGAATCGCGCGTCCAGCCATTGCTAGCGTTCCGCATCTAGCCATCCGCTTCCCGGGAGGACGCCGATGATCCGTTCGCTCCAGCACGTGGCCCTGACGGTTCCCGATCTCGATAAGGCGCGCGCTTTCTTCACCATGATGGGCCTCGAGCAACGCGGCGCCGGCGAGCCGGTCGCCTTCGGCTGTGTCGGCCGCAACCAGGACCAGGTTCTGCTCTTGAAAGGCCCGAAAAAGGGCCTCGCCTGGGTCTGTTGGGGGACGCGCGAGTCGGAGCTGCCCGCCATGGTCCAAACGCTGAAGGCCGCTGGCGCGGATTTCATCGCTCCTCCGGCGGGTGCGGACCGCGACGGCGTGTGGCTCCGCGACCCGGATGGCATCGTCATCAACGTGCGCGCCGCCGGCGACCATCCGCAGCGCCGTCCCGGTGTCGACATCAACAATCCCGGCCATCCCTATGAGCGCCTCGCCCGGCGCGGCGCGCCGAGCCGCAGCATCGACGCGCGACCCCGTAAGCTGGGCCATCTCCTGAAGTTCACCACCGACGTCAACCGCGACGTCCGCTTCTACACCGAGCTCCTCGGCATGAAGCTCTCCGACCGGATCGGCGACGAGGACGTCGCGTTCCTGCGCTGCGGCGGCGACAGCGATCACCACACTCTGGCGCTGGCGCACAGCGAGGCGCCGGGGCTGCATCACCTGTCATGGGAGATGGGGAACCTCGACCAGCTCCAGCTCTGCGCCGAGCGGATGCTGAGCGCCGGCTACAAGGACGGCTGGGGCATCGGCCGGCATATCTACGGGTCCAATTACTTCCATTACGTCCGCGATCCGTGGATGGGCCTGCACGAGTTCTATTGGGATATCGACTTCATCCCGGAAAACGCACGTTGGGAGGCGGAGGTCGCGGACGGTGGTCCTGAGGCGCTTTCGCAATGGGCCACCGTCCCGGCTCCCGATGACTTCCTCAAGAACTACGAGCGGGCGGTGTAGACGGGCGAGAAACTTTCTTTCTCGGCCTGTTTTGGCAGCAAAGCCGCAACGCGTTGGCCGTGCTCGCGAAAGGCATTGCGCACGATTTTCGAAAAGCGGGGTGCGCAAACCGCTATAGGCAAAATTGGCCGCCTGCCTCAGACGCTTGCGGAGGGGTTTGCGTTTTGCGCTCAGATTCCGGGTGATAACAAAGGTCAGACGCGAACGGAGCCGCTGAGATCGGTTTCCAGCGCCTGCCGATAATGCGCCGGCAGCTCGCGGCCTTTCTGGGTCGCGCGGTCGACGCAGACGATCTTCGACGTCGCGGTGGCGATGCAGCGCTCGCCCGAGAAGATCGCATGGCCCATGGTGAACGAGGTGCGGCCGATCTCGAGAACCCGCGTGCCGATCTCGGCCACGCCGGGATAGTCGAGCGGGGCGTGATAGGTGATCGCGAAGCTGACCACGAACCACGTGAAGGCCGGGTCGTCGCTCGAGCCCTTCAGAATGGCCTCGCGGAACTCGACCCGCGCATTCTCGCAATATTCCGCGAGCACCACGTTGTTGACGTGGTCGTTGCGGTCGACGTCGCCGAAGCGGACCTTTTCCTTGCTCCAGAATGCGTAGCTGGCGCGGCTTTGCGCCCGTGCTTCTGCGGTCATGCGGCGTCGATCAAGCCGCCGCGGCGGGCCAGCTCCGCCAGATGGTGATCGGCGGTGCCGAACAAGGTGTCGATCATGGTCAGGCGCTTGAAATAGTGCCCGCCTTTGTACTCCATGGTCATGCCGATGCCGCCATGCAGCTGGATCGCCTGCTGGCCGACGAGCCGCGCGGAACGGCCGATCTGCACCTTGGCGGCCGCGATCGCCTTGCGGCGCTCGGCCTCGTTCTCCTCAGCCGCCATCATCGTCGCGAACAAGGCCATGCTGCGCGCCTGTTCCAAGGCCACCAGCATGTCGGCGGCGCGATGCTGCAGGGCCTGGAAGCTGCCGATGGCGACGCCGAACTGCTTGCGGGTCTTCAGATACTCGACCGTGAGCTCCTGCAGGGCCGTCATGGCGCCGACCGCTTCAGCGCAAAGCGCCGCGATCGCCTCGTCGACGGCGCGCTCGATGACGGGCAGACCGCCGGCAGGATCGCCGAGCACGTCGCCGGCAGCGACCCGCACGTTCGTGAGGGTGATGTCCGCGGCGCGCAGGCCGTCCTGGGTCGCATAGCCGCGCCGCGTCACGCCCGAGGCGCTGGCATCGACCACAAAGAGGCCGATGCCGTTGCGGTCGCGCTGATCGCCGTGGGTGCGGGCGCTCACGATCAGCTTGTTGGCGCAGTCACCATGCAAGACGACGCTCTTGCTGCCGTTGAGGATCCAGTTGGCGCCGTCGCGCCGGGCGCTGGTCGTCACGTCGGCCAAATCATAGCGCGAGTTCCGCTCACCCTGGGCAAAGGCCAGCAGGAGCTCACCGGCGGCGATTTTCGGTACCAGCGCCGATTTTTGAGGATCGCTGCCGCCGTGACGGAGCAGCGCCCCGGACAGGATCACGGTGGCGAAGAATGGCTCCAGCGCCAGGGCGCGGCCGAACTCCTCCATGACGATCATGGTCTCGATTGGGCCGCCGCCGATGCCGTCATGGCGCTCCTCGAAGGGCAGGCCAAGCAGCCCCAGCTCCTGGTAACTCGCCCATAGCTCGCGGCTCCAGCCGTCCGGCGCCTTGCCGTACGCCTTGCGCTTCTCGAAGTCGTAGCGATTCGCGAGCAGCTTGCTCACGCTTTCCTTGAGCAGCCGCTGCTCTTCCGTCAGATCGAAGTCCATGCGTTTTCAGAGTCCCAGGATGGCCTTGGCGATGATGTTCTTCTGGATTTCGTTCGAGCCACCGTAGATGGTGACCTTGCGCCAGTTGAAATAGGTCGGCGCGACCGTGGCCGCACCTTCCGGGCCGATCGGCGGCTCGTTCCACCCTTCGGCGAGACTTGGCTGCGAGGGCATCGCATAGGGGCCGATCACGTCCATCAGCAGCTCGGTCGTCGCCTGCTGGATCTCGGATCCTTTGATCTTGAGGATCGACGAGGCCGGGTCGGGCTTTCCCTTCTCGCGCCGCCGCTCGTTCGCGAGCACGCGGAGCTGCGTCATCTCGAGCGCCTTGATGTCGACTTCGACCGCCGCGACCTTTTCCCGGAACCGGGGATCTTCGATCAACGGACGGCCGCCGGACTGCTCGATCGCCGCCAGGTGTTTCACCCGCCGCACGCGCTCTTTGGAGATGCCGATGCGGGCGATGCCCGTGCGTTCATGGCCGAGCAGGAACTTGGCGTAGTCCCAGCCCTTGTTCTCCTGCCCCACCCGGTTTTCGACCGGCACCTTCACGTCATCGAAAAAAACCTCGTTGACCTCGCTCGCGCCGTCGATGGTCTGGATCGGCCGCACGGTGACGCCGGGCGTCTTCATGTCGATGAGCAGGAATGAGATGCCTTCCTGCTTCTTGACCGCCGGATCGGTGCGCACCAGGGCGAAGATCCAGTCGGCATGCTGGGCAAAGGTGGTCCAGATCTTCTGGCCGTTGACGATGTAGTGGTCGCCTTGGAGCTTGGCCGAGGTCTTCAGCGACGCGAGATCGGACCCCGAGCCGGGCTCGGAGAATCCCTGGCACCACCAGTCGTCGAGATTGGCGCAGCGCGCCAGGAAGCGCTTTTTTTGCGCCTCGCTGCCGAAGGTCGCGATCACCGGGCCGACCATGCTGACGTTGAACGCCAGCGGCGAGGGCGCGGGGAACTGCTGGACCTCATCGAGGAAGATGTAGTTCTGGACCGAGGTCCAGTCGGTACCGCCCCACTCGCGCGGCCAGTTCGGGACCGCCCAACCTTTTTTGTTGAGGATCCGCTGCCAGGTGACCATGTCCTCTTTGCCGAGGTGGACCCCTTCGACCATCTTGCGGTGGATGTTCGGCGGCAGGTTGGACTTGATGAACGACCGCACTTCGTTCCGGAATGCGATCTCTTCGTCGGTGAATTTGAGATCCATGATGCGTCCTATCGGTTGATCTCGAACAGACCGGCCGCCCCCTGGCCGCCGCCGATACACATGGTGACCACGGCATAACGCGCGCCACGTCGCCTTCCTGCGATCAGAGCATGGCCGGTCATGCGCGCGCCGCTCATGCCATAGGGATGGCCGATGGCGATGGCACCGCCGTCGACGTTGAGCTTCTCCATGGGGATGCCGAGACGGTCGCGGCAATAGATCACCTGGCTGGCGAAGGCCTCGTTCAGCTCCCACAAGTCGATATCGTTGACCTTGAGGCCGTGGCGTTGTAGCAGGCGCGGCACGGCGAAGACCGGGCCGATGCCCATCTCGTCCGGCTCGCAGCCGGCGACGGCGAGCCCGCGGAACACGCCGAGCGGCTTCTTGCCCCGCCGCGCGGCCTCTTTGTCGGACATCAGCACGCAGGCCGAGGCGCCGTCGGAAAGCTGGCTGGCGTTGCCGGCGGTGATGAACTGATCGTCGCCGCGCACCGGCTTGAGCTTGGCCAGACCCTCGAGGGTCGTCTCGGGGCGGTTGCCTTCGTCCTGGCGCAGAGTGACGGTCTCGTGGCGGGTCTTGTTGGTCTCCTTGTCGATGACCGCCTTCACCGTGGTCAGCGGCACGATCTCGTCGTTGAAGCGGCCGGCCTGCTGGCCCGCCGCGGTGCGGCGCTGGCTTTCCAGCGCGTATTCGTCTTGTTGCTTGCGGCTGATCTTGTAGCGCTTGGCGACGTTGTCGGCGGTCTCGATCATGGTCATGTAGATGTCGGGCTTGTTCTCCATCAGCCATTTGTCCTGATGGAAGTTGCGGTTCAAGGTCGACTGCACGAGGCTGATCGACTCGAGCCCGCCGGCGACCATGACCGGCGCACCGTCGACGACAATGCGCTGGGCGGCGATCGCGATCGCTTGCAGGCCTGAGCTGCAGAAGCGGTTGACGGTCATGCCCGCCGTCGTCACCGGCAGACCGGCGCGCAGCGCCGCCTGGCGCGCGATGTTGCCGCCGGTGGCCCCTTCGGGGTTGGCGCAGCCCAGAACGACGTCCTCGACCTCGCCCGGCTCGACGCCGGCGCGCTCGACGGCGTTGCGGATCACATGGCCGCCCATCTCGGCGCCATGGGTGAGATTGAAGGCGCCGCGGCCGGCCTTGCCGATGGGTGTGCGGGCGGTTGAGACGATGACGGCATCGACCATGGGCGTATCCTCGTTTAGTTCGGCGCCGGCGAGCGCGGCCGCTCGCCGGCTAAAAGTTCGCGTTTCGACAGTTTGCCGACCGTCGAGCGCGGGAGCGAGTCCCGGATCTCGAGAGCCGTCGGCAGCTCGTGGCGGCCGACCTTGTCGGCGAGAAAGTCGCGCAAGTCGTCGAGGGTGAGCGGCGGGGCTCCCGCGCGCAGCTTGACGAAGGCCTTCGCCGCCTCGCCCCGATAGTCGTCGGGCACGCCGATGACCAACACCTCTTCGACGGAAGGATGCTCGTAAATCGCCTCTTCGATGACGCGCGGATAGACGTTGAAGCCGCCGGAGATGATCATCTCCTTCTTGCGGTCGACCAGGAAGAAGAACCCGTCTTCGTCCATGTAGCCGATGTCGCCGGTCAGGAGATGCCCGTCGACAAACGCGTCCTTGGTCTCCTGCGGACGTCGCCAGTAGCCGCGGGTCACGTTCAGGCCTTTGACCCGGATCTCGCCGACGTCGCCGGGCTGGAGCACCCGGCGCGCGTCGTCGAGGGCGACGACGTCCATGTGCACGCCGGGCAACGGGATGCCGACCGAGCCCGGCTTGCGCGGCCCGTAGGACGGAATATTCGTGCCGGCGGGGGACGTCTCCGTCATGCCCCAGCCGCCGCCGAGATGGCGGCCGATGATCTTCGCAAACCGCTCGGCGACGTGCACCGGCAGCGCGGCGCCGCCGGACGTGCAGTGACGCAGCGACGAGAAGTCGCAAGCTTCAACCCCGGGATGGGCCATGAGGCCGATCCACATCGTCGGCACGCCCGGGAAGATCGTCGCGCGCTTTTCCTGGATGTCCCGGATTGTCGTGGCGGCGTCGAAGCGCGGCCGCAGCAGCAGTTCGTTGCCGAGACTGAGATGGCGCAGCATGATCGTGGTCAGAGCATAGATATGAAACAACGGCAGGACGCAGATCACCCTCTCTTCGCCCGGGCGCAGAAGTTTCTGCCCGCTGGACCACACGTCATAGCTCGATACTGCCGCCGTCAGGTTGCCGTGGGTGAGCATGGCCGCACGCGGCGTGCCGGTCGTGCCGCCGGTGTATTGCAGGAGCGCGATCTCATCGGTGCCGACCGGTACCGGAGCGAAGCGCCGCGGCTCGTCAAGCAGGGTCTGGAACGGCAGGACCCGCGGATCGTCCGCTGCCGCGGCCGTAGGCGCGGCGCGGACGCAATCATCGCCGACGAGCAGATGATCGAGAAGGCTGGCACCGAGGAGCGTTCTGGCCATCTTCGGCAGGTCGCCGACCGTTGTCGTGACCAGCGTGCGTGCGCCACTGTCGCGCAGCTTGTGCGCCAGCTCGCGCTCGGCGTCGAGCGGGCTCAGGTTGACAATCCGCGCCCCGGCCTTCAACGCGCCGAAGAACGCCACGACGTAAAGCGGCGTGTTTGGCGCATAGAGCGCCACCTGCGCGCCGGCGACACCCAGAGCCGCAAACCCGGCGGCGGCGCGGTTCACGAGCTCGCCGAGTTCCCCGTAGGTGAAGCTGCGGCCCCGGTACTCGAGCGCCGGCCGGTTGGCATGCGCGGCGACCGCCTTGTCGAACAACGCCGGAATGGTGGTCAGCGATAACGGGGAGTCCCACTTCACCCCGGGTGGATAAGACTTTTCCCAGGCGTAGGGCCGCTCGCCCGTCACAAGCGGCTCTCGCGCCGGTCCAGCGCCAGGAAGCTGCCGTTCTCGGCGGCAAGCCGTCGCAGCAACGGCGCCGGCTCTAAAGTCGCGTTCTGGCTCTGCCGGGCATAATGGGCCAGTCGCTCACACAGGTGCGGCAGGCCGACAAGATCGCCGTGGAACATCGGTCCGCCGCGCCACGCCGGCCAGCCGTAACCGTAGATCCAGATCACGTCGATGTCGCCGGCACGCTGCGCCATGCCCTCTTCGAGGATGCGCGCGCCTTCGTTGATCACCGGGAAGATCATGCGCTCGGTGATCTCGTCGGCGGAGATCGGGCTGTTGCGGCGCTGCACGCCGGCCTTGCGCGCGGCGTCGGCGATCAGTGTCTCGACCTCGGGATCGGGCAGCGGCGTCCGGGCGCCGGGCTCGTAGCGGTAATAGCCGCGGCCATTCTTTTGGCCGAGGCGGCCGGCTTCGTAGAGCGCGTCCGCCGCCGGCGCCTTGGCGCCGCGGGCCTGGCGCACCCGCCAGCCGACGTCGATCCCGACCAGATCGCTCATGGCAAAGGGCCCCATCGGGAAGCCGAAGGCCATCACCGCCGCGTCGATCTGCTGCGGCGTGGCGCCTTCGAGCAGCAGCCGTTCCGCTTCTTGCGAGCGGCGGGCCAACATGCGATTGCCGACGAAGCCGTCGCAGACGCCGACGACGACCGGCACTTTGCGCAGTTTGCGCCCGACGGCGATCGCGGTCGCCAGCACCGCAGGTGCCGTGGCTTGGGCGCGCACGATCTCGAGCAGGCGCATCACGTTCGCCGGGCTGAAGAAGTGCATGCCCACGACCTGTTCCGGCCGTCTTGTCGCGGCCGCGATCTCGTTCACGTCGAGGGTCGAGGTGTTGGTGGCGAGGATGGCGTCAGCGCGGGCCCGGCGGTCGAGCTCGCCGAACACCTGCTTCTTGATCGCCATATCCTCGAACACCGCCTCGATGATGAGATCGGCATCGGCGACGGCGGCGAAATCCGTCGTTCCCGCGATCAGTCCCATCCGCTTGTCCATGTCGGCCGCCGCGAGATTGCCGCGCGCCAGGGTGGTCTTGTAGTTCGCGGCGATGCGATCGAGGCCGCTCTTGAGCGCCGGCTCGCCGGTTTCGATCACCGTCACCGGGATGCCGGCATTGGCGAAGCACATGGCGATGCCGCCGCCCATGGTGCCGGCGCCGATCACGACGGCGCGCCGGACCTCCCGGGCCGCGGTCTCGCCGAGGCCCGGCACTTTCGCCGCCTCGCGCTCGGCAAAGAAGATGTGGCGTTGCGCCTTCGACTGATCGCCGTTGAGCAGGTCGTAGAACGTCTTGAGCTCGCGCCGCATGCCGTCATCGAAGGGCACGGTGAATGAATCGCGGACCGCTTGCACGGCGGCCGCTGGTGCGAGCTGACCGCGCGAACGCTTGGTGAGCTCCGCCGCGGCTTGGTCGTACGCGGCCGGATTTGCGATCGCGGCTGCCAGCGCCTCCGTCCGGTCGCGCACAAGCCGCAGCGGCCGTTGTTCGGCAACGACGCGGCGCGCGAACGCGGTCGCGGCGGCGATCAGGTCGCCGTCGGCGATCTCGTCGACCACGCCGTCCTTGATGACATCGGCAACCGGGACCGGCTCGCCGGCGAGGATCAGCTTCAACGCCCTTTCTGGACCGGTGAGACGCGGCAGGCGTTGCGTGCCGCCCGCACCGGGGATGAGGCCGAGCTTGATTTCGGGAAGGCCGACGCGCGTGGCCGGTGCCGCGATGCGGAAATGGCAGGCGAGCGCCAGCTCGAACCCGCCGCCGAGCGGGGTGCCGTGAAGTGCGGCGATCACCGGGATCGGCATCGCCTCGACGGCGGCGATCACGTCAAGCAGCGTGGGTGCTTGCGGCGGCTTGCCGAATTCGGTGATGTCCGCGCCGGCGAAGAACGTCCGCCCGGCGCAGGCGATGACGACGACCTTGGCGCCGGCGTCGCGGGCGCGTTTCAAGCCCTCGACGAGCCCGGCGCGCACCTCCTGCTTGAGGGCGTTGACCGGCGGATTGTCGACGACAACGACGGCAACAGCGTCATCTTCACGGAAATCGACGGTGGCGTTGATCCTGCCCATACGCAGCTTATTTCGCAGAGCGAAACTACGTTTTGCATTCTTGACAGCGAGCATAAGCACCGGCAGGGTCCGCATCAATAAATTTCACCGCGGCTTGCGACAGGGAGGAGGCGCGCGTGAATAAAACCGCTCGGTCATGACCGCGGTTGCGGCGGCGTTGTCGGCGAACGCAGAGCGGCCGCGTGCGCAGACGATCGCGGCGCCGTTGCTGGCGGTGCGCGACGTCGCCGTGCGCTTCGGCGGGATCGTCGCCCTCGACGGCGTATCGTTCGATCTGCCGCCGGGAAGGATCCTCGGCCTCGTCGGTCCGAACGGCGCCGGCAAGACGACGCTCTTCAATTGCTTCAGCCGCATCTATACGCCGTATCGCGGCGACATCCTGTTCGAGGGCCGCTCGATCCTGGATCGGCCGGCGCACGGCATGGCCGAACTCGGCATCGGCCGCACGTTCCAGAACCTCGCGCTGTTCCGCAACTTGTCCGTGCTCGACAACGTCCGCATCGGCGGCCATGCGCGCAGCCGCAGCGATGTGGTGAGCGATATGTTGCGGCTGTCGTGGATCCGCCGCGAGGAGCAGCAGCTCGACAACGCGGTCTGGGAGATCCTGGACGCGCTTGAGCTCGCCGGCGTCGCCCATCGGACCGTCGCCGACCTGCCGTTCGGAACCCAAAAGCGCATCGAGCTGGCGCGAGCGCTGGCTTCCCGCCCGAAGCTCATCCTGCTCGACGAGCCGGCGGGCGGCCTCAACCATTCGGAGGTCGCGGGTCTGGGCGCGCTGATCCGCCGCATCCGCGACGAGCGCGGCATCACCGTGCTTCTCGTCGAGCACCACATGAACCTTGTCATGTCGGTGTCCGACACGGTGGTCGCTCTCGATTTCGGCCGCAAGATCGCCGAAGGCCCGCCCGAACAGGTGCAGCGCGACCCCGAGGTCATCCGCGCCTATCTCGGGACGGCGGGCCAAACCGCGGCCGGCCGGGGACGCTGATGCTGCTCGAAGTGCAGAACCTGCGCGCGTTCTACGGCCAGACGCAGGCGCTGCACGGAATCGATTTCGGCCTGGATGTCGGCGGCGTCACGACCCTGCTCGGCGCCAACGGTGCGGGCAAGACGACGACCTTGCGCGCTCTCTGCGGGATGTTGCGCACATCCGGCGACATCCGCTTCGAAGGCCGGCCGCTCAACGGCCGGGCGACCGAGGACATCGTCCGCCTCGGCATCGCCCATGTGCCGGAGGGCCGCGGCACGTTTACGCATCTGACCGTCGAGGAGAACCTGCGGCTCGGCGCGATCACCCGGCGCGATCACGCGGCGATTGCCGCGGACATGGAGCGCGTCTACGCGATCTTCCCGCGCCTGCACGAGCGCAACGACCAGCAGGCGGGAACGCTCTCGGGCGGCGAACAGCAGATGCTCGCGATCGGCCGCGCGCTGATGCTGCGGCCGAAGCTGCTCTTGCTGGACGAACCGTCATTCGGCCTGGCACCGCTGCTGGTGCAAGAGCTGTTCGAGATCCTGCGGCGGATCAATCGCGACACCGGTGTCGCCATGCTGATCGTCGAGCAGAACGTGACGTTGGCCCTGGACCTGGCGCAGCATGCCTATCTGCTCGAGACCGGCCGTATCGTCATCGATGCGCCGTCGCAGAAGATCCGCGAAGACGAGACCGTGCGCCGGTCTTATCTCGGTTACTGAGGCCGCGATGGAGCTGTTCCTGCATCAGGTGCTGGCGGGCTTGGCGACGGGCGGGATATACGCCTGCCTGGCGCTCGCGGTGGTGATGATCTATCAGGCGATCGACAACTTCAATTTCGCGCAGGGCGAGATGGCGATGTTCTCGACCTTCATCGCCTGGCAGTTGCTGCAATGGGGCATGCCGTTCTGGGCCGCCGCGCTCGCCGCGGGCGTCGTCGCGTTCGCGGGCGGTGTGGCGATCGAGCGGATCGTCTTCAAGCCGATCCGCACCGCCTCGCCGCTGTCGCATGTCGTGGCCTTCATCGCCCTCTTCGCGATCCTCAACAGCACGGCGGGCTTCATCTGGGACTTCAACGTCAAGACGTTCCCCAGCCCGTTCGGCTCCCGGCCGCTGCTCGGCAGCGGGCTGATCAGCACGCACGATGCCGGCATGATCGTCGTGACGGTCGCGCTTTTGGCGTTTCTCTACGGATTTTTCCGCTATACGCGTATCGGCCTCGCCATGCGCGCGGCCGCGGCGCATCCCGCCTCGGCGCAGCTCGTCGGAATCAGGGTCGGGTGGATGATGGCCCTCGGCTGGGGCATGGCGGCGGCGATCGGGGCCGTCGCCGGGATGATGATCGCGCCGGTCGTTTTCCTCGAGCCCAACATGATGCTGGGCATTCTCCTCTATGGCTTCGCGGGCGCCGTGGTCGGCGGTTTGTCGAGCCCGGGCGGGGCGGTGGCGGGCGGCTTTGCCGTCGGGGTGATCGAGAATCTCGCCGGCACGTTCGTCCCCTTCGTCGGCCGCGAGCTCAAGCTGACGATCGCTCTTGTGCTCATCGTCGGCGTGCTGATGATCCGGCCAAGCGGGCTGTTCGGCCGGACCGTGGTCAGCCGGGTGTAACATGGCGAACAAGGAACGATCCGCCACAGCCATGCACCTCGGGCTTCCTCCCTGGGCGGTCGGCGGTGCGGTGGCCGTGGCTCTTGTGCTGCCGCTGTTGTTCAAGAACTTCCTCGTGTTCCAGCTGACGTTGGTCATGATCTACAGCATCGCGATCCTCGGCCTGAACCTGCTGACCGGATTCAACGGCCAGTTCTCGCTCGGCCATAGCGCGTTCTACGCCATCGGCGCCTATACGGCCGCCATCCTGATGGACCGCTTCGACCTCGCGTACTATTGGACCTTGCCGGTCGCCGGCATGGCCTGTTTCGTGTTCGGCTTCCTGTTCGGCCTGCCGGCGTTGCGCCTCGAAGGCGTTTATCTGGCGCTGGCCACGTTCGCTCTCGCCGTCGCCACCCCACAGATCCTCAAATCCAGCCCCCTCGAGCCGTTCACCGGCGGTGTCCAAGGAATCGTCATCTTGAAGCCGGACCCGCCGGCGGGTCTGCCGGTCAACGCCGATCAGTGGCTGTACTACTTCACGCTCGCGGTGCTGCTGCTGATGTTCGCCGGCGCGGTGAACCTCGTGCGCGGCCGCACCGGGCGAGCGATGCTGGCGATTCGCGAGCACCCCACCGCCGCCCGCCTCATGGGCATCAACACGGCCCTCTACAAGTCGCTGACCTTCGGCGTCAGCGCGCTGTACACCGGCATCGCCGGCGCGCTCGGTGCCATCGCCGTGCAGTTCGTGGCGCCGGACAGCTTCACGTTCCTGCTCTCGGTATCGCTTCTGGTCGGACTGGTGATCGGCGGCGTCGGCTCGATTCCGGGCTGCATCGTCGGCGGCCTGTTCGTCCTGTTTGTCCCCAATCTCGCCGAGCACGTCTCGAAGGGCCTCGCGGGCGCCATCTATGGCGCCATCCTGTTGCTGGTCATCTACCTGATGCCGTCCGGTGCTGCGGGCTTCGCGCGCCTGATATGGGCGCGGGTGAGCTCGCGCGCACTCAAACCATCCGTCACCGAAGGGAGGACACCATGAAGATCCGCAGACGCGATTTCTGTGTCACGGCCGCGGCCGGGCTTGCCTTGCTCAACACGCCGGCCTGGGCGCAGAAGAAATACGATCCGGGCGCCACCGATCGCGAGATCAAGATCGGCGGCATCATGCCGTTCAGCGGCCCGGCGTCGGCCTATGCCGCCATCGGCAAGACCGAGGCCGCCTATTTCAACATGCTGAACGACAAGGGCGGCATCAACGGGCGCAAGATCAACCTGATCCAGTACGACGACGGCTACTCGCCGCCGAAGGCGGTCGAGCAGGCGCGCAAGCTCGTCGAAAGCGACGAGGTGCTCTTCATATTCCAGAGCCTCGGCACGCCCTCGAACTCGGCCATTCACAAATACATGAACGCCAAGAAGGTGCCGCAGCTCTTCGTGGCCACCGGTGCTACCAAGTGGGGCGACCCGGAACACTTCCCGTGGACGATGGGTTGGCAGCCCAACTATCAGAGCGAAGGCCGCATCTACGCCAAATACATCATGGCGAACCACCCCAACGGCAAGATCGCCGTGCTGTATCAGAACGACGACTACGGCAAGGACCTCCTGCAGGGGCTGAAGGACGGGCTGGGCGGCAAGGCCTCGATGATCGTCGCGACGGCTCCCTACGAGACCAGCGATCCGACGGTCGATTCTCAGGTGGTCAACCTGAAATCGTCCGGCGCCGACATCTTCATCAACGTCGCGACGCCGAAATTCGCCGCCCAGGCGGTGCGGAAAGTCGGCGAGATCGGCTGGAAGCCGGCGCTGAACATCGTCAACAACGTCGGCAATTCGGTCGGCGGCGTCCTCAAGCCGGCGGGGTTCGAGAATGCGAAGGACGTCGTCTCCACGTTCTATCACAAGGATGGCACCGACCCGACCTGGAAGAACGATCCGGCGATGAAGGAATGGAACGCCTTCCTCGACAAGTACTACCCGGACGCCGACCGCACGAGCACCTACGCGGTCTATGGCTATGCCGCCGCCCAGACGCTGGAGCAGGTGCTGAAGCAGTGCGGCGACAACCTCACCCGCGAAAACGTCATGAAGCAGGCGGCAAACCTCAAGAACCTCGAGATCGGCGTGATGCTGCCCGGCATCAAGATCAATACCGCGCCGAACGATTTCTTCCCGATCGAGCAGATGCAGCTCGCGCGCTTCAACGGCGAGCGCTGGGTGCTCTTTGGCGACGTCATCAGTGGCGAGGTCGGGGCCGGCAGCGGCAGCTGAACGACGACCGATGGGGCGGCGGGTTCGACCTGTCGCCCCATCGACTGCCGATCATTGACCGTCGGCGGCTCGCCTCCTATCGTTGGACAAACGTCCAAATACTTTGGGAGGGGCCGGCCATGCGTATGGGCATTTTCGCGAGTCTCACTGTCGCTGCGGTTCTGATCGCCGGTTCCGCAATTGCGCAGATCGCCCCACCGCGCACCCTCGAAGAGCTCAAGCAGGAGACGCAGGCGCGCGCCGACCGCAACGCCTATCCGCTCACCGGTCTCAAGCCGGACGAGGTGCGTGAAGCGCTGTCGCACATCAACAGCCTCGATCGCGATGAGTGGGCGACCGCGTGGAGCGCCATCGGCGACCGCTACATGGCAAAGGCCAAGGCGGAAGACGCGTCCTCGCCCACGAGCGCATCGACCGACTATCTGCAGGCGTGGCGGTACTATGCCTTCGCGCGCTGGCCGACCGAGAACTCCGCGGGCAAGAAGGCTGCAGCCAAGAAAGCGATCGAAGCCTTCCTGGCTCATTCCCGTCACCTTGATCCTCCTCTGCAAGTCGTGCACATCCCGTTCGAAGGCTCGGAGATCATCGGCTATATGCGCCTGCCCGTGAACGCGCGCCCGGTGCCGCTCGTCTTCGCCATCAGTGCCCTCGACAGCCGCAAGGAGGACACCGCCGAGCGGGCCGCCGGCTATCTCAAGCACGGAATCGGCTTCTTCGCTGTCGACATGCCCGGCACCGGCCAGGCGCCGATCAAGATCGACGTCGGCGCCGAGCGCATGTTCTCGCGCGCCCTCGACTACCTGATGGCGCAGCCGGAGATCGATGGCCGGCGCGTGGTCGTGCAGGGCGGAAGCTGGAGCGGGCACTGGTCGGCCCGCCTCGGCTTTATCGAGCGCGCGCGGCTGCGTGGCGTCGTCGTCCAGGGCGGCCCGGTGCACGAGTATTTCCAGCCCGCCTGGCAGACCAAGGCGCTGGGGACGCGCGAATACCTGTTCGATCTGTTCGCTGCCCGCGCCTCGGTCTATGGCGTCGAGACGCTCGACCAGTTCCTGGCATACGGGCCAAGGCTGTCGCTGCTCGACAGCGGCCTGATCGACAAGCCGTCGGCGCCGATGCTGCTGGTGAACGGCGACAACGATACGCAGGTGCCGATTGCCGATCTCAACCTGCTGCTCCACCACGGCTCGCCGAAAGAAGCCTGGGTCAATCCCGCGGGCGGCCACATGGGCCGCTCGGCCGAATGGCCCGACGGCAAGATTTTCGAGCGGGTGGTGCTGCCGTGGGTCGTCCGGCAGTTGAACGCCGCCGAGTAAGCGGGCGTCAGCGGCGCAGCAGGGTGGCCTCGACGTTACGGGCGAGGTTCACGAGCCGCGGGCCCAGATCGTTGAGCAGCTTCTTGCGGTCGATCAGGAACGCGGGGCCGCCGCAATTGAAGGCGATGATGCTCGAGCCGTCCGGCGGGATGAGCGCGACGCCGACCGCGTGGACGTCAGGCTGCCAGTCGCCGATCGACACTGTGAAGCCGCGCGTCCGGTAATCCTCGACAGCCTGATCAAGGGCGGTGCGTATTTTCGGCCAGCGCTCAGGCTCATGCCGCTCGATGTGCTCGAGCAGGTATTTGCGTTCCTCCGCCGGCAAGGCGGCGAGCAAAGCCCGGCCCATGGCTGTCGTCGCGATCGGGATGCGCGAGCCGAGGTCCAGCCGCAAGGTGACCGCGGTGTGCGGCCGGCAGTGCTCGAGATAGATCATCTCCAGCCGGTCGCGGCCGCCCATCGACACCGACAGGCCCGAATATTCCGCGAGCTCCTGCATGAACGGCCGTGCGATCTGGCGGATGCCCATATTCGCGAGCACGGAATAGCCGAGCGCCAAGGCACCCGTGCCGAGCTGGTATTTGCCGAGCCGCTCCGAATGGCCGAGATAGCCGAGCTTGGTCAGCGTCCGGGTCAGCCGCGATATCGTCGGCTTGGGCAAGCCGGTGCGCGCGGCGATCTCCTGATTGCCGAGCAGCCCGTCCTGCGGCGTGAAGGCGCGCAGCACCTCGAGCCCTCGGGCCAGTGCCGTGACGAACTGGCGGTCCTTCTGCGCGTCGGCCGCGTCGTTGCCCCTTGGCGGCGAGCGCTGGCGGGAGCGAGGAATCTTCACATCGGACATCGGGGTGATTAGACGGCAATCGCGGCCGGGTTTCCACCGGTTGACGGAGATGAAGTGAACATGTTCATCTTAAGTCACTTGCCGCGTACTGGCGACTTGAGACGGCCGGCGAACGGCCGCGGCGGGAGGGCCCATGATCCACGAGAAAGACGTCCAAATCACGGTGCGCGATGGCGTGAAGATCGCGGTCCGGATCTATCGTCCTGACGGGGCCGGCCCGTGTCCCGCGCTGTTTGCACCGTCACCCTATCGTTACGACAATAACGAGCTTCCGGCTCAGCCGATGTTCCTGTGGCGCGAGACAGGCCCGATCGACTGGTACGTCGACCAGGGCTACGCCTTCGTCCAGGCCGACGTCCGCGGCACGGGTTACTCGCAAGGCAAGTACGAGTTCCTCGGCCGCAACGAGCAGCAGGATCTCTACGACGTCATCGAGTGGATCGGCACGCGGCCGTGGTGCAACGGCAAGGTCGGCGGCATCGGCCAGTCCTATTTCGCGATGTCGCAGTGGTTCATGGGCATCCAGAACCCGCCGCACTTGGCCTGCCTCGGCCTCTATGACGGCCTGAACGATCCTTACCGGTTCATGGGCTATCCCGGCGGCATCGAGGGCAATTTCCTCTACTACTGGTTCAACGCGAGCTTGCGCGTGGCCAATCTCTACCCTGCCAATGGCGATCATCCACGGCAGGTGGCCGACGACATGCTGCTGGACGTGCAGCGGCACCCCTTCTACGACGAGTACTGGAAGGAGCGCGCGGCGATCGAGCAGATCGACAAGATCAAAGTGCCGGTGTTCTCCATCGGCGTGTGGGCGAAGCAGGACCTGCACCTCGACGGCAATATCCGGGGCTATCAGATGCTGAACGCGCCGAAGAAGCTGGCGATCACGCCCACGGCGACCCCCTTCTCGTCTGCAGTCGATTTCGCCGACGTCGAGTTCCACAAGAAATATCTGCTGCCGTTCTACGATATGCAGCTCAAGGGCGCTAAGACCAGCTACGCAAACCGCCCGAACGTCGAATACACGATCCGCAACAGCAACGTCGTGCGCTCATTCGAGAGCTGGCCGCCGCCCGGGGCCCGCGACGCGAAGCTGTACTTCAGCAGGGGACCGAGCGGCTCGGTCGCCTCTCTGAACGACGGCGGGCTCGCAAAGGAGGCGCCCGGGGCCGCTGGCGGCAGCGTCGCCTACTCCTATCCCAACCCAAAATGGGTGCTGGGCAACGTCCCGGTGGGGCCGATGGGCCCCGATCCTGCGCGCCTGGTGCTGACCTTCACCGGCGAGCCGCTGCCGGCCGATCTCGAGATCGCCGGTCATCCGAAGGTCGTGGTCTACGCGTCGACGACGCGCCGGGACATGGATTTCATCGTCAAGCTGTCGGAGCAGCTGCCGCAGGCGGCGGAGGAGCGCGGCAAGGGCATCCAGCCGCGCTATGCGATCGTCACCAAGGGGTGGCTGCGTGCGTCGCATAGGGAGCGCGATCCGCGCCGCAGTACGGAGGCAGCTCCATACTATACGCATGCGCAGCCGACGCCGCTCGAGCCCGGCCGGATCTACGAGATCGAGATCCCGTTGCAGCCGATCGCGCATATCTTCAAACAGGGCAGCCGGATCCGCGTCGAGGTCTCGTGTGCTGACTCGCCCGTCACGGACGGGTTGTTCTTCCATGTCTACCGCCCGGACAAGATCGGCACCGACACGATCTACCATGACGCCCGGCATCCCTCGCATATCGTGCTGCCGGTGCTGACGTCAGTCTAATTGCCCGCGATTTTTCGGTATGCAAAGCTCCGCGGCACGAATCGGGGCGATGAATTAACGCTTTTTGGGGAGGACACGATGGCCGATCAACCAGTCATCCAGGTTTCACGGCTTCTGGACGAACGAGGGCTGAGCTCATTCCATATTACGCTCATCGCCTGGTCGTTCTTCATCGTGTTGATCGACGGCTACGACATCGGCGCGATTGCTTTCGCGGCACCTCATCTGATCAAAGAATGGGGCGTCCCTCCCGGTGCGCTGGGCAAAGTGTTCAGCTCGAGCCTCGTCGGCATCTTGTTCGGCTCCGCCATCTTCGGCTGGGTCGGCGATCGTTATGGCCGGAAGGCGGCGCTGGTGAGCGCCAACATCCTGTTCGGCGTCTTCACCTGGATCGCGGCCTCTGCCGCCAATCTCGATCAAATGTTCTGGTTGCGGCTGGTGGCCGGCATCGGTATCGGCGGCGTCATTCCGAACGTGGTGGCGATCAATGCTGAATCAGCCCCGCGCCACCTCCGCGCCACCCTGGCCATCGTCGCCGTCGGCTGCGTGCCGATCGGTGGGGCCATCCCGGGCATCGTCGCGGCGCTCTTCGTGGAGCAGCACGGCTGGCCGATCCTGTTCACAATCGGCGGCATCGCACCCATCGTGTTCGGCATCGCCGGCTGGTTCGGCATGCCGGAATCGATCAAGTACATGGCGCTGCACGAAAGTCAGCGCGGCAAGATGGAGCGGCTGATCGCCGTCATCCGCCCGGACATCAACGTTCCGCCGAACGCGCGGTTCGTCATCGAGGACGAGAAGCAGTATCCCGGCTTCAATCCGGCTTACCTCTTCCGCGACGGACTGCAGCTGATCACGCCGCTGCTGTGGCTGCTGTTCGCGCTCAACCTCATGGGATACTTCTTCCTTGCCAGCTGGACCCCGACCTTGATGGCCGTCGCCAAGCTTCCGCCGGCGGCGGGACCGCTCGCCGGCGCCTCGATCCAGGTCGGCGGCACCGTCGGCGCCCTGCTCCTGTGCCGATGGATGGAACGCAAGCGCTTCCAGGCGATTGCGATCATGTTCGCCATCGCCGTTCCGGTGGTGGGCTATATCGGCTATGCCGGCCTCACCTCGATGCCCGTGCTCCTGATCACGACCTTCCTCGCCGGTTTCCTCGTGCTCGGGATCCAGACCGGCATCAACGTGGCGGGGGCGCTGGTCTATCCCACGTCGCTGCGCGCCAACGGCTCGGGGTGGGAGCTCGGCCTCGGCCGTATCGGATCGATCGTCGGCCCCCTGGTCGGCGGCCTGTTCGTCGGCCTGCCGGTCGAGCATCTCTATATGTGGTCGGCCCTGCCGTTCGCCGCCGGTGCGATCGTCTGCTACGCCATCCACCGGCTCAACAGCGCCCGGCTGGCGGCGCATCCCGAGCTCGCCCAGGGACAGGCGGCGCCGGCTGAATAGTCCGCGCACGGGCGCGGCGGCAGCGAGCCGCCGCGCCCGTGGCTGAATGGGGCGCATCAAGCAAACAAGCAATTGGGGGGGAGTCATGTCCATCCGAGCGGTATGGCTTGTCGTCTTGGCGGCGTTGGCCGCCCTCATCGTCCATCTGGTCTGGTCGCCATGGGCGGGGGCACAATCCGCAACGGTCGCGGCGCAGCTTGCGACCTGGAGCAGACCGGCGTCAGGCGCGCACTTCCTGGCGCTGGAAGCTCACGTAAGTGATCACGAACAGCACGATCGCTGACGCGATCAGGCCGGTGATCTGCGGCCACACCAGCAGCAGGCTTTGACCGAACGGCAGCGGCGTGCCGCGGACGGCGCCGACCATCTGTTGCGGGAATACCAGCCCCAGCGACCGCGTGGTCGGGTTCAGCATCGCCTGCACCGCCTCGGCGTAGAGCGTGTTCGGCGACAGGCGCGCGAGCGTCAGCTGCATTTGCAGCTGCTCGACGCTCGGAACGCCGAACAGGATCATCGTGTCCGACGGCAGGATCGCCTGCGGGATGAATTGCGCCAGCATCGGCCACAGCACGCTCAACAGCAGCCACAGGCCGAGCGCGCAGAGCGCCGATGTCGCCGCGGAGCGGAACAGCACGGAAAACAGGATCGCCGCCGCGAGCCAGACTCCGCCGTAGGCGATCGACGCCGCAAGAAACACCAGCCCGCGCGCGACCTCCTCGCCGCTCGGCGGCACGCCGAGCAGCAGCAGTCCGAGGCCCACGATCAGGAGCCACAGCGCCACCAGGCTCACCGACAAGGTGGCGAGGCTCGCGAAGAACTTTCCGAACAGCAGCGCATCGCGATAGATCGGCTGCGCCAGGACGCGACTCAAAGTCCGGCGGTTGAACTCGCTGTTCACCGCATCGAAGCCGAGCCCGATCGAAACCAGCGGGATCAGGAAGCCCAGAAGTCCGACAAAGGAGGGCAGGGGATCGCGCGCCAGGGTGAACAGGCGCAGGAACAGGAACGGATCCTGGGCGGCGACGCTGCGCAGGTCCTGGATGGCCGAATACACGGCGGCGAGGCCGAATAGGAGGACCAGCCATTCGAGAACGCGCATGCGCACGCCGCTGACGTGGTCGGCGAATTCCTTGAGGAACACCGCGCCGAGCCCCGTCCAGGGCGACCCCTCACGCCGCGCGGCGGGAGTCTTCGAAGTAACGTCGATAGATGGCATCGAGACTGGGCTCCTCGACATTCAATCGCAGTAGGCGGCCGCCGGCGGCCGTGACTCGCCGGGCCACGTCGCTGCGCAAATCGCGATCGGCGAGCACGCGGAACGTATTGCCTTCTCCCGGGATGATCCGCCGGGCGCCGGGAAGGTCGGCCAAAACCGTGGCAAGATCGGCGCCTTCCGCCTCGACGACCGTCGTGTGGCCGCCGCCTAGCACCTGTTGCGCGAGTTCGGGCACGCTGCCGAGCAGCGCGATCTTGCCGCGGTTGAACAGCGCGACGCGGTCGCAGATCCGCTGCACCTGGTCGAGCATGTGCGACGACAGCACGACCGCAACGTCATGGGCTTTGAGATCGCGGATCATGTTGAGGATCTCATAGGTCGCCTCCGGGTCCAGCCCGGAGGTCGGCTCGTCGAGGATCGCGATCTCCGCCTGCTTGAGCACGATTTCGGCGAGCCCGAGGCGACGGCGCATGCCGTGCGAAAACGTGCCGACCTTGCGGTCGATCACGTGCGTGAGCGAGACGCGGCGCAGCCCGTCCGCGATCCGCGCCTCGGCTTCCTCGCGGGCGAGTCCGGCGAGGCGGGCGGTGTAGCGCAGGTTCTCGCGCGCGGTCAGGTTGTCGTAAAAGCCGACCGAATCCGGCATGTAGCCGACGCGCCGCTTCACCTGCAGCGGCTGGCGCGCCGGATCGAAGCCGAGAACGCTGACCGTTCCAGCCGTTTTGTCCGTCAGGCCGAGCAGCATCAGGATGGTCGTGGTCTTGCCGGCGCCATTCGGGCCGAGCAAGCCGAAGATCTCGCCACGCCGGATCGCCAGGTCGATGCCGTCCACGGCGGTCGTGCCGCCGTAGCGCTTCGTCAGTCCCCGGGTCTCGATGACCGGACCGCCGGTCATCTAGCGCCGTCCGAACCGCGCGACGGCGCCGACCACGACCAGCAGGGCGATGGCGATCACGCCGATGCCGACGATGCCCCACACCGTCGACGTGGTGACTGTGACGCGGAAGTCGGCGCTGCTCGTATCGCCTTTCGACGAAGCGCGGAGAGTGGTCATGTAGTCGCCGGCGATCGCTTTGGCGGCAGGAGTGACCAGCGCCTCGACGTCGCGCGTCTCGTTGGGCGCCAGCTGATCGATGCGTTTCGGGTTGAACTCGATCTTCCAGTCGGTCGGCGGCGTCGAGGCGAGTTCTATGTCTTCCGCCGGTGCGCTGCCGTCGTTCGTGACCGCGAGCGCGAACTGCGCGGTGCTGCCGGCTTCGGCTTGCCCGCTCAGCCGGCCGTCTTTTCCGCTTAGACGCAGCTTGGGCTGGCCGGTGATCTGCATCGCGAGCTTGGTTTCTGCCGAGGCCCCTTCGGCGGTCACGTGGACGCCGACGTCATAGTTGCCGGCCGCGGCCGTGGTCGGCGGCTGCACCTTGACCTTCAGATCCTTCGTCTGCCCGGCGTCGATCGGGATCGAGGTGATCTCCTGCGAGCCGTACTGTTCGGTGAACGAGGTCTGGAAATTCGGCGGCGCGTCGGCGCCCATGCTGACCACCAGGTTCTTGCCGCTGTCGTTGCCGACGGTCACGGTGTACTCGAAGCTCGATTTCGGCGTGCCGACCAGCGACGGCAGCTTGGTCTTGAGGCTCAGCTTCGCCGGCAGATCGCCCCCGCCGAGT
>Ga0335070_10000172_pt1 | contig 73699 bp, 63 predicted proteins | sample Lox_Sample_13_FD_206722 | JGI IMG/M metagenome (GOLD analysis project Ga0335070, IMG submission 206722) | Soil microbial communities from Loxahatchee National Wildlife Refuge, Florida, United States - Lox_Sample_1.3 | ecosystem: Environmental > Terrestrial > Soil > Wetlands | place: USA... | reverse complement strand
GCGAGTTGCCCCCCAACGCGGGACCCAAGCCGGTGGTGTTTCATCCCCCGCAGCAGCATCGTGTGATCTCCACCATGACTGCGGCGCAGATGAAGAAGATGATGGAAAGCGTTGTGCTCGACGGCACCGCGCGACGTGCCATCCTCGACGGCTACACCGTTGCCGGCAAGACCGGCACGGCGCAAAAGGTTGATCCGGCCACCGGAGCGTACTCCAAAACCAAGTACGTGGCGTCGTTCGTGGGCTTCGCGCCGGTCAACAATCCGGCGATTTCCATCGCCGTGATTCTCGACTCGGCGCAGGGCCTCCACCAGGGCGGGCAGGTCTCCGCGCCTGTGTTCAGGCGCGTGGCGCAGCAGGTACTGGAGTACCTGCACGTGCCGCACGACCTCGAGCCCAAGAACCAGCAGCGTCTCACCCTGCTGGCTGCAACCAGGAATGACGACGCTGCGGAAGAGAGTTCTGACCATTTGGGCTCGCCGTTGCTCCCCGAGAGCGACAGTCCGCCCGAGCAAGTGACGGCGAAGGCCGATCCGAAAGTAGCTGCAGTGACGAGTCCGGCGGGCCCCGGCGCCGCAAGGATGGTGGATGCCTCCGCTGCAGCCGTGCCCCAACCGCAGCCGAATATTCCTGAGGCAGATGCCTTGGCTGCGCCTCCGCTGCATGAAGCAGCACCGGCCCAGACGGTCGCCGCCAACGGCACCGTGGTGCTCAATGTGGATCGGGGCATCATCGTGCCCTCGTTCATGGGCAAGTCGCTGCGTGCTGCCGTGGAGGTGGCGCAGCAGAGCGGTTTAGAGATCAACGTTCTGGGCAGCGGGGTGGCGCGGCAGCAGTCTCCCCTGCCGGGCAGCCATCTCTTGGCGGGACAGAAGGTAACCGTGCGTTTCAGTCGCTAATCGCGGGATGAGTGCCATTTTGGAATCCAATCCGCCCATGCTGGAAACAGGCGTTTCAGCACGGAGCAGCGCGGCTATAATTTCCTTAGTATGAACTTCCTACAGTTGCTCGACGGCGCTGAAGTCCTGGATGAAAGGGGCGATCCGCCCATCGCCGGCTTGGACTACGACAGCCGGCGCGTGAAACCGGGCTGGTGTTTTGTCGCCATGCGCGGCGAACATACCGACGGGAACCGTTACATCGACCAGGCCATCGCCAACGGGGCAGTAGCGGTGGTGAGTGATTCTGTCTCTCCGCGCGAAGGGATTGCGTGGGCGGTGGTGCCTCACGGCCGGCGCGCGCTGGCACGGCTGAGCGCAAACTTCTATCGGCATCCGGCGGAAAAGCTGGTCCTTACCGGTATTACGGGTACGAACGGCAAGACCACAACTTCTTTCATCCTCAGCCGGATGTTACGCGCCGCAGGCCGCGAGATCGCGCTGGTCGGAACGGTCGAGTACCGCATCGGACACGAGACATTTCCTGCTCCACGCACCACGCCCGAAGCGCTGGAAATGAACGAGATTTTTGACCGGGCGGTCTATATGGGATGCTCGGAAGCGGTGCTGGAAGTTTCCTCCCATGCGTTGGAACAGCAGCGGACCTTCGGCCTGACGTTCGAGGTCGCGCTATTTACCAACCTGACGCGTGACCATCTCGACTATCACGGCAACATGGAGAGTTACTTTCAGTCAAAGACCATCCTCTTCAAAGGCCTGGGCACGGAACCGCCGAGGACTGCCGTCATCAATATCGACGATGAATACGGACAACGCTTGCTGCAGTTCTGCAAGCACCACCACGAAGTGATTACCTATGGATTGGAACGCGGGGACTTCCATGCCGAAGAGCTGAAGTTGAGCGGCAACGGCGTTGGCTTCAAGCTAGTAACACCGCAATGGAAGGTTCCCATCTGGAGCCCGCTGCTCGGCCGGGTCAATGTTTACAATCTGGTGGCTGCGGCCGCGGCGGCCTATGCCCGCGACGTGGAGCCGAGCGCTATTGCCGAGGCCGCCGACCAGATCGCTCATGTTGCCGGGCGCTTCCAGCGGCTCGACCTGGGCCAGCCCTTCACCGTGATCGTGGACTACGCGCACACCGATGACGCCATCCGCAATCTCACGGCTGTGGCGCGCGACTTTGTGCATCAGCGCGGTGGGCCGGGCCGGATCATCACGGTGTTCGGTTGCGGCGGCGACCGCGACCGCGCCAAGCGGCCGCTCATGGGTGAAGCTGCAGGCCGGGGAAGCGACTTCGTCGTGCTCACCAGCGATAACCCGCGCAGCGAAGACCCGGTAGCCATCATGAACGACGCTTTGCCCGGGTTGCAGCGCACGGGTGTTCGCTATACGCTCGAGCCCGACCGGCGCCGCGCCATCGAGCTGGCGATTCATGAAGCCGATGCGGGCGACATCGTCCTGATTGCCGGAAAAGGGCACGAGAAGCATCAGGAGACCAAAGAGGGCGTGGTTCCCTTCGACGACGTGGAAGTCGCTCGGAAAGCCCTGCACCACGCCGGATACGCGGCTGCGCATCCGGTCCAATCATGAAGCTCGGCCTGGCGCAAGCTGCCGAGTTGATGCAGGCCAGCGGCGAGTTCGATGCCCGAGCCGTGGCCGGCGGTTATTCCATCGATTCCCGCAGTATTGCGCCTGGTGAGTTGTTTTTTGCCGTGCGCGGCGAGCGGCTCGACGGCCACGATTTCGTCGAAGCTGCACTGGCCAACGGCGCGGTCGGCGCAGTGGTGCGCCGCGATCAGCTTGCGCGATTTGCGGCGCAATCACGGCTGCTGGCGGTGGACGATCCGCTGCCCGCGCTGCAGCAGCTCGCCGCCGCGGTGCGACGCCTATGGGGTAAGCCGGTTGTGGGAATCACGGGCTCGGCAGGCAAGACCACCACCAAGGAGATCGTTGCGCACGTTCTGGCCACCCGCCACTACGTGCTGAAATCGCAGGGCAATCTCAACAATCACTTCGGCATGCCGCTGCAATTGCTCAAGCTGGAGCCGGAGCACGATATTGCCGTGATCGAATTGGGCATGTCGCATGCCGGCGAAATCACCGCTCTCGCCAAACTGGCCCAGCCCGATTGCGGTGTAGTGACGCTGGTGGCGCCGGTGCATCTGGAGTTCTTCGATTCGATAGCCGGCATCGCTCGCGCCAAGTACGAGTTGATCGAGTCCTTGCCCGCTGGCGGCATTGCCGTGCTCAACGCCGACGACTCCTACGTTTCGCAGTTTGGGCGCGACTTTCACGGCAAAGTAGTGACGTTCGGGCTCGACAAGCCAGCCGATGTCCGGGCAGAAAACATCGAAACTCTGCAGCCGGTGGGATCGACGTTCGCCGTCATTGCCAATGGCGAAAGCGTGCGCACCACGCTTCCACTTTTGGGCGAGCATAGCATCTACAACGCGCTGGCAGGAGTCGCGGTGGGATTGCAGTATCGCGTCAGCTTGCGCGAGGCTGCGCAATCGCTGTCGTCGCTCGCCGCCGGCGAGAAGCGCGGCGAGGTACTGGAGTTCGCCGGGGCCACCATTATCAACGATTGCTACAATTCCAACCCAAAGGCGCTTGACAGCATGGTGCAATCCCTGGCGCAGATGCCGGCTAAGCGGCGCATCGTGGTGGCTGGCGAGATGCTCGAACTGGGGCCCAGCGGCGAGGCCATGCACCGCGATTGTGGCCAAAACATGGCAAAGTACGGCGTCGACTTCTTACTGGGCGTGCGTGGACTGGCGCATCTGATTGTAGAGGGTGCTTCAGCCGCCAGGGTCCCCGCAAAGTTTGTGGCGGCTCCGGAAGACGCCGCGGAATGGCTGCACAACAACGTGCGCACTGGCGATGTGATCCTGCTGAAGGCCTCGCGCGGGGTCCGGCTGGAGCGGGCGCTGGAAGTATGGATGGGCAAGCGGGGCTATAGTACCCACTGAAGCTTTCGACTGAGCCATAATCTAACAACGGGGAAGAATTTGCTTTATTGGTTGCTCTACCAGAAGGGCTTCATCGTTCTTCATATCGGACCGTTCCGAATCTTCCGCTATTTGACCTTCCGCACCGCCTTCGCCAGCCTGACGGCGTTATTCATGGGGTTGGTGATCGGTCCGGCGGTGGTGCGCCGTCTGCGGGATTTCCAGATCGGCCAATACATCCGCGAGGATGGGCCCCAGGCACATCAGCGAAAGGCAGGCACGCCCACCATGGGCGGGGTGCTTATCGTGGTGGCCATGGTGGTCCCGACCCTGCTATGGGCCGACCTGAGCAATCGATTTGTGTGGATCGCCGTAGTGGCCACGCTGGCGTACGGCGCCATCGGGTTCGCCGATGACTATCTCAAGGTAGTCCATCGCCGCAATTTGGGACTCACGGGGCGCGCCAAGCTTACCTATCAGTTCCTGACGGCTTTTGCGATTGGCCTTACCCTGATCGCGCTGCAGCACTATGGCTTGTACTCGACGCGCCTGATTGTGCCGTTCTTCAAGCATTTCCGGCCCGACCTGGTGATCGGCCGGCTATTGCACACCGAACTCTGGCCGCTGGCCTTTCTGCCCTTCCTGATTTTCGTCATGATCATCATCGTGGGCTCAAGCAACGCGGTCAATCTGACCGACGGGCTCGATGGGCTGGCCATCGGTTGCACGGTGATCGCCGCCGGGGCGCTTACCATGCTGACCTACGTGAGCGGGCATGCCCTGTTTGCCGACTACCTTGAGATCTCCAAGATTCCCCAGGTTTCGGAGCTGACCATCTTTTGCGGCTCCATGGTGGGCTCGGCTATCGGCTTTCTGTGGTACAACGCCCATCCCGCCGAGGTGTTCATGGGGGATGTGGGCTCGCTGGCCCTGGGCGGCGCGATTGGCACCGTGGCCGTGCTCATCAAGCAGGAGTTGCTCCTCCCGTTCATCGGCGGAGTTTTCGTGATCGAGGCGCTTTCCGTCATTCTCCAGGTGGGGTCGTACAAGCTGCGCAAGAAGCGCATCTTCAAAATGGCGCCCATCCACCATCATTTCGAGTTGCTGGGCTGGAGCGAGTCCAAGGTGATCGTGCGCTTCTGGATTGCCTCGCTGGTGTTTGCACTCTTTGCTCTCACTACGCTGAAACTGCGCTAGACACCGGCAAACGTGGCACAATGACCATTCGGGCGAGACATTTCATGGACGTCAAAGGCAAACGCGTGCTCGTGGTGGGGCTGGGCAAGTCGGGCGTCGCCTGTGCTCTGTTCTTGGCGGATCGCGGTGCGCGGGTTGGCGTCTCTGACACCAAGTCAGAAGAGGAATTGCACCACGAAATCCCGCAGTTGCTCGACCGTGGCATCGGAGTCGAGGCGGGATACCACGGCGAACGCACTTTCAAAGAGCAGGAGTTGATTGTCATCAGCCCGGGCGTTTCCTCGGATGTGCCCCAACTGGAGCAGGCGCGGCAGGCCGGCATACCCGTCATCGGCGAAGTCGAACTCGCGGCCCGCTACCTGAAGGGCAAGATTGTCGCCATCACCGGCTCCAACGGCAAGACGACGACGACCACGCTGGCGGGTGAAATTATCATCGCCAGCGGACAGAAAACGCTGGTCGGCGGCAACATCGGCACTCCCGCCATCAGCTTCGTCGAGACTGCGACCGACGACACTTGGATTGTACTGGAAGTCAGCAGCTTCCAACTGGAAACCATCGAGACGTTTCACCCCAAAATCGCCGTGGTGTTAAACGTCACGCCCGACCACCTTGATCGGCACCATACGTTTGCGAACTACGCCGCGGCCAAAGCACGCATTTTTGAGAACCAGACTGGCGACGACTTCGCCGTGTTGAACGCGGACGATGCCACCTGTGTTGCCATGGCGGATAAGACCAAGGCAGCCGTGTCTTGGTTCAGCCGGCAACACCTCGTCGAGCGCGGGGCGTACGTTCGTGGAGACGACATTGTCTGGCGCGATGCCGGCCGCGAGCAGCTCATCATGCCGGTCACGGAAATTGGACTCAAGGGCGCGCACAATGTGGAGAATGTGCTCGCTGGCATCTGCGCCGGCATGCTGGCCGGGGTCGATCCGCCGGACATTCGCCGCGTGGTCGCCAATTTCAAGGCAGTGGAGCACCGGCTGGAATACGTCGCCACCATACGCGGCGTCGAGTACTACAACGACTCCAAGGCCACCAACGTCGATGCCGCGATCAAGGCGCTGGAATCCTTTGCCGGTGGGATTCACCTGATTCTCGGGGGCAAGGACAAGGGCAGCGACTACAGCGTCCTCAATTCGCTGCTTGAGCAGCGGGTGAAGCGGGTGTACACCATCGGCGCTGCGGCAGCCAAGATCGAGTCCCAAATCAAGGGTACGAAGGTGGTAAGCAGCGGAACCCTCGATCAAGCCGTGCGCCGCGCCAGCGAGGCGGCGACGCCGGGCGACACTGTGCTGCTGGCTCCCGCCTGCGCCAGCTTCGACCAGTTCATCAGCTACGAACATCGCGGACGCGTCTTCAAGGACCTGGTGCGTCAGATCGAGTCGCGCGAGTTGCAGCAAACCGGCAGCCAACGCTCCGGAGGTCAGGAATAATGGCCAAGCGCGTCAGCGTGGATAAGTGGCTGTTCACCGTCATCCTGCTGCTGGTGTTCATCGGCTTGGTGATGGTGTTCAGCTCGTCGGCGGTGATGGCCAAGGAGCGCTTCGGCTCGTCCTACAGCTTCCTCTTGCGCCAGCTTGGCTGGGCGGCTGCCGGATTCGCCGCCATGCTGCTGGTGATGAATATCGATTACAAGCAATATCAGCGCTCATCGATTGTATTTACATTCCTCGGCTTGACCACGTTGCTGCTGGTGGCGGTGTTCCTGTTCCACGACTCGCATGGCTCGCACCGCTGGATCAAGGCCGGTCCGCTCTCCTTTCAGCCCTCGGAGCTGGCCAAGCCGGCGATCATCCTCTACCTCGCCTTTTTTCTGCAGTCACGCTGGCAGCAGATTTCCGACTGGAAGCACGTGCTCTTGCCCGCCGCCGCGCCGAGCGTGCTGCTGGCCCTGCTGATCGTCAAAGAGCCCGATCTCGGCACCGCCGTTGCCTGCATGGCCATCACCGCATCGATCCTGTACATCGCGGGCATGAAGATGCGGTATCTCGCCTACGGTCTGCTGGCGTCGCTCCTGCCCTTGTATTTCCTGATCGTTCACGTCTCCTATCGCTGGCACCGCATCATCGCGTTCCTCGATCCCTGGAAGGACCCCCAGGGCCACGGCTTTCACATCATCCAGTCCATGATCGCGGTCAGCACCGGCGGAGTCATGGGAGTGGGGCTGATGGAAGGCAAGCAGAAGCTGTTTTATCTGCCGGAGCCGCATACGGACTTCATCTACGCCAACATTGCTGAGGAGCTCGGCCTGTGGGGCGCTGCATTGGTTGTCGTCCTGTTCAGCATTTTCTTGTGGCGCGGCGTGCGCGTCGCCCTGCGCACCAAAGATCCTTTTGCTCGCTTCCTGGCCACCGGCATCACTGCCATGGTGGTGGTCCAGGCGCTCATCAATATGAGCGTGGTGCTGGGCATGATGCCTACCAAGGGCATTCCGCTGCCCTTCATCTCCTATGGCGGCTCGTCGCTGTTCATCACCCTCGCCAGCGTGGGAATCCTGCTCAACATCACGCAGCAGACTGACTAGCCATGCGCGTCATGGTGGCGGGCGGCGGCACCGGCGGACACGTGATTCCTGCCCTGGCCATCGCTCGCGAACTCCAATCCGATTACGCAGCCGAGGTGCTGTTCATCGGCACCGCCCGTGGCATTGAGACGCGCCTGGTCCCCTCGGCAGGATTTCAGCTCGAGCTGGTCACCGTGGGAGCGCTCAACCGCGTCGATCTGGCTACCCGCTTCAAAACTCTGTTCGACCTGCCGCGCGCTGTCGCGCAGTCCGTCCGCCTGATCTCGGCGTTTCGGCCTGATGCCATGATCGGTGTGGGCGGCTATGCGTCGGGCCCGGCCATGTTGGCCGCCGCTCTGATGAACGTGCCCATGCTGGCCTTCGAGCCCAACCTCATTCCCGGCATCGCCAACCGGCTGGTGGCCCCTATGGTGCGTGCCGCGGCGGTGCATTTCGCCGCCACGCAGCGTTATTTCCGCAATGCTGTCGTGACCGGTGTTCCCGTGCGGCGCGAATTTTTCCACGTGCCACCGCGTGCGCACGACGCCCCGCCGACACTCCTGGTCTTCGGCGGCAGTCAGGGTGCGCACGCCATCAATGTCGCGATCGCTGAAGCACTCCTATCGCTGGCAGAAAAATTGCCCTCCATTCACGTCCTTCTTCAAACCGGTGAGAAGGACGTCGAAGATGTGCAAGCCGCTGCAGCACGCCTCCCTATCTCCGCGGAGGTCTCGCCCTTCATCACTGACATGCCTGCCGCATTCGCCCGTGCCGATCTCTTGCTGTGCCGCTCCGGCGCCAGCACCGTCGCCGAAGTAGCCGCGGCTGGGAAACCCGCCATCTTCGTCCCGCTGCCCACTGCTGCCGATGACCACCAGCGCCGCAATGCCGAGGCACTGGCGCAAGCCGGCGCAGCGCGACTCTTGCCGCAGAACGAATTGAGCGGGGAGCGCCTGGCGCAGGAAATCGTATCGTTGTTCGGTGACCGCTCCCAACTGGCTCGCATGGGTGCAGCGGCCCGCCGGTTCGCCCATCCCACGGCGGCGGCGGAAATCGCCGCCATGGCCGCCCGCATCGCTGGCGTCTCGCCCTCCAACGATGTAGCCTAATCCTTCACTGACCACTGACAACCGGCCACTGACAACTGATTCATGTTTGCCAAGATCCAGCGCGTGCATTTCGTCGGCATCGGCGGCATCGGCATGAGCGGTATTGCCGAGGTGCTGCTGAACCTCGGCTACAAAGTCTCTGGCTCCGACCTGAAAGCTTCGGCCATCACTCATCGCCTGGCTTCTATGGGTGCCATCACTTTTGAAGGTCACCGTGCAGAAAATCTTGCGGGTGCCGAAGTCGTGGTGACCAGCTCGGCGATTGCACGCGAGAATCCCGAGGTTGCCGCCGCACACGCCAATCACATTCCCGTGATTCCGCGCGCCGAGATGCTGGCCGAGCTGATGCGTCTGAAGTACGGCATCGCCATCGCCGGCATGCACGGCAAGACAACCACAACCTCGATGGTCGCCACCGTGCTCGCTGCCGGCGGCCTCGATCCCACGGTGGTCATCGGCGGGCGCGTCGATGCCATGGGCTCCAATGCGCGGATGGGCAAGTCGGAATATTTCGTCGCCGAGGCGGATGAGAGCGACCGGTCGTTCCTGAAGTTGTGGCCGATTCTCACGGTCGTTACTAACATCGACCGCGAGCACATGGACTGCTATCGGGACATGGCTGATGTAGAGCGCACCTTCGTCGAATTCCTCGACCATGTTCCGTTCTACGGCATGGTCGTGGCGTGCAGCGACAACGACGATCTGCGTCGCGTGCTGCCGGCCGTGCGGCGCAGGATTGTCACCTACGGCACGCACGACGGCTCTCACTTCCACATCACTGACATGCGCAGCGGCATGGCCAGTGAAGGACGTCTTGCGTTCAGCGTCTTTCGAGTGGAGTATCACGGCCGCGATCTGGGTGAGTTCCACCTGCATGTTCCGGGGGAGCACAATGTGCGCAATGCCACCGCCGCCATCGCCGTCGGCTTTGGGCTCGACATTCCCATCGACAAAATCCGCGACGGTCTGGGGAAGTTCAGCGGCGTGGACCGGCGCTTCCAGCTCAAGGGGCGTGTTAACGGCGTGACCGTGATCGACGACTACGGCCACCACCCTACCGAGATTCGCGCTACGCTCGCCGCTGCCCGGCAGTGCGGCTTTCAGCGCATCCACGTAATCTTCCAGCCGCACCGCTATTCGCGCACGCACTTGCTTCTGGACGATTTCGCCACCGCATTCGGCGATGCCGACACTGTCACCGTTCTCGATATATATGCTGCCAGCGAGGCGCCCATCCCCGGCGTGACAGCGGAGCGGCTGGCGTGGCGCATCAACGAGTCAGGCGCCAACCACGCTTCGTACGTTGGTTCGTTCGCGGACGCCGCTGAGCTCGCGGCCCGGTCCGCGCAACCCGGCGATCTGGTCCTCACCCTCGGGGCCGGCAACGTCTCGCAACTCGGGTCCGTGGTGTTGGAGGCGCTTGCGAAGCAGCCCCAACCCCGATAGCTCCGCAACGCCGAGTTTACTTTCCTGATTCCCTCGTTAGCGGTCCACGAGGCGCGAACGCCGCTGCTTGTGCCCGAAACCGCCCCGATTCCTGCATCTCAACGCTGCGGCCACCTGCCGGGTGTTTCCCTATGCAATACGTTCGCTGAAAACCCGCAAAAACCGTCTCCGCTGTGCCGAAGAAACCGGATATAGTGAGGCGAATAGCCGAAGTTACGGGCAGTTTTACCGCTCTCATGGCGCGGAAATCAACGTCCACATTGCCGGAGGAGGAGGTCGAAGCGGCAGCTGTGCCGCGCAATTCGTCGCGCTCATATGACGATTCGCCGCTAGATGCCCGCGTGCTCGACCTCGAAGAAGACGGCGAGTCTCCCTTCCTGCGCGGCCAGAAGCGCGTTCCCGTCCGCCGCGGAGCGCTACCCCGCAAGGCGGCGGACCGGATCAAGCTGCTGCTGCTCGTGCTGCTGATAGCCGGCGCCGCCGGGCTGGTGGTGGTCACGCTGTATCGCTATGCTACGCAGTCGTGGCGCTTTCGCATCGACTCCAGTGACAACATCGAAATCCTGGGCAATCACAACGTCTCCCGCGCGCAAGTGCTGGACGCAATTGGCGGCGACATCGACCGCAACATTTTCTACGTGTCACTCGACGAGCAGAAAAAGCAACTGGAGGCCATTCCCTGGGTCGAATCGGCAGCGGTGATGCGGCTGCTGCCCAATCGCATGCGCATCGAACTGCACGAGCGTACCCCCGTGGCCTTCGTATCGATCAACGGACGCATCGCGCTGATCGACGTTCACGGCGTGATCATGGACATGCCACCGGGCGCGCAGACCAGCTTCTCGTTTCCTGTGATCGTGGGCATGAGCGATACCGAACCGCTCTCCACCCGCGCCGCCCGCATGAAGATCTACACCGCGCTGATGAACCAACTCGACTCCGCCGGCGCGCGCTATTCGGGCGATTTGAGCGATGTCGATGTCACCAATCCGGATGACGTGAAGGTCACCGTTTCCGATCCGAAGGGCACAGTGCTCGTCCACCTGCGGTCGCCGAATTTCCTCGCATCCTTTCAGCTTTATATTGCGCACGTGCAGGAGTGGAGGTCGCAATTCGCCCGCCTCGATTCCATTGATCTGCGCTACGACGGACAAGTAATCGTGAATCCTGACTCGCCGCCACATCCGGGCGAAGGCGCACTCGCGGCTGGCGGGGCGGCGGAGACCAACCCGTCCGCCAATGCGACGACGGCGGGCAAGGCGGCAGCACCCAAAAAGGCAAAGAAGCACTGAGACACCATGGGAAGTCAAAGCGAAAATCTGCTCACCGTGATTGACGTCGGAAGTGCGAAGACCTGCGTCATCGTTGCCGAAGTCAACGAGTACGCTCTGCGCTATCGTGGCCACGGCATTTCCGATTCGCGCGGCATGCGCAAAGGCGTGATCGCCGATCTCGACAAGGCAGTGGACTCCATCAAGAAGGCGGTCGAGGAAGCCGAGAACGCCGCCCGGGCCCCGGTCGAGCACGCCATTGTCGGCCTTGCCGGCTCGCACATTCGCGGCGTCAACAGTCATGGCGGAATCGCGCTGGGCGGGCGCTCCCGCGAAATCAGCCGCGACGACGTCCGCGCCGCCGTGGAGAAGGCGCGCACCATTCCCCTGCCCGAAGACCGCGAGCCGCTGCACCTGTTGCCGCAGGAGTTCATTCTCGACGGCCAGCCCGGCGTGCACGATCCCGCCGGCCTGATGGGCAAGAAGGTCGAAGTCCGCGTGCACATGGTTACCGCTAGTGCCACCGCCACCCAAAACGTCGTCACCGCCGCCAACCGAGCCGGCATTCATGTCGATGACACGGTCTTCGAGGCGCTCGCTTGTGCCGACTCCGTGCTGCAGACCGACGAGCGCGAATTGGGCGTATGCCTGGCCGACATCGGTGCCGGCTCCACTGACCTCATCGTGTTCTACGAAGGCGTAGTCATTCACACCGGAGCCGTCCCGGTCGGCGGTGACCATTTCACCAACGATGTAGCCGTCGGCTTCCGCACGCCGATTCCCGATGCCGAGAGCATCAAGAAGATGTTCGGATGCTCGGTGGTGACGCGTATTCCCGAAGGCAACGAGATCGAAGTGCCTTCCGTCGGCGACCGCCCGTCGCGCCTCATGCAGCAGCGCATGCTCGGCGAAATTCTTGAACCCCGGGCGCGCGAGCTGATGGAGCTGCTGCGCGATCACCTCCGCCAGGCCGGCGTCTATGAGCTGCTGGGTGCGGGTGTGGTGTTCACCGGCGGCGGCGCGCGCTTGAATGGACTCATCGACACTGCCGAGGACACCGTGCGGCGCCCGTCCCGGCTGGGTTATCCCGTGCCCATCGCCAAGCTGCCGTCCAACTTGCTGGAGCCCGAATTCTCCACGGCGATTGGCATGGTGCTTTACGGTCACCGCGCGCGGCAGGCGCGCATGAATGTCGATCGGGGATTTGCGGCCCGTCTCAAGGCCTTGTTCGCTCGACAGAGCGCATAACGGATTTGGAATTTCACCTGCGCCCTCGTGGCGCACCGAGGTAGCGATGATCGAAGATTTCAGCGAAAAGCCGCAGCCAGCCGGCGACATCCGCATTCACTTCAACGAAGACGCCCTCAACAGCGCCAAGATCAAGGTCATCGGCGTGGGCGGCGGCGGAGGCAATGCCGTCAACCGAATGATCGAGTCGCACCTCGAAGGCATCGAGTTCGTGGTGGCCAACACCGACCTACAGGCGCTCAAGCTCTCGCATGCGCCGGTGAAGATTCAGCTTGGCGTGAAGCTCACCAACGGCCTCGGCGCGGGTGCCAACCCCGACGTCGGCCGCAAGGCCGCGCTCGAGGACGCCGACAAGATCATCGAAGCGCTCGAAGGCGCCGACATGGTCTTCGTCACCACGGGCCTCGGCGGTGGCACTGGTACCGGAGCTGCGCCAATCATCGCCTCCCTGGCGAGCGAGATGGGAGCGCTGACGGTCGCAGTTGTGACCAAGCCGTTTGCTTTCGAAGGCAAGCGCCGCCAAAACCAGGCCGAGCGCGGCCTGCAGGAGCTGATCGACTCGGTCGACACCACCATCGTCATCCCCAACGAAAAGCTGCTCGCGGTCGCCAAAGACGCAGGCTTCTTCGAGTCGTTCCGCGTTGCCGACGACATCCTCCGTCAGGCGGTGCAAGGCATTTCCGACATCATCACCATCCCCGGCATCATCAACCGCGACTTCGCCGACGTGAAGACCATCATGGCCGGCATGGGTTACGCGGTGATGGGCACCGCCACCGCCCGCGGCGAAAATCGCGCCACCGCCGCAGCGCAGGCGGCCATCGCCTCGCCGCTGCTCGAAGCCGGAGCCATCGACGGCGCGCGCGGCATCCTCATCAACGTCACCGGTTCTAGCTCGCTGCGCCTGGCCGAGGTGAACGAGGCCTCGACCATCATCCAGAGCGCCGCCCACGAAGACGCCAACATCATCTTCGGCGCCGTGCTCGACGAAAAGATGAAGGACGAAGTGAAAATCACCGTGATCGCGACCGGCTTCAAGGAGACGTCGCGCAGCCGCGAGCATGCCACCACCGCCGGCGCCGTGCTCAGCGCCCGTGCCACCACCGCCACCTTCCAGGTGCAAGGTGCCCCACCCGCATCGCCTTTTGTCGGCGATAGGGTGGGAACAGGCGAGTCGAGTGCCCCACCCTTGTCGCCCGGATCTGGCGATCGGGCGGGCGTGCCGTCCCGTTCTTCCCAGCGCGTCGAACCTCGCATCAATGAGCGGCCGCGCAATGTTCCCTACATGCCAGACTCTGGCGGTGACATCGAGTTGGAATCCGAGGTAGTGCGGCACGCCGAGCCGGTGGACGACGCGCGCGTTGCGGACAGCTATTCGCGGGAGGCTGAGTCCACCTATGCCTCTTTGGTGAAAGGGGTGGGAGCGCCAACCGAAGAGCCACATGCCGTCGATCCCGTCAGCAGCAGCGTGAGTATCAACTACGACGCCGACGATCTGGAGATTCCCGCCTTCCTGCGCAAACGGGGTGACGGCTAACCCTTAGAGAGTTTGTGGGTGCCCCGTCTTTTGGCGAAAGGATGGGACCGAAAGCCCACGATTTGGGAACTCCCGACCGCGACTGTTTCGTATCAGGGCACGACTTCAGTCATGCCGAGAAGCCCCTCTTTTTTGATCTCCCGCGCGGACTTCAGTCCGCGCGGCACAGGCAAACCGGACTTTTTCCGCACCCTCTTCGGCCCCCACAAAGCTCCCCCTCACTGCGCAAAGCTCCTGGCTGAGAGCGCGCCCTGCGCCTCCTGCAGTCGCGTGGCCTGCTCCCTTGCTTCAGCAACTTGGTCTGCGCTCAGCATCTTTTCAAGCCCCAGCAGCATTTCGTTACCGCGAGGATCGCCCGCCATCTGCGCCGCCTTGATCCAGGCGTAGCCCGCCTCGGGGTTCTTTGCCGTGCCTCGCCCTTCCGCGTACATGTAACCCAGCTTGATGCGCGCACCCGTATGTCCCTGCTCGGCCGCTTTCTGAAACCAGGTGAACGCCGTAGAGTCGTCCTGCTTCACGCCCTCGCCCCGCAAATACAGGTCCGCCAGATTGTTCTCCCCCAGCGCATTTTCCGCCTCTGCCGCCTTGCGATACCACTTCGCCGCAGTCGCCACGTCCCGGGGACGCCCCAGCCCCATGTCGTACATGTAGCCGACGTTCGTCTGGGCGCTGCTGTCTCCGGCTTCCGCGCCCCTCTGGAACCAGCGGAATGCTTCGTCGTTGTCTTGTCGCACTCCCTTGCCTTCCAGGTACAGAATGCCGAGGTTGTAGTACGCTCGCCCGAACTGCTGATCGGCCGCCACGTTCAACCAGTGGAGGGCGGCTGGGTAATTCACGGTTGTCCCCCACCCGTTGACGTACATCACCGCGAGGTTGACTTCCGCAGCGGCATATCCTCGTCGAGCCGCCAGTTCGAACCACGCCAGCGCCTCTTTCTCGTTGAAGTCCGGCCCTATTACCAGCATCGAGGCAATCCCCAACTGGTTCTGCTCGAACGCGTGTCCATTGCGGGCGAGGCGCTGAACCGTTGGCAGGTCGCAAACCGGTGTGTCGTGGTGGACGGTGCGCGTCACCACTGCCAGGCTGCATTGCTCGTTATTCGGGGTTTGGCCCGAAGCCCAACCCCCTCCGATGATCCCGACGCTGGCCGCAATCCACGCCACCATCGTTAACACTTTCCTTGCTCTCATGGCATTCCTCCCAATCCGAGGGTTGATTTCCCTCAAGCTGGGCACAAGTTGCCGCTGAACCCGAGTTCCGGCAATGCAATCCCCCTCATTTCTTGGTCGCGTAGCTCTCAATTGAGCAGCACTCGCCACCTCATCCGTTAATTTTCTGAAGACAAATGAGTTACTCGCTCGTCCAAAGGAACAAAAGCCGCCCTGCGAACGTCAAAGATAGAATTAGGGTCGGTCACTCCCGCAGCCGGGTAAGCACAAATGACCAGAAATGAATCAAGTCGAGCGCGCTTCGGCCCCTATGAAGTGGACCTTCACACGCAAGAGCTGTGGAAGTACGGGACGCGCCTCAAACTAGTCGGTCAACCTTTCGAAATTCTGGCCATGCTTCTCAGGACGACCGGCGATCTGGTGACGCGGGATGAGATGCGCAGCCGTCTCTGGCCTTCCGACACCTTCGTGGACTTCAATCACGGCCTCAACGCTGCCGTGAACAAGCTCCGCGAAGCCCTGAGCGACTCTGCTGATGCTCCCCGCTATGTTGAGACCCTACCGCGCCGGGGCTACCGCTTCATCGCCAAAGTCGAGTGGCTTTCGGCCAGCCCGTCGCCTGTAGCCGCCCGAGATCCTGCTGTTACGGATATCGAAGTGCCCATGCCGATGGTCTCAACCGTCGCTGAGGCCGCCGCTGAAGAGCGTCCCCGCCGCGAGCCTTTCTTCCGCTACCTCATGGTCGCGAGCGCCGTCGTCTCCTTGCTGATGGTTGGCAGCATCGTGATCTGGTACGTTCGCCGTGAGCCGGCACTGTCCGCGCACGCGATGGTGCAGAGAACTCGCCCACTCCTCTCTGTCTCCGATACTTCGCATCCATCGTTTTCGCCGGACGGCAATTCGGTCGCATTTTTCCATGAGGGACTGCAAGGCGCGGGCATCTACGTCACCCGGGTTGGCAGCGACCAACTGCAACAGCTCACCAACAACAGGAGTGATTGTTGCCCCGTTTGGTCCCCCGATGGCCGCTGGATCGCTTTCGCCCGCCACACTGACGACGAGCATCACATCTACACCGTCGCGGCCGATGGCGGCAGCGAACAGAAGCGGGACGCTGAACGAGCTGTTACTGCCCGATCCGCGGCTTTTGCCCCGGTCCCAACCGCTGCCGAGCACGAACTCGATACCGGAGGCGTCCTCCCCCGCCGTGGCGAAATGGACTGGTCGCCGGATGGCAAATCGATCGCCTTTTCCGGCCCGGCGGGCATCTACCTGCTTTCTCCCGACAATTCCGCCGTCCGGCGCATTGTCGAAAGCCCCGTCAGCGCGGAAGATTGGGGGCCTGAGTTCTCCCCGGACGGCAGCCAAGTCATGTTCGTCCGCAACTGGCAAATCGGTGAGCCGGACGAACTCTGGGTCGTTCCGTCTGCCGGTGGAGCAGCGCCTACCCGCCTGCTCTCCGAGCGGGGGCGAATTACCAGCCCGCCGCAATGGTCCTCCGATGGACGCTTCGTTATCTTCTCTTCGAATCGCACAGGTCATCCCTCGCTGTACCGCGTTCCGCTGGATTCCCCTGACTACGCGGCCGCTATCACCCAAGCCGGGACTCCCGTGTGGGACCCCGCTGTCTCCCGCCACGGATACCGCCTTGCCTATGAGCGCCTGCTTCGCAGCCTGAGCATCTGGCAACTCGATCTTTCCACTGCGGGCGAGAAGCCCCCATATCTCCTCGTCTCCTCCACCAGCGACACTGATCAGGGTCCTGGCCCCCAGTTTTCGCCCGACGGCAAAAGGCTCGCCTACATGTCTGACCGCAACGGCACCATGGAGATCTGGATCGCCAACCGCGACGGCAGCAATCCCTTTCAACTTACCGCGGTGGGCGGCGCAGGGACTCCGCGCTGGTCGCCCGACAGCCAAGCCATTGCCTTCGACGTCAGCACGACCAACGGAGAAAAGATCGTCACCATGAACCTGCACGGTGGCGGGCCGCAGGAGTTGACCGAAGGCGAGTGCCCCAGTTGGTCGCGGGACGGCACATGGATCTACTTCGTCTCCGGCCGCACCGGAGAATTCCAAGTGTGGAAGATTCCGGCGGCGGGGGGCACTCCGCTGCAGGTCACCCGCCACGGTGGTCATGCAGCCCTCGAGTCGCTCGACGGCAAGTACGTTTACTACGCCAAGAACGGCATGGCGGAGCCCGAGATCTGGCGCGTCTCCGTCGAAGGCGGCGAAGAGACGCCTATGCCCCTGGTTCGTCCTGGCACATGGGCGAGCTGGCAAGTGGTGGAAGGCGGAATCCTCTTCGTTGGTCCTTCGCTTGGCCACCAGGCCGTACTCAGCTACTTCGATTTCGCCAGGAACCGCACTTCGACGGTCGCTGTCCTCGAGCGCACCCCTTTTTGGCTCGGAGCCACTACGGACGGCAAGACCGTCGCCTTCGACCAACCCGGTCGCGAACAGACCCAGGCGATGTTAGTGGAGAATTTCCGTTAGTCTTCACGAAGTTAGTCTTCACGATCAGTTGCGACCGTTCATGCGACGACCGGAGAGCACTCGGCGCCATGGAGCCCACACATCGGCATCACTCCGCAGGCTGTGGAAAACTCACTTTGGGCCCGCACTCGCGCAGGGCACAACCTCGGTCGTGCTGATAAGCCCTTCGCTTCCAATTTGTAGCTCAGAACTTTGTCCGCGCGGCCGACCATATTGGGACATTCGCCCAGCCTCAGCAGAGTTTCACGCGGGCCTTGACCTCCTCGACGCCAAAATTACCCACTTCGTGGTTACTTTCGTTTTCCCGCGTGTTGATTTTACTGGTGCACCCCTGCTGGCGCCATTTACAACTACTCTGTGGGGCAAGGATGTCGTGTTTCCGGCGGCCTCGCGCCCCAACGCGCAGCAGCAATGCTCTTTGACAATTGCCAAAACGGCACTACCGCTGGAACGTGCTGGGCAAAAGCAGCAAGCTAACTAGCTTTAGAATAAATTGGATACGTGTTACGCCTCATAAATTCAATGGCTTGCGAACACGATTATATACTTGACTCAAAATGTCTTCCATGCTATTGTTCTCGTAAATGGCTCACTTGCTTGACTTTCGCGGTGATTTTGGAGCGTTGGCTTCATCAATCCTCTCCCGTAAATGTTTGTGCAACTTGGGATGGAAGACATGCTGCGCCAATTCATCGCTGGTCATCTTGCTTGGGTGCTTCTTAGCTTTCTTTGGCATGGTGAATCTATGACTCCTGTAAACCTGATGTCGCTGATCGAGCAATACGCTGACGAAACCAAGTGCCGCGAGACCCTGATGCACCTCCGTTGGCCGGAGGGCGTGAAGTGCCTGCGCTGCGGTTATGACAAGGTGACTCCGGTCAATGCCCGCAAGGTGCTGGACTGCAACTCCTGTCACTACCAGTTTTCGGTGACTGTAGGGACTATGTTCCAGGACTCCCACTTGTCGCTGACCAAATGGTTTGTCGTGACGTATTTGTTGACGGAATCGCGCAAGGGGATGTCTGCAAATCAGATCAAGCGGATGTTGGGCGTTAGCTATAAGACCGCGTGGTATCTTTGCCATCGCATCCGTGCGGCCATGAAGGAAGTCAACGCGCCCAACATGGACGGCGTTGTCGAAGTTGACGAAACTTATGTCGGCGGGAAGCCACGCCTCGGCAGACCGCATCGGGATAAAGAGATCGTCGTGGGCGTTCGCCAACGTGATGGCGAATTGCGCTTTACTCGCGTTGGTGATGTAAAAGCCAACACGCTGTATAAGGTCATCCATCAGAACGTAAGCGACGATGTTGAGTTCATTATTACGGACGATTTCTCCGCCTACGATGGCGCGATGGGAAGCCAGTTCAAAGACAAGCACGTCACGATCAATCATAGCCAGAAGAAGTACGCGAATGGATGGATTTACACCAATACCGTGGAATCGGCGTTCTCTTTGCTTAAGCGTGGCATTATTGGAACGTGGCATAAAGTCTCTGCGAAACATCTTCCCGCCTACCTTGACGAAATGTGCTGGCGATTCAATAACCGCAAGAACGAATACCTCTTCCGCGACACGCTTCTCAAGATGCTGGAAGCGGAGCATATCGAATACAAAAACCTAACCGCCGCCTAATTTGTGAGCTTGCGGGCGAGATTTTCTAAATAAGCTGCGGTATCGTCCAAAAACCTAGTATCTACAAAATCGCTATCTAGCGCCGCTGTTTCTCTACCGGTTGTTGATGCTGGCGGTTGAGGCCCTAAGCGCCTTATAAGCTCATCACGATACATAATCGCCGATGCCTTATATTTTGAATTAAAATCGTACTTCATTTGATTGTGTCGATATTCAAAACTGTGAATTTCCTCTTGGAACAATTTTTGCCTTTCTGTCTGATCTTTTGCAGCGCGCTCTTGTTCCCGGAACGAATTATTCGCGGTCGTTTCCCTGTCATCCTGTTGCTTCACGAACTGCCGCAATTGTCCGCAGAAATCTATTATCTGGTCCCTCAGTTGCTTATTGGTCATCCTTTCGATCGCTGGGGGCTGAAGTCCTGTAGGAGCCGACGCTATAGTCTTAGGCAGAATCCCATTTAGCGCAGCAGCTACCTGCTTGGGGTCGGAATTTGCCGCCAAAATACCTAGTACCTTGTTTACGGAGTCTAGCTGGCCCTGTACGTATTTCACATTTCCTTCACTTCTTAGCTCCTCCTGCTGGTGCTTTTCCGCAAGCTCTCTAGCCCGTTTTTCCGAAATGTCAGATTGCTTGTAACTCAACGCAATAAATATTGCTCCTAGAGCGCAGAAGGCAAACCTGTACACCATTTTTCGCTCCGGTGCGCGGCGATCCAGTGTCATCTCCACCCCTAATCCAGTCATGCCCAATCCAGACAACCACAGTCCGGTCGAAATCAAGAGGTCGATATTAACCACGACGCACACCTCTGCAACATCGGGACACACCCCAACTCGCCGATGATGTGCCCAAGACTATTCTGAGTCAAGTATATAATCATGCGCAACTCAATCCTCCCTGGAGTTGATGGGTAAATTGCGGTGTTGGTTAGGTAGGCTGGTGTAGTCTACAGGTCGCAGCGGGTGCTCTAGCTCGCGCTGGTTGTCTTGGCGATTGCCAGAAACACCGCTCCAAGAAACGTGAAAAACACTGCCATAGCTGCCACCATGAGCGGCAGCGCAAAAAATGTCCGGTTCCAACCGGCGCCCAGGCGGGCCTGCGCGGGATGTGCAGGGTCATAGCGCACTGCGTGGTGGCTGCCGACCGGGAACTGCTCTGTCCGCCGCAGGGTCGCCTCGTAGTTGTCGCTTTCGAAGCTGGTGAGGTCGGATGTGATCGGCTGTCCGCCAACGGTATAGAGCACCTGCAGACGAGCGCGATACAGATTCTCGTGGCCAGTGGGTTGGGCGACGACTTCGCTGCGCAGAACCTGCGCGTCGGTCTTCGGCCAATGGCGCAGTACTTCCCATTGCCGCCAGAAGAAGGGCAGGCTGAAGATGAGAAACAGCGCAGCGAAGATGAAGTTGGCGGCGGCGATGACCCGCAGGGTGCCACGCTTTTCGTTCACGCCGGCGCCCTCACGAAGACCGCTTCAGATCCTTCATTTCATTACGGATGCGGCGGTAGCGGCTCAGCAGATAGCGCACATACAGCAGCACGATGATGATGGTAACGGCGTACGCCGAGCGCAGGGCCACATATCCGGTCATCGCGAACCTCCCGCCAGGGCGAGCCGAGCGTGCTCAGCTTCCACCTCGTTCTCCATCTGCTGTAACCGATAGCGCGCGACCACCAGAACGATGCCCACACAGGTGAACGCGAGCAGGTTCCAGAGGAAGGCGTGCAGCATGGCGGGATCGAGCCCAGAGTTCTCGCCCCCGCCCATCACCGGCGACGGATGCTGCGTACGGAACCAGCGAATTGACATATACACGATCGGTACATCCACGAAGCCGAAAATGCCCAGGACGGCGGATAGAAGCTGCGTCTGGCTCCCAGCCGCGAAACGGCGAAGGATCAGATAGCTCACGTAGATCAGCCAAAGCACCAGCGTGGTGGTCAGGCGCGCATCCCAGGTCCACCAGATGCCCCAAACCGGCCGCGCCCAGATGGGTCCGGTGATGAGGACAATCGTGCAGAAGACCACTCCGACCTCGGCACTGGCAGCACCGAGCGCATCCGCGTTCGAGCTGCGCTTGAGGATGTATGCAATCGAAGCCAGGAAGTTCACGAAGAAGCACACCCCCGCTACCCACGCCGACGGCACGTGGTAGTAGAAGATGCGCTGCACCTCGCCCATGGTCTGTTCCGTTGGAGCGACAAACAAGGCCTGGTAGGTGCTGAAGCCCAACAAGGCCAGCGTAAAGACGATAAATGCAAGACTGAGCGGTTTCATTCGGCGTTTAGCACACTCTCAAATAGCAGCAGGCACACTGCGGTAAAGATGACATCGTAAACCAGCAACAGCTTAATTGAAGTATCGGGGGACGACTCGCCGGTCAGGACCCAGGTGGTCCCGTGTACCATGGCCAGCAGCGCCGGAATGGAAATGGGGAAAAGAATAAGGGGTAGCATGACCTCGCGGCTGCGGGTGCGAATCGATAGCGCCGCGAAAAACGTTCCGTTGACCACCAGCGCCCAGGTCCCGAGTAAGGCGATCACAACCAATTGCCATACCGGGCCGACCGATCGCAACTGATAAAAGACCATGAAGAGCGGCGCCATGAGAACTTCCAGCACAACCACAAAGAGGAAGTTTCCCAGCACCTTCGCCAGAAACAGAGAGTTGGGCGGAGCGGGCGAGACTCGATAGGCGTCCAGTACCTGGTTACGCAACTCACGCGCCCAAGTCTGATTCAGCGCGACCACGGCAGCAAACAGGAACGCTACCCACATCAAACCACCGGCGATCACTCGCGATTGTTCCGCCGTTGGCTCAAACGCAAAGCTAAAGATCACCACCACCAGCAGCGAAAAGAACAGCATGGAGTTGATGGCGTCTTTAGAGCGCCACTCGATGCGCAAATCTTTGAACAGCGTTGCCTTGGTAACGGCGAAGGGTCTCAGCGCTCACCTCCTACGCCGCTGGTGGCGGAAGCCGGCGCCTGTCTGACGCTTTCGCGGGATACGATCTTCCCCTCCGACATGTGCACGAACTCGTCGGCCACCTGCTCCATGAGCGACGACTGATGGGTCACCACGAAGACGGTCTTGCCCTTGTCGCGGACCCGCCCCAGGACTGCCGCCATGTCGCGGGCGGAGTGAACATCAACGTTGGAAAACGGTTCGTCAAGCAGCATCAGTTCGGGATTGTGCAACACGGCGCGCGCCAGCGACAGCCGCTGACGCATACCTTGTGAGTACTGCCCGACACGGCGCTCGAGCTCAGGATCCAGACCCACACTCTGCATTGAGTTGCCGCAGATGGCATCGCCCTCTCGTCCGTATAGACCGGCGAAATAGCGGAGATTTTCCATTCCGCTCAGCTCGTCGTAGAGAAGCGGAGCGTGACCCATGTAGCCGATGCGATGTGCGACCTCGTGTGCCGTCCTCGCACCCAGCAGCGTCACCGAGCCCTGGCTGGGCTGAGTGAGACCAGCGATCACCCGGAGCAGCGTGCTCTTGCCGGCACCGTTGTCGCCCACCACAACGTAAAGTCGTGCCGGAGAGAAGCTCTCGGTGATTCCGCGAAGTGCAGCAAACCGGCCGAAGAATTTGACGAGATCTTGCAGGACGATGACAGGGTGGCGGGACGAATCGGATTGACCTGTCATGGATGGTAGTTACGCCTGGCCGCCGAATGGCTAGCTACTGGGTTTGGCCTCCCGATTGGGCGCCGTTCAGTTGCGCTTTCTGAGGATTCGCATCGGTAGTGGGTGCAGCCCCGGGCTGGCCATTCTGCTTCGGCGCATACTTCGACGCGCATTTGGCCTGGATGTTGGTGGCGTGAAATACCCCGTCGCGGCCGTACTTGCCCTCGGCCAGTGCCTGGGCGTTGTCCTTGAACGTGTCAGGCGGGGCCTCGGTGCCGCTGTACACCACCGGAATCATTCGTCCCTCCTCGACCAGTTGGAACTCCAAGTGTGTCCCTTGGCGTTTGATCGATCCGGGAGCGACGTTGCCGGCTACACGCAGACGCTTACTGTAAGCGTCCGGGCCCATGCCGTTCAGTTCCTTGATGGTGACGTAATAGCTCTTGCTGTCCTGCACGCCGGTGTAGGCGAGATAGGCCAGCGCGATCACGATTACTGCAATCACGGCGCCGAAGCGCAAATATCTACGACCCTGTACTGACATACGGCAATTAATCCTCACAGCTTGCCACCGGTTTCACCTGCGGCGAAACGGTGTCTGCACTGACGTAAGGATACTGCGTTTGGCAAACCCGCGCTATGTGATTCGCATCACCCGGACCTGTGACCCCTACGGCCGTGGAACAGGAAGCTCCGCTGAGGGCCGGTGGCGGCGGCAAATCCGCGGAACTCAAGCCAGGGGCCCGCCGGAAGAGTCGGCCCCCGGGATGAATCCGGTGAATCATCTGGTTTCGAATTTAGTCCGCAATACGGTTTCCCGCACGCTCACTCTAAGCTAGTTGACAGTGCAGGAATGGGAAGCGCCGTCCGGCTGACCGAAAGATCGGTCGTCCTTACGCTACTGACTGGCCGTAAATCTCTTCCGCAGCCTGGAACCAGTCCTGTTCGGGCGAGCCTCCCTGACCGCCGCGCCGCAAGTACAGCTCATAGGCACGAACGCGGATCTGCTCTTCCAAGGAAGGCGTCGACGCGACTTCCGGAGTCGGCATAGTCTTGGCAGGGGCCTTTGCCACCTTTACCACTTTAGTGTCGGTCTGTGCTTCGGTCGCGGGCTTGCGAGTGCGCTTCTTGGGGGTAATGCTATCGGTAGCCCTTGGTTCTTTCGCCATCGGTACTTTCACTCCTCTGAATTTTCGTTGATTCGCCGCCGGTCCACGCCATCCCTATGGTCGCTGCCGTTTGCGTCCCTTCCATGATACCGAATCTGAGGGCAATCTGTTGCACAGGGGTACCATTTTTCTCAATTTTTGGAGTCCAGGAACAAGAATCTGCAACTCGCCCCTGTTTCCCTGTAAGTTGCTTACTTTTGGTGGGTTGTGGTGTCGAATACGAGAGATAATGGGGCTGTGGAATATGATTGGTATCGGGAACCAACAGGTCACTAACATCGTACCGATAAGCAGCAGGAGTCCTGCCTCTTAATGCTATTCTTCGAGATTGTGCGGCAGATGTTGCGCACACTTTGGGCGCACAAGCTGCGTTCCTTCCTTACCATGTTTGGCATCGCGTGGGGGGTAGGCTCGCTGCTGCTGCTGGTCGGGCTGGGAGAGGGGTTCCGTTCCGGCAACCGTAAGGAGTTGAACTCCATGGGTGAGGACATCATGTTTATGTTCCCCGGCCGAGCTCCGGCGGTGGCGGGCAACATGAGCTCGGGACATCCCTATAAGCTCACCTACAAAGACTATCTGGACATCCAGCGCGAGGCACGCCACATTCGTGCCATCGCTCCCGTGTTGCAGCGCCAGGACATTCGCGAGGTCAGCGAATACGGCAACACCAATGGACAAGTTGTGGGCGTTCCTCCCCATTTCAACACCATTCGTTACCTCCCTTTGGCGGCAGGACGCTGGCTGAACGAGGGCGACGAAAGCCAGAAGCGCTTCGTGTGTGTCATTGGGGACGAGATGCTGAAGAACCTCTTCCCTGGCGGAAGGACGGCTGTCGGCAACACAGTCTTGCTGAACGATATCCGCTTTGAAGTGGTGGGCGTCGTGCAACGTGTCGGCCACGGAGATGACAATGCGACTAACAATCGCGTCTTCCTGACGTACAGCATGATGCACCAGTTCTTCCCGCTGAAAGGCGATATGGAGGACAACGCGATTTCGTTTTTGAACTACCGCCCGAGGGTCCGTGCAGAGCATGACCTTGCCCGTCAGGAGGCGCGTAAGATCGTTGCCCGCAATCATGGCTTCGACTGGCGGAACGACGACGCCTTTGAGGATTGGGACACCGTCAAGAACGCGGAGACGGTGGGCAAAATCTTTGACGTGATGGACATCTTCCTGGGCGGTGTCGGCATCGTGACGCTCACCTTGGGCGCGATCGGCATCATCAACATCATGCTGGTGGCGGTAAGCGAGCGTACGCGCGAGATCGGTCTCCGCAAGGCGCTGGGCGCCACCAATCGCAGCATCTTGTTGCAGTTCTTTCTGGAGGGGGCGTTTCTGACGCTGTTGAGCGGGGCCATCGGCATGGGAGGGGCCGCACTTATCATGAAGTTGTTGAGCGGAGCGGGGGCCGCAGCCCCCGGGTTTGATCCGCCGACGATGTCATTGATGTCGGCGACGCTGGCCATTGGCACGCTGGCGGTGGCCGGAATTGTTGCCGGGCTCTACCCCGCGCGCAAGGCTGCCATGCTGCAGCCAGTGGACGCGCTGAGGCAGGAGTAGCGATGGTAAAGGATCTACTCTCGCAAGCATACGAGGCGATGCGCTTCAACCGTCGCCGCACCACCCTCACCATGCTGGGCATGGCGTGGGGCATTGCCACCGTTGTGCTATTGCTGGCGTATGGCAACGGCTTTGGCCGTGCGATCGAGACCATCTTTGCCCAGTGGGGCACACGCATCATCGGCGTGTTTCCCGGCCGCACCTCGCAGCAGGCAGGAGGGCAGAAGGCGGGAACGCAGATTCGTTTCACAATGGATGACGTTGACCGCATCGTGAACGCTGCGCCGCTGGTGCGTCGCATCTCTCCCGCTGCCTACAAGCAGTCGAACGTGCAATATGACGTACGCTCCTACACGTTCAATGTGGAAGGAATCTACCCCAGCATGTTCAAGATCCAGGCCATGCATCTGGAGGAAGGCCAGTTTTTCGGGTGGGAAGAGGAGGAGGCCAGGGAGCGGGTGGCGGTGATCGGCTCGGAAACCAAGACCAAGCTCTTTTCCGGCCAATACGCGCTGGGACAATATATCCGCATCGACGGCATCAGCTTTAAGGTGATCGGCGTGCTTGCCCCGCGCATGCAGGAGGGCGATGACGGCGTAAACCGCGTCATCGAGATTCCCTTCTCGACGATGAGCGATCTGAAGAATACGCACTATCTCGACGGCATCTGGGTGTCCTACGAAGGCGACCAGTACGAGCAAGTGGAGCGCCAGGTTCGCGGCGTCCTGGCGCAGCAGTACAACTTCAAGCCAGACGATAAACGGGCCGTGTTTGTGTTCAACATGATGAAGCAACTGCACCAGTTCCAGGTCATCACCATGGGCCTGAAGATCCTGCTGGGCTTTATCGGGACGCTGACTCTGGGCATAGGCGGAGTGGGGCTGATGAACATCATGCTGGTGTCGGTGACGCAGCGCACCCGCGAAATCGGGGTAGAGAAGGCCCTGGGCGGACGAAGGCGCGACATCCTGTTCCAGTTCCTGGCGGAAGCGCTGACCATCACCTTCATCGGCGGCGTGGCCGGGATCATTCTCGCTTATGCCGTCTCTATCTTCGCTGGCCGAATTACGTTCTACAGCGCCATCGCGAAGAACGCGGAAGCTGCCGACATCCGCCTGATCATTGACCCAACAATCGTCGTGGTGGCTACCATCATTTTGGGATTGGTAGGTCTGGTCAGCGGCATGCTGCCCGCCATTAAGGCGTCAAGGCTGGATCCCATCGAAGCCCTAAGGTACGAGTAGCGCGTGTCATCTACAATCGCGGGGTGAGTTCCGACCGCCTGACCCGCGTGCAACAGCAGCTCCGCCTCTACGAACATCCGCTGGTGGAGTTCGATGCCCGCGCCAAAGACGACGCCGTCGAAGTCATCATCCGGCCGCGCTTCACCGATCCCCCGGTCCATACGTATTACTTTGAGTTGCATCCCCGCGATCTGGACGATCCCCAATTCGAATGGGCTTTTCAGCGTCAAATCTTCGATTGCCTGCACGACTACCTGGTGGAGATGTTTATCCGCACGCCGCAACATCACAAAGAGCATCAGCAGATGGAGCGTGAGGGCAAGCTGTGAGCCTGCGCGACATTATTGTGGACGAGATTCGCCGCCAAGGGCCCATGCCGTTTTCCCGCTACATGGAACTTTGCCTGTATCACCCCGAGCTCGGCTATTACTCGCGTCCGGTGGAGCAGTTTGGCAAGGCGGGCGACTTCTACACCTCCAGCGACGTGCATGCGGTCTTTGGTCGTCTGCTCGCACGGCAGTTCGAGGAAATGTGGCGACTGCTCGATTCACCGGAGAGGATCGACCTCATCGAGCTTGGCCCGGGCCGCGGGCTGTTTGCGCGCGATGTCCTGGACTGGAGCGCGAAGCGATTTCCGGACTTCGCAGGCCCCCTACGGTACGGGTTGGTCGAGCAGTCTCCGGTGCTGCGCACTCGCCTGCAGGAGAGGTTGTCGGACCATCTCGCCGCTGGAAGGGCTACAGTCTTTGAGACGCTGGAGAGCGCCGCATCTCCAGCCGACCAGTACCTGATCGTCTTTGCGAACGAGTTTTTTGACGCTTTGCCCGTCGAAGTCGTTGACCACCGTGGCTCCGTGCGGGTGGTCGAAAAGGAGGGAATGCTGTCCGAGCAGTTCGTTCCCTGCGTGCCGAGCGAGCTGGAGTTTCTCGACCGGTACGGCGTGCACTCCGAGGAGGGCGAACGCGTGGAAGTACCTCTCGCGTCGGTAGGGTGGATGGAGAGAATTGCCGCGGCATTCCAAGGCCGGCAAGGCTTCGCTATTGTGATCGACTACGGCTACACCCGAGAGCAGCAACTGGCCGGCCGCCACCGCGACACGCTATTGACCTACCGGCGCCATCGAGCGAACCCTTCGCCATACGAAGCTCCGGGCGAACAGGACATCACCGCGCACGTCAACTTCACGGCTCTGCGGTCCATAGCAGAAGAAAATGGCATGAAGCCCCTCGCGTTGCTAACACAGTCGCAGTTTCTGATTGGCGCAGGCGAAGCAACCCAGTTTGCCGATGCCTTTCAGGACTGTCGGCTTCCGCAGGAGCGCGCCAAGGTCGCGCTGCAACTCAAGCACCTCATCAGCCCGGAAGGCATGGGAGAGAGCTTTCAGGTTCTGGTGATGTCACATGGCGTGTCGAGTGAAAAGGCCGCCCGGTTGAGCGGCCTTCGGTTGTCGCGTTGAATCGAGCTACAGGTGCTGGTTACGGCGCTTGCACCGCTTTCAGGATGTTGAGCAACCCATAGCCGAAAACTGCGTTGGGCACAGACTTGCCCGGGAAGCTGCCGCAGTTTTGTGTACTGGTGAGTTGCGTGGCATTCTGGGTCAGGTAGGTCAGGGTAAGCGGGATATTGCCCTGCAGCCACGGCTTGGCTTGCCACAACAGTGCAACCCCTGCCGCCACTTCCGGGGCGGCCATCGAGGTACCCTGCCAGTACCCTTGATACATGTTGTTGTACGCTATGGCGCCGCGAATGCTTAATCCCGGGGCCACAAGTTCCGGCTTCAAGCGGCCGCTGCCGTCCACTGTGACCGGTCCGCGGCTGCTGAAATAGCCGATATTGTTGTAGGAGTCAGTGGCTCCCACACTGACTGAGCTGGCGTAGATCTCAGGCGGCGTGTTGACGGTGCTGCACGCTGAGCCGGAGTTGCCGGCTGCCATGGTCTCGAAGATGCCCGCCGCCCGCACCGCGTCCACAGTCGCCTGCAGCGTCGAAATGGAGCAGCCTTCAGAAGCGGGGCAGTCCCAAGAGTTGTTAATGACGTCGGGCGCCATGGCCGGGTTCGCCAATTCTGGATGCCCCATCGGATATGGGGCCAGCAGGAAGTCGAAACACTCCATGTATTGCGCTGGGGATCCAATCCCGTGCTTGTCCATGTTGCGGCAGGCAATCCACTGTGCGCCAGGGGCGACACCGACCTGATTGCCCAGGCCATCATCACCCACCATTTCGCTCATGGTGAACGTCCCGTGGAACTGGGGATCGATGGGGGTCGGCGAGTGATCGCTGGTGGCGTCATGCCAGTTATAGTTGTGGTCCACGCTGGTGCCGTTCCAACCGCGATAATGGGACTTCAGGGCGATATGGTCCCACTGCACTCCCGTGTCGGCTCCCGCGACCACCATTCCCTCACCGCGAAAACCTAATGCCCACACCTGCGGGGCATTGATCTTTTGGACGTTCCACTCCACCCCGCCCGTGGTTGCGGCCACCGTGGTCGCGGCGCTCTGGGTATTTGGCAGGGAGATGTTTGCCACCGGGAGGGCGATGCGGAACTGTGGATTGGCGTCAATTCGCTGTATGTCGCTGCGAGTCGCCAGATCGTATAACACGTCTCTACTGGCGTTCACCTTGATCATGTTTACAACGTAAAACGACTGAAACGGAATTCCTTGCTGCTGCAACATCTTGCGAATCGGAGCCTGGGTGCGCTCCGCTACGGCACGGAGCGCAGCGTAAACATATTGTCCTTTTTGCAACTTCGTGGGCAGATTGGCCGCACCACTGAGGTCGGCTTGCTCACTCATGACGATGAGGGCCTCGCTGCTGCCGCCGCCCGCGATTGCCGCCGCCAGGCGCGGTGCGATTTTCGAGGATGGTGTTGTGTCCGAAGCGGAGGAAAGTACACCAGTCGCTAGGACAAGGGTTGCGCAGAAAAACGCCGCCATTAGGAGGCGGCCAGGGTTTGAGTTGAGCTTTATCTTTAGGTTCCAGTAGACAATCCTAACTGGTATGGCGTCGGAGGTTGTATTTTGCATTCATCACCTTTTGAGATTGGGGGATTCCCAGATGCGGTGCGCTGACTGCCGCGATCAGGATTGTCCATACTAAAGGCAATTGTGAGATTTTCAATACACCTTCGGTTACTAATTTGGCACTTTTGATGTAGGTGGGACATATTTACATGGTAGGTGCTTAGTCTTTTCAATGACATACGATCATTAAGGTAACCACTTAATGGTAAAAAAATGGTTACCAACGTTTAGGGGGGTATGGGCATCCGAGTCGTTGCGGAGGCCTCAAGCGCAACAAAACTGAGTGATGGGTAATCGGATAGACAGGTTACCTAGCTTCGAGGATGGGCCTGCGGTTCTCGAAAACTACCGCGCGTATCGGCTGGGAGAGATATGCATTAGCGGGAGGGTGATCGACAACGTAGCCTCGAGTGCATGACCCACCCGACAGCGATCGCAAACTGACTTATGTCGGGCCGACTTGTTTACTACAGCATGCGCTTCCAGGCGCAGGGCACTCATGAACTGACCATACAGACACACGTACAACACCGCCGCATGACGCGACGGTGTTGCAGTGAATTCAGGCGAACCTACCCTCGAACGCGAGACTTCCGCAGGAACTTCCCGACCGCGATTAAACCGCTACCCATCAACACCAGCGACGCGGGTTCAGGAATTGCGGAAGGCGCCCATGCGACTCCACTTCCCGCCGTGCCGTCCTGCGCCGATACAAACCCGGTGGTGAGGTAACGAGCATTAGTCTCAATGATCAACTCGACAGTCGAAGACCCGACTGCGATTTCGTCGCTCGCCGGGAAGTTGAAACCAACGATCGCGCCCATGACGCTGCGGTCGACCAGTGTCGGGTCATGAGCGCCGAACGGGTTCGTACCGACGTCTAAAAGCAATCCCTGGAAACTCGACATCGAGAACCGTTGATTGGGGTCGGGCCCCAGAACGGTGAATTGATACACGAAGTCAAGGCAACCCGCGCACCAGGTATTGAGCGGGTCGGATAGTACCGCCTGCTGGTAGGTAGTCGTGAAGGTCGGTGCAGTGATCGTGCCCGACGCTGCCGCCACCAGCGATCCAGTAGGAAACAGCGGACTCGGCGGAGTGGAAAGTCCGTTACCCAGAATCGACGCTTGCGCGCAGGGCAACAAAAGGGTGAACGCTAACAATACAAGCAGTTTCGAGGGCGATTTGGTGTTACCGCTCTCAGGTGCCATCAGCTTACCTCCCCGGTGTGCCGACAGAAGTCGAAATCATCCTTGTCAGACTTGCAGTCTAACCAGTTCTGTGGAGCCAGTGAAATCTTCTTACTTTGTCAATCCGACGGGCGACGAATCCAAACCATCACATACACTGCAATTCAAATACCTTTTCTTGCGTGACTGCAAGTGCATGATGAAGAAGCAGTTGTCATTCCTCTCGCCATTTTGTACACGTAACGAGATGCAAAGTCTTGCATATCGTGGCTAATCCCTTTCTCCAGTAACAATGAACTCTTTACGTGCCCCGTTTGGCTGGAGGCGATTGACGGGTAGTGTACAACCTAGGACTGGAAGCCGCAAGTTACTTTCGTAATAAAATTTGAGTTGGTCAGTGTCTTGTTGTGTAATTGTTACATAGTTGACAGTTCGCTCGCCTATTGCGTGCCGCTAGGGGCGCTCTGAGGGGTAAACGGTGCCTGCAGGTACTTGCGCGCCTCGTCCAGCGCGCCAGCTGTATTGTCGTTGGTCTGAAGTGCCTGGCGATACTCGTTGCTCGCGCGTTCGCGTTGTCCAGTGAGATCGAATATTTTGCCCAACTGTACGTGGCTCCAGACTTCCGTCCAACGAGGCTCGCCATCGCCGTTCAACGACTCGCGGTAGGCGTTGGCCGCCGATTGATAGTTGTGTTGCAGGAAGAACACTTCCGCGATGCGATAGTGCGCCAGCGAGCTGTTCTTGTTTACGTCGAGCGCCTTCTGGAATTCCTTCAAGGCCTCCGTCAGATCGCCCTGTTCCACGTCCTGCTGCCCGCGGACGATGGAGGTGCGGACCTGCAATTCGGGTGAGTTCTTGAGCACGCGATTGTTGGGATCGACGGAAATCTTACGCGGCTTGCCGAACGTCTCCACGGCAAAGGCCGAGTCGGTACCCGAGACTTCGATGCGCTTGGTTTCCGTCTTGCCGTCGGTGTCGATGCGCAGTTCCACCGGCATGCGGAAGAGGTCGAGGTCCTGCTGGATCTCGCCCACCACGCGAAAGCCCTTCTGGGTGCGGTAGATGGTGTACTTCGTCTTGAACTCAGGGGCGCCCGTCGAATCCAACCACTGCACGAAGAACCAGGAAAGCTGTTGCCCAGACGCCTGCTCGGCGACCTTCTCTAGATCGTTAACCGTCGCCGGCTTGCCGGCGTATTGCGCAAGGAAGTTGCGCATGGTTTTGTCGAAGGCCTGATCGCCGATCACCCAGCGCAACATGTTCAGAATGCTGCCCCCCTTGTCAGTGACCAGCGACTGAAATTCGGGAGAGAAGACATCGAGCTTGCCCACCTGCGACAGCGGAACGCTGATATAGGCCAAGGCGCCCACAGCCATATCTTTCGTGACTTCCTCGAATCCAGCTTGACCGGCCACGTGCTCAACATACATGGCCTCGGAGTAGCGCGCGAAACCGTCGCTGATCCACCAGTCGTTTCGAGTGGCCGGGCTGACCATTGTCCCCCACCACTGGTGCGCAATGTTGTTGGCCAGCAGCCGATAGCTGACCTTGGCTGTGAAAGCGCGCGAGGTGATGGCGGCTATCTCCGGCGCCCATGCTGAGGGCACAGTGTCGTTCGGGATTTCGACTACGTTGAGCTTGGTACTGAAGGCCGGGCCGAAGCTGGAGGTGTAGAAGAAGAACTCCTTGGAGGCTGTGTCGGCATAGGCCTGAGCAAACTGTTTGTTTTGCGCCGAGGTGTACACCGTAACATCGAGCCCGCCCTCGGAGATCTTCGTCTGGTCGTACTTGCCAATCAGGATGGTGCCCGGGAAACTGGCCCGCGAGTACGTAAACGTTCGGGTCGAGTAGCCCGCTGGTACCGCCAGCTTCCCCGGGCCTGAGCGCGCTCCGGGCTTCTTTGCACCTGCCTGAGGAGCTTCGACGTCCTCGCCGATTACCGGCATAGCGCCTGTCGTTTCCTTGCCGCTTCCAATGACGGTGTATTCCGAGGGAGCGCTGATGCCAATGGTTGAAGTGAACCGGTCGGTGCCATACCCCACCATGGGAAACCAGGCTCCGGCGTACAGCAGGTAGGTCATCGGATCGCCGACGTAGGCCAGCTTCAAACCGGGCACGGGGCTGTCGTCAGCCGACTGCACCGTACCTTCGTATTCGAAGATGAGGGTGCTGGCTGCGCCCTTGGACAAACCCGTGGGGAGGGAGACACGAATTGAGGCGTCTTGGCTGATGCGCTCGGCGGAAAGCGTCTGACCCTCGGCGTCGAACACCCCAGTCACTCGCAGGCCGTTGTGGAGCTGGAAAGACGCGATGCTGATGTCGTCGAGCGCCGTGAACTTTACCTGCGCTACCGCCTTGAGCTGGTGGATTTGCGGCATCACGATCGCTTGAATGACGTAGTTATCAACCTGAACGCGCTGTTTTTCTGCCGCGTGAAGAAACGGTGTCAGAATGGCAAAGATGAGGGATAAAACCACGCGTCCCAGGGACCGCGCCGAGATTCGCATTATGGAGAGAACTCCTGCCTACAGGTCACTATAAATGATGGAAAAACTACTTGGAAGGACGCGTTCATTGCAGTCACGAGTTCGCTTCCAGCGCAGCTAACACCGCGCGAGCAGCGCGACCGCTGGCATCACTGTCGGCTGCGGATCCTCGCAAATTGCGTTTGACCTGATCAAAACCGGTGAGCATGGATTGCCTCTCGCAGCTGTCCGGTAAAAGCCTACGCAACTCGGCACAGACTCGCTCAGGGGTGAAGTTTTCCTGCACCAACTCCAGGACTACGTCCCGCTCGGCGATGAGGTTCGGCATGGCAAATCGGTCCACCCTTACTAGACGGCGGCCGAACGTCCAGGTAAGCGGCGCTACTTGATACACCATGGCGAAGGGAGTGCCAATCAACGCGGCTTCCAAGGTGGATGTTCCGCTGGCTACGGCGGCCGCCCGCGCATGCAGCAACGTCGAGCGGGCATCGTCGCTCAGAGTTATGGCAGCCCTGCACTCGGGCAGAAACGAAGCCATCCATTTGGGGTCGAGTGTGGACGCGACCGGAACTATGTAAACGTGTTCCGGACCTAGAAGTTGCGCCGCTTGCAGCAGCTTAGGGAGGATCCGCGCCACCTCCCCGCGCCGACTCCCTGGCAAGAGAGCAATCCACTGACGTTGCGGGTCTATTCCATATTGCTTGGCAAAGTCCTCCCGCGTGACCGTTGGCAGGGCCATGTCTGCCAGCGGATGCCCCACGAATTCCGCTTCAATGCCGCGCTCGCGATAGAACTTCTCTTCGAAAGGGAAGATGACCAGCATCTTGCGGACGTACTTTCGCACCAGTTCAATGCGCGATTGCCGCCAGGCCCACAACTGCGGGCTAACGTAGTAGATCACGGGAATTCCGCGCTTGTGGAGATCGCGAGCCAGCCGAAAATTGAAGTCGGGAAAGTCGATCAGCACCGCGGCGTCAGGACGCCGGTGTTCGGCCTCGGCTACGACCCTATGAAACAACTTGAAGATGCGCGGCAGATGTTCGACGACTTCGGCGAGTCCAACCACCGCGATGTCATTGGCGTTTACTATCAGGTCGCAGCCTGCTCGCCGCATCTGCTCGCCGCCGACGCCGAAGAATTCCAGCTCGGGCCGGGATCCGCGCAGTGCCCGGAGCGCGTCGATCAGCCTTGCGCCATAGACTTCGCCCGACGCCTCGCCCGCGGAAATGAGAAGTCGCACGATGAAATTATGACAGGTGGGGGAATGGGCAGTCTGTTGAAGTCGGTTCCACCGCCTTAAAGGGCGAGGGTTCAGACCCTGCCGGGAACGATGTCGAAGGGTGCGCCGTGCAAGTCCTCTAGTTTGTGATCGCGAGCAGTTTAGGCCCGGGGGTCCGCTTTCCTGGATGTATCAATGGCTCGGGAACTATGCGGCTGTGTCTTCCGGCGTCCGCGGTTCATCGACGACATAAAGCCACGACCCGTCGGGCTGTCGTCGCACGACCTCGGTGCTCAAACCGGATATCGTGTCTTGGCCCGACTCGAGCGACCAACTCCCGTGCAGGACTGCGAGACCATCACCTGAATCGACGATCGCGCGCGTGACCATCTGCATTCGTCCGCCACCAGAGACAAACCGCCGGAAAGCCGCACGAATAGCGTCGTGTCCTACCGCACTGCCATCCCCAGTGACGAGAATCGCGTGCGGCTCATAAAGACATATCAGGGCCTCGACGTCTCCGCGATTGAACGCGTCGAGGAATAGAGCGTGGATCTCGTGCGGTTGCTTCGCAGACATAGATTGCCTCAATCGTCGGCAGATGCGCCGGCCCCGGATCGCGCAATCCCGCCAGCCAACAACTCGGCGGGGACCTCCTGGTCCTTATACTGCAACTGGTAGAGCTTCCAGTAGATGCCACGGTTCGCCAGCAGTTGCTGGTGGGTGCCAATTTCGCGCACCTTGCCCTTGTGCATCACGATGATCTTGCTGGCGCGCTGCACCGTGCTCAGGCGATGCGCAATCATGATCGAGGTGCGGCCTTCGACCATTCGCGTAAGGGCGTCACGCACGCGAAATTCGGTCTCGGTGTCCACGCTCGACGTGGCCTCGTCCAGAATCAGGATTTTGGGATTGTGCGCCAACGCGCGGGCAAACGAGATGAGCTGCTTTTGTCCGGTGGACAGCGTGCTGCCTCGCTCCTTCACTTCTTCGCTGAATCCTCCCGGCAGCGAGCGAATGAAATCCGCCACATTCACCTGCTCCGCCGCATCTTCGATCGACGAATCGGCGATCCAGCGCGAACCCAGCCGAATGTTGTCGGCCACAGTCCCGGAGAAAAGGAACGGGTCCTGCAGCACCACCCCATAGCGTTTGCGCAGCATGGCCAAGTCCATGTCGCGAATGTTCACCCCATCAATGCGAATCGCGCCCCCCTGGACGTCGTAGAAACGAAGTAGGAGCGAGATGATGGTTGTCTTGCCCGCGCCAGTGTGTCCCACGAACGCAACCGTGTCGCCGGGATCGATGGTGAACGACACGTCGCGCAGTACCCAATCATAGTCGCCATTCGTACCGGCGGCTGCTGCGTCAAACTTCTCGCCTTGCCGCGCAGCCTCTTCTGCAGCCTGTGTCATGGTGCGATAGGCAAACCAGACATGATCGAACTCGATGCGACCCGGGCCATCGGGGACCTGTGGGGTCTGCGGCGAAACGATTTCCGCCGGCGTATCAAGCAGCTTGAAGATGCGTTCACTCGACGCCATCGCCGATTGCAGGATGTTGTACTTCTCGCTCAGGTCCTGAATCGGCCGGAAAAACCGCTGGGCGTATTGCATGAACGCCACCAGCACGCCCAGGCTAACGGCATTGCGAATCACCTGATTGCCTCCGAACCAGATGACGCTGGCGATCGCCGTCGCCGACAAGATTTCGACGACAGGGTAGTAAATCGCGTGCGCCAGAATGGCATCCTTGAAGGCATCCATGTGCGTGCGGTTGATCTTCTCAAACTGCTCGTACGATTTCTTTTCGCGGTTGAAAAGTTGCAGAACCACGATCCCCGAAACGTGTTCCTGCAGATACGCATTGATCTTGGCGATTGCGATTCGAATCCGCCGGTAGCTCTCGCGCACCGCCTTGCGAAATACGCTGGTGGCGAAAAAGATGATCGGCAACACCGCGAAGGTGATGAGCGCCAGTCGCCAGTTCATGTTGAGCATGATGGCGACGATGCCGGCCAGCACGAAGATGTCCTCGAAGATCGAGACCACGCCGGCGGTGAACATTTCATTGAGCGCGTCCACGTCACTGGTCACACGCGTGACCAGCCGTCCGACCGGGTTGCGGTCGTAAAACGCGACATGCAGCCGCTGCAGATGCCGGAAGATTTGTGCCCGCAGATCGAACATCACTTTCTGTCCGGCCCACTGCATGACGTACGTCTGAGTAAATTCGAACAGGAAGCTCAGGAGCAGCAAGCCCAGGAACATGGCTGCGATTTGGGCGATTCCCACCAGCGGCTGGCTGCTCAGGAAGCGGTCGAGCAGGGAATGGGTTTCCGTCTTGTTCGCGAGATACTTATCGATTGCGACTTTGGTGAGATACGGCCCGAGAACATCCGCGCCCGCCTTCAAGATGATCGCCAGCAGCGCGACCATCACCTGCAGCCGATACGGACGCAAGTACGTGAGCAGGCGCTTCATCAGCCTGCTGTCATACGCCTTGCCCAGGACTTCCTCTTCGTGGATATTGGCCATTCCTACGGTACGATTCTAACGAAATCGCAGTTAATTCTGAACGGTGGTGGCCACCATTAGACGCAGCAATTGCCTGCCAGGATGGAAAACGTCAAGGAATGGCGAGATGCCGGTTTCGCTACTCCTCGTCCCCAATTGGCTGTCCCGGAGGCACTGCCGGCGCCGGCGCAGGCGTGAATTTGTCCGGCTGCTTAAGGAAGAGATCGATTCGCGCCAGCGTTGCCGCGTGCAAAGCTTTGTCTTCGGCCGTTGCCGTCGTCGCGCCCGCGATCCAATCGCGCAGGGAAACGGCTTCAGCACGGGAGATCGCCCGTGCTTCGCCCGAGGCGGCACTGTTGGCAGCCAGCGCCAGCAAATGCTCCGATACGGCAGTCTCGGTCACACGTTGCGTCTCAGCCTGCAGCCCCGTTGCGCGCGGCGCTTTCCAAGTGGCAGCCAAGGTCGCCTCGATGACCTCCTGCAAGCCGGGGTTCTGCGAATCGCGCGCGTGATACTCCACCAGCCGTGAAGCGCGCTGCGGATTGAACAAGAGGCCGACGGTGATCTCCGTCGCCGCCTCTGCAGCACTCTCCGGATCAAAAGTCACGCCAGTGTGCGCTGTGAACGATTCCTGCGTGCGCGGGTACGCCGGAGGCCGAGGCGGTAACATCCGCAGCAGCGATTCCGGCAACGTGAGCGTCTCCGGCTTCAGCGTCTGAAGCAGAGCGTCGAGGGCTTTCCTTTGGTTTGCCGGGCTGACAATGTCGGAAACCATCTGCCCATCGCCGCGAAGAGCATAGCGATAGTTCAAGCCTCCAATTTCTTTTGCGGCAGCCTCCGTCTGATAGCGATGTAAAAGGTACAACGGTACCAGCGTATCTTCGATCTCGGCCATGGGCCTTCCCATCGGGATAGCGTCTTCACCGGATTGCGACAATGCCGCTGCGCGCACTTTCAGGATTCGATCCAACTCCGCCGCCGGGTCGGGACCGTTATCCCACAGGTGGGCGTAGGGATGTGCGCCTCCCTGCGGCCGCGAATCCTGGTCAGTGATGAAGTACAACCCGTTGGCTTGCGCCTTCGTCAGAATTGCGTCGAGCGCGGCGTGTTCGTCCGCATCCGGCGCAAACTGCGAGTAGCCATACTGGATGGCCACCTTGTCCCACGCGCCCACACCGGTCGCATAGGCGCGGGACACGTCAGGGTGTCCGCTCGCGTTCAGCGTCACCCAGGGATGCGGGTAGTCCATCACCGAGGTCCCGGGCGCAATCGCGCTGGCCGCGAAGTTGTGCGCCAGTCCCAATGTGTGCCCGACCTCGTGCGCAGCCAGTTGTCGCAGCCGCGCCAGCACCATCTCTTGCAACTGCGTCGGTGCTGTGATTCCCTTCTTATATGGCGACAGCAGCGCCTCGGCGATCAGGTAATCCTGGCGCGCACGCAACGAGCCCAGTGTAACCTGCCCTTTGAGGATCTCCCCGGTGCGCGGGTCGACTACCGGGCGCCCGTACGACCAGCCGCGTGTGGAGCGATGTACCCACTGAATGACGTTGTAGCGCACATCCATGGGATCGGCTCCTGCAGGCATCACCTCGACCCGGAATGCGTTCTTGAATCCGGCCGCCTCGAATGCCTGTGCCCACCAACTCGCGCCGTCGAGCAGCGCGCTGCGAATTGGCTCGGGTGCGCCCCGGTCCACGTAATACACGATGGGCTTCACTGGCTCACTCATGGCCGCCGACGGATCTTTCTTCTGCAGGCGATGGCGCGAGATAAACCGCACATCGAGCGGCGATCCCAGCGGCGCAGAGTAATCGCGATACATGACTTCGAAATATCCGGCACGGGGATCGAATGCGCGCGGCCGAAAGCCCGCATCGGGCAATTGCACGAACGAATAGTGCTCGCGCATGGTCACCGCATACGCGTCCGGGGACACCGTGGCGACGAGCGACTTCTCCGCCGGCTTGTCGGTCACAAAGGTCAGCATCGCTTCGATCTCGGTGTTCTGCGGGAAGTTCTTCGTGCCGTCGAGGGCGATTGCGCTGCGGTCCTTGTCCACCTTGTACGTGCCCTGCTTGCTCTCGGCGAGCTGTTTGGCCACACCGAACTGGTCCGATTGAAGAAAATCGGTAACGTCGATCACCACCGCAGCGTTCTCTTCCGCCTCCACTTTGAAACCAGCGACCACGGACTCAGCAAACGACTGAGTGACCGCCATACGTTCCGAGGGATTCGACGACGACGATCGGTAATCGAGGTTCGGCTCCATCAGCAGCACCTTTGGCCCGACCCGGCTGAAGTGGACGATGATTCCTTCGCCCAGCTTGCCGCGATCCAATCCCACGTCGTTGGAACCCAACCCATACGGCAGCGAGGTCAGGAACAGGAAATCCTGGTCGAAGTTGTTGACCTTCAAGTAGACTCGGCCGGCCTTCGCGTCCCAGAACATGGGAAACAGGCCGTCCATGGCCTTCATCCCGGCGGTGAATTCGTGAATGGTCGGCGTTGGCTTGGTATCGGCAGCAATTAGAAAGCTGGACAGAACACTCAGAAGCGTAGTCAGCAACAACAATCGAAACCGTAGCATCCATCACCCTCGACAGGAATGGGGCGGAGTGTATCGTTTCTGCGCCGGCTGCCGCAAGCGAGGCAGGGCTTTGTGCTTAGGATATCTTGCGCAGCACCAAAGCTGAGTTCTTCGATCCAAACGCGATACAGTTGCACACGGCGTGCTCGATGCATGACTTGCGTCCGGTTTCGGGCACATAGTCGAGGTCGCAATCGGGATCAGGTTTCTCTAGGTTTATCGTCGGAGGAATTTGCTGGTGGGTCATGGCCACCACCGTAGCTGCAATGCCGGCCGCTCCCGACGCTCCCTGAGGATGCCCAATCTGCGATTTCAGGCTCGACATCGGCGTCTTGAGGGCGACATCTCCCAGCGCCAGCTTCAGCGCCTTGGTCTCGATGCGATCATTCAGCTGCGTTGACGTTCCATGCAGGCTCACGTAGTCCACGTCGGGCGGCGAGATTCCTGCATCATCCATCGCCATCTGGATCGCCCGTGCCGGCTCTTCGCCGCACTCCTGCAGACGCACGCGATGAAAAGCCTCGCAGGTCGAGCCATAGCCCGCGACTTCGGCGAGAACGTTCGCACCGCGAGCATGAGCGTGCTCAAATTCTTCCAGCACGAACATCCACGCGCCCTCGGCCAGCACGAAGCCGTCGCGGTCTGCGGAAAACGGCCGCGACGCCCGCTCGGGTGCATGGTTCCAGGAACTCGTCATGATGCGCATCAGGGCGAAGCCCTTCATGATGCCGGGCGCGATGGGCGAGTCCACGCCGCCCACCAGCAGCGTGGGGATCAATCCAAACTGAATTTCGCGCAAGGCATAGCCGAAGGCGTCTGTGGATGAAGTACAGCCCGTGGTAATAACGTGGCTTAGCCCGCGCAGACCAAAGCGCATGCTGACTTCGCTCGACATTGTGCCCATGGTGCCGCTGGGGATCGAGAAAATACTGGCTTGTTTCGCTTTGCCCTGGAAATACAGCCGGTAATTTTCCTCGGAGAAGTCCTGCGCGCCTCCGCCCGACCCCAGTATGACGCCGATCTCGCGCTGCTGCCCCAGGGACAATTTGGCGGGCTCGATTCCGGTCTGCTGGAGGGCTTCGGTGGACGCGGCCAGCGCCAGTGGCACCGAGCGCGAGAGATGCTTGCGTTCGTGAGCATCCACCCACGCCAGTTCGTCAAAGGAGGTGACCTCGCCCGCAATCCGAACCGGCAAATCGCTGGCATCGAAGCGCGTAATGAGCCGCACGCCGCTGGCGCCTGCCAGTGCGGCCCGGCAAAATTCCTGGTTGCCGATGCCATTGGGGCTTACTACTCCCATGCCCGTGATGACGACCCGCTTCTTCATGCAACCTGTCTTTCATTCATGACCGAATCCGCCAACTTCATGCCGTAGTTCCCTCATTGCCGCAAAGGCACCAAGCCGCCATAGGGGATAATAGACGAGCCGGGTTACCCGACGATACGCCGCTTCACGATAACCTTGTCACGAAGATGTCTCTGGGAATTTACATCTCGGTGCCCTTTTGCCGCACCAAGTGCAGCTTCTGCAACTTCGCATCGGGTGTGTTCTCCCGCGCAGCCTTTGATCGATACACAGCCCAGGTTTGCGCCGAAATCTCCTCGGCCGAGACGATCTCCCGCGAACTTGGCGGACAAATTGATCGCCGGGTCGATTCCATTTACCTCGGCGGAGGAACACCGTCCGTGCTCGCTCCGGACCAGTTGGAGCGCCTGTTCCGAGCGGTTCGCAGGACATTTGACCTCGAGCCGGCCGCGGAAATCACGGTAGAGTGCGCTCCCGGCACGCTGTCTAGTGAGATGCTCGATGCCGTTTGCCGTTGTGGAGTCAACCGCGTGAGCCTGGGCGTTCAGTCCTTCGTTGATCAGGAATGTTCGTCAGTTGGCCGCCTCCACACGCGGGCAATCACCCTTGACGACATCGCCCGCCTGCGCGCGGTGGGCATCGGAAACATCGGCATCGACCTGATCGCAGGCCTGCCGCATCAGACGCCGGAAAGCTGGAATTACACTCTCTCCGAAACCCTCGCCACTGGGGTTCCTCACGTTAGCGTGTACATGCTTGAGGTCGATGAAGACTCGCGTCTCGGCAGCGAATTACTGGCTGGAGGCAGCCGCTATCACGCTCACTTCGTGCCCGACGATGACCTGACCGCCGACCTCTATCTCGAAGCGTGCGAGAAACTGGAACGAGGCGCCATTCACCAGTACGAGATTTCCAACTTCGCGCGCTCGGTGACGCACGGGATCGGACTACGCGATTCCCGCCACAACCTCAAGTACTGGACCCGCCAGCCGTACCTCGGTTTCGGCGTGGATGCCCACTCGATGCTGTGGGCGGACCACACGCTGACGGAGCAAGGAATCGAGGCAGTGCGCTTCGCGACGCCGGATTCGGTGGAGGAGTACACGGTGGCTGGGAACCAATTGGAGCCAATTGCGGCGCGTGTTGGTCAACTGCTTTCGTCTCGGGCACTGGTCGATGCCCAGGCCGCGCTGGAGGAGTCATTCTTTCTCGGGTTGCGGATGAATCAGGGTGTGTCGCTGCGGGAGATTGCGGGTCGCTTCGGTGAGGCTGCCAAGCGGCGACTGCAGCCTGTGTTCGAGGACTTGGTGGAAGCCGCACTGCTGGACATAGATGACGAGCAGGTGCGTCTGACCTCGCGCGGGCGGTTGCTGTCGAATGAAGTGTTCGGGCGGTTTTTGCGGGATGAACGAACTGTCCGCAGTTGATATGACAACCTTGCGCTTGCGGCTGGGCGCGGGCTTGGCCTGTATTGTCCTGCTAAACTCATCGCTGAACACGCACTGAGAGAGTCCTATGTACAATTCCGCTGACATCGCAGGCGCTGCCGGTTCTGTTATTGACCTTCGCAGCGACACGGTTACCAAGCCCTCGCCCGCTATGCGGCGCGCCATGTTCGAGGCCGAAGTCGGCGACGACGTCTACGCGGAAGATCCAACCATCAACCGGCTGGAACAGCGCGCGGCGGAGATCTTTGGCCGCGAGGCAGCCCTGTTTGTGCCCAGCGGGACCATGGGCAACCAGATTGCTATCAAGCTGCACACTACGCACGGGCAGGAAGTCATCTGCGAGGAGCGCAGCCACGTCTTCAATTACGAGATGGCGATGATGGCGCACTTCTCGGGTGTGGTGCCGCGGACGGTCTGGGCGGAAGACGGCATCGTGGCGTGGCAGCACGTGGCTTCGAAGCTGAAGGGCAAGAGCTACCATGCGGCGAAGACCGGGCTGGTTTCGCTGGAGAACACGCACAACATGGCGGGCGGGACGGTGACGCCTCCGGAAGTCTTCGATGAGGTCTGCAACGGCGCGCACAACGCGGGATTGCCCGTGCATCTCGACGGCGCGCGTGTCTTCAATGCATCGGTCGCACTTGGTATTCAAGTGGATCGCCTCACCGCCAAGGCTGACACCGTCATGTTCTGCCTGTCGAAAGGCCTTGGTGCCCCCGTGGGATCGCTGCTTGTGGGCAAGGCCGACGCGATTGACAGGGGACGCATTTACCGCAAAGCGCTCGGCGGCGGAATGCGGCAGGCGGGCATTCTTGCGGCCGCCGGACTCATCGCGCTGGATGAAGGTCCGCAAAAACTAGCCACCGACCACGCCAACGCGAAATTCCTCGCCGGGGGGTTGGCAAACATCCCCGGCTTCAAGATCGACCCTGCCAAAGTGCAGACCAACATCCTGATCTGCGACATCAGCGAAACCGGACTGACCTCGGCGGAAATATCCCACCTGCTACGCCAGCGCGGCGTTCTCGCCAATGGCGTGGGGCCGGCGCTCATGCGCTTTGTCACCCATCTTGACGTGGATCGCGGGCAGTGTGCGCGAGCGCTGGAAGCGGTCGCGTCTCTGTGCGGCGCGGCATCACAGCGCGCCTAGATCGGTTGGGTCAAGTCACAGCATTTCAGAACGCCGTGTGCCATAATCATAGGTTTTCAAACAGCCTGCTGACCGAGCTAGAACAGCAGCCCTTTGGCTGTGGAGGATTGCCTTGGATTTTCAACTCTCGGACGAACAGCTGCAATTAAAGAAAATGGTGCGCGAGTTCGCTGAGCGCGAGATCGGCCCCAACGTCATGAAGTGGGATGAGGCAAGCGAGTTTCCGCTGGCAACAGTGAAGGAACTCGGCAAACTCGGGTTGCTCGGCATCATCTTCCCTACTGAATACGGCGGCTCGGGTATGGGCTATGTTGAGTACGTGACCGCGATCGAAGAGCTGGCACGCGTGGACGGCTCGGTCGGCATCATTGTCGCGGCGCACACTTCGCTGGGTTCCAACCACATCTTTCTTGCCGGCAACGAAGAACAGAGGCGCAAATACATTCCCAAGCTCGCTTCGGGCGAGATCCTCGGCGCTTGGGGGCTTACCGAACCCGGCTCCGGCTCCGACGCCGGAGGCGCGCGCTGCTTGGCGGTGCGCAAGGGCAAGAACTGGGTCCTCAACGGCACCAAGACGTTCATCACGAACGGCCATTACGCCGATGTGGCGGTTGTCATCGCCGTGACCGACAAGACCGCGCACACGCACGGACTCTCGGCATTTGTGGTGGAGCAGGGGACCAAGGGCTTTCGCGCCGGTAAGAAAGAGAACAAGCTGGGGCTGCGCGCCAGCGATACTTCGGAATTGATCTTCGAGGACTGCGAAGTCCCTGGCGAAAACCTGTTAGGCAAAGAGGGTGACGGCTTCATCGACGCCATGCGCGTGCTCGACGGCGGACGGATTTCGATCGCAGCGCTGGGACTCGGCATGGCGCAGGGCGCCTTTGAAGCAGCGGTGAAGTATGCCAAGCAGCGCAAGCAGTTCGGCAAAGCCATTAGCGAGTTTCAGGCCATCGGATTCAAGCTGGCCGACATGGCTACGGAAATCGACGCCGCCCGACTGCTAACCCAGCGTGTTGCCGCGATGAAGGATGCGGGCATGAAGACCACGCAAGAGTCCTCGATGGCCAAGCTCTACAGCAGCGAGGTTGCAGTACGGTGCGCCAACGAGTGCGTGCAGATTCACGGCGGATACGGCTTCATCAAGGACTATCCGGCGGAGAAGTTCTACCGCGACGTGAAGCTCTGCACCATCGGAGAAGGCACCAGCGAAATCCAGCGTCTGGTGATCGCGCGCCAAGTGCTGAAGGATTAGTCTGTTATTTGCGACCGAAGCTGCCAAAAGCGAGCGGATCAGCTTGAGCTCAAGGAAAGCGATACCGGAACTCGTGGATCGTGTCCGCGGTGGAGAAGTCCGCGCGCTGGCCCGCGCCATCTCACTTGTGGAAGATCGCGGAAGCGAGTCCACTGCGCTGCTGAAAGCTCTCTTCCCCTACAGCGGAGGCGCGGGACTGATCGGACTTACCGGCTCGCCGGGAGCCGGCAAGAGCACTTTAGTCGACCAGATTGCGCGCGAGTACCGCAAGCAGGGGAAGACCATCGGCATCATTGCCGTGGATCCCACCAGCCCCTATAGCGGCGGCGCGATCCTGGGCGACCGCATCCGCATGCAGTCGCACTATGCCGACCCGGGAATCTACATCCGCAGCATGGCCACCCGCGGCTCTCTTGGCGGCCTCGCCAGCACCACCGCCGATGTCGCCACCGTGCTTGACGCCAGTGGCCGCGACCTGGTGATGATCGAAACCGTGGGGGTGGGGCAGGATGAGGTAGATATCGTAACCCTCGCCGATGTCACCCTCGTGATCCTGGTTCCCGGCATGGGCGACGATGTGCAGACGATCAAGGCCGGCATCATGGAAATTGCCGACATCTTCGTCATCAATAAGTCTGACCGTGAAGGCGCCGAGCGCGTCGAACGCGAGATTCGTGCCATGCAGTCGCTTTCGATGCGCAGCGACAATTGGACGCCCCCCATTGTTAAGACCGTCGCCAGCGAGGGGACGGGAATCATCGATGTGGTCGAGTCCATCGAGAGGTACCGCGAGTATCTGAAACAGGGGAGTCTGGGTCGCGACCGGAGAGTTGAGAGCTGGCGCAAGCGCATCGCCGAAATGCTGCGCGACGCCCTCTTCCAGCGCGTGGTTACCGACTACCTCGGTAACGGCGAGGCAGAACGCTTCGCCATCGAAGTTGCCGAGCACCAGCGCGATCCGTATTCTCTGGTAGAAGACCTCGTAAGAGAAGTGGGGAAGCACGCATGACACAAATCGATCACCTCGGCATTGCCGTCAAGTCCCTTGCCAAGGCTAAAGAGTTTTACGAAAAACTTGGCCTGGAAGTGATGCCTGCGGAGACCGTCGAAGAGGAAAAAGTACGCGTCGCGATGGTGCCGGTCGGGGAAAGCCGCATTGAGCTGCTCGAACCCACCGTACCCGATTCCGCCATCGCGAAGTTCCTTGAAAAGCGGGGACAGGGCTTGCACCATGTTGCGCTCCACGTGACCAATCTTGCGCAGACCGTTGAACGGCTCAAAGCCGCAGGAACGCGGCTTATCAACGAGGAGATCAAGGTCGGCGCGGGCGGGCACCGCTACGTATTCGTGCATCCTGCCAGCGCCGGAGGCGTGCTGCTGGAGCTGGTGGAAGACGCCGGGCATAGCGGCTGATTATGCTGGTTCTCGCGGTTGACACCTCGGGCCGCCACGGCAGCGTGGCTGTGTGTCGCGGAGACGTTGCGAGCTTCCAAATTCTTGGTCTCAGTGCGATGGAAGGAGGAACCTACTCGGCCCGGCTGGTGCCGTGCATTGCTGAACTCTTGCACACCGCCAAACTCTCGAAATCGCAACTTGACGGGTTCGTGGTAGTCGATGGCCCGGGCTCCTTCACCGGGCTGCGCGTCGGGCTGTCCACGCTGAAAGCGCTGTGTGAAGTGCTGCGCAAGCCTCTCGCCGTGGTCTCCGTGCTGGAAGCACTTGCGGTCAGCTACGGGCGCCCGGGCGAAACCGTCACCACGGTCTTGGATGCCGGACGCGGCGAGATGTATGTAGGTGAGTACGAGGTCGGAAACGAAAGCGCGCGGAGTTTGGATCAGTCGATCCAGAAACTGTATGCGTACCTGGCACAACTCCCAACGCACTCGTCGCGAATGGTGACCACCTTTGCGAAGCTTGCCGCAGCGCCCGGCGCTACCTTGGTGGAGCCATTGCAGGCCGACACCATCGCCCGCATCGGGCTGCGCAAGCTGCTGGCAGGCGACACGGTCGATCCGGCCACCCTCGACGCCAACTACATTCGCCGCTCCGATGCCGAGCTCTTTGCACTGCCTAAACACTGACATCGTGCCAATCCGCCCCGCCACTCCCGCCGACATTCCGCAGATGCGGCAAATCGAACAGCAAGCCGCCTTCGCCGCCCACTGGACCACCGAGCAATACGAGTCGCTCTTCCTGCCCGATACCCCACCTCGAATTGTCCTAGTTGCGACCGACGAGTCACGCCCCTCGGCGGTCCTGGGGTTCCTGGTTTCCCTCTGCCTGCCTGACGACTGGGAAATCGAAAGCGTGGTGGTTGACGAGTCGGTACGACGCCAGGGCCACGCGTCGTCGCTGATACAGAAATTGCTCGGCCGGGCCTTGGCCGCGGGAGCCGCAGCGGTTATCATCGAGGTCCGGGAATCCAACTCTCCGGCGCGGCAACTCTATGAAAAAATTGGATTTATTCAGGAGTATCGCCGAAAGGACTACTATAGCGGCCCGTTCGAACATGCCATTCTTTACCGACTTACTTTGCAGTCGTGTGACAAATTTCCTTGAAGACGAAATCGCCCCTGTGCTAGTTTCAAGTTCGCTCCCTACCCTCGGAGGTTTACTGAATGGCAACTCAGGTTCGTGATCAGCTTCTGGCCAGCAACGAAGTCTTTCGCAAACTGGCAGAGGAGCACTCGCAGTACTCTCAGCGGCTCGACGCCCTCGTCAGCCGGAAGTATCTCAGTGAGGAAGAGAAACTGGAGGAAGTGCGCCTGAAGAAGCTGAAACTTCGCCTGAAGGACCAGATGGAATCTCTGGAACAGCAGTTCCGGAGCAGCCACCAGGTCGCATAGTCGAGATTCAGCCCCTCCACGCGGCGGTAATGCGCGTTTGCCTTACCGTCCTACTGTACTTGTACCCTATAGATCTCTGCATCCACCCTCCAAACCCGTCACCGCCTTCGATTCCTCCTCCATCGCAGCAGTCTTAACCCTAAGGTTCTATAATCATTGGGATACTCATGGTTCGTGACGGTTATTTCTACGGCCTCGCCGCGCTGGCGGTCGCGCTCCTGCTTGGATGGCTCACGGTTCCGGCACTCGCAGCGGTGCCTCTGTTGCTGGGCGCATTTTTCCTGTGGTTCTTTCGCGATCCGGAGCGGCAGATCCCAACCGTAGAGGGTGCCATCGTCTCTCCGGCAGATGGCAAGGTGACTGACCTGTCTCGCCTCGAACTCAACGGTGAGCCCTGCACGCGCATCAGCATCTTTCTGAATGTGTTCAACGTGCACGTGAACCGGTCGCCGATTAGCGGTGTGATATCCGAAGTGACTCATAAGCGCGGCAGGTTCGGCAATGCGATGGGCGCAATCTCCGCCGACGAGAACGAACAAAATATTGTTACCCTGCGCGGCGAAGTGGGCACCGTGGTGTTCAAGCAGATCGCCGGATTGCTGGCGCGCAGGATCGTCTTCACGAAAAAAGTGGGCGACTTCGTGGCCTGCGGTGAGCGCGTTGGACTCATCAAATTCGGGTCGCGGGTGGACGTGCTCTTACCAGCAGGCGCCGAAGTGAAGGTCAGAGTCGGGGACCACGTTGCCGGCGGTTCCTCGTTGCTGGCGGTGTACCAGGATCGTCCCGTGGCTGCTTCGGCACACCATGCCGCGGAGGGACGATGAGCAATCCTGTCTCGTGGCCCAATCCTCCGGCGGCGGGCTCGCGACCGGTGAGGAAAGGTCTATACATCCTGCCTTCCGTGTTCACTGCGGCCAACATCGCCGCCGGCTACTACGCCATCTCTCAGTCAATCCAGGGCACGTTAGCCGATCCCTGGCATTTCGACCTGGCCGCCAAGGCGATTGGTCTCGCCATCCTCTTCGACGGCCTCGATGGCCGCATCGCCCGCATGACCAACACGGCTAGCGCCTTCGGGCGTGAACTTGATTCCCTCGCGGACGTCATTGCATTCGGCATTGCGCCCGCGATTCTCGCCTGGTTGTGGGGCTTCCGAGCACTTCCGCCCATTGACGACATTGACTTGCGCGGACAGGTGGTACAGTTTGGCGCCATCGCCACCTTCATTTTCCTAATGGCGGGAGCGGCACGTCTGGCGCGCTTCAACATTCAGGTCAATCCCCAACCCTCCAATCCCGGGCGCCCCGGCAGAAAATACTTTGTCGGCATGCCCATTCCCGCCGGAGCGGGCGTGATTGCGGCGGTTGTACATTACACCCGCGGCTATCCTTTGCAGATTTGGTGGATGTCGGTAGGTTGGGGCACATTCGTGTGCTTGCTGGCATTCCTGATGGTCAGCACGTGGCGGTTCTACAGCTTTAAGGAAATTAACCTGCGCCGGCCCTTGAACTTTCGTTGGATCATCGTGTTTGGCGCGATCATCGGACTAGGCTGGCACTTCTCCCGCTACGTCCTGATTCTGCTGGCGTTGGTGTACACCCTGGCGGGTATACTGGCGCGGCTCTCCTTTGTCTTTCGGCGGCCCAACCTGCCGCCCCCTCCCCCGCAGGACGAGGCCTCGCACGCGTGATGAAGAACGATCCAAAGACTGCCTCAGGAGTGCGTCCCGAGGCTGGAAGCTGGGGCGGACTGTTCCGTGTCGCCATCGTCGGGGCCGCTTCGCTTAAGGGCCGCGAGTTAAAAGACGTTCTCACGGAGCGCAATTTCCCGTCAAACGACGTGCGTCTACTCGATGACGATGAATCCCTGGGCCAGTTAGAAGCGGTGGGCGACGAGCCGACCTTCATCCAGAGCGTGCTCCCCGAGCACATGGAAGACGTTGATTTCACATTCTTCGCCTCGGACGAACAATTCACCCGCAACACTTGGAATTTCGCCCGCAAAGCGGGTAGCGACATCATCGATTTGTCTTACGGGCTGGAAGGTGAGGCGGGCGTCGTTCTGCGTGCTCCCTGGGTGGAGCGTGAGATCGGCAAGGTGCCACGCGTGGATCTGGGCAGTGCGCCCGTCAGGGTCGCGCATCCCGCGTCCATCGTATTGGCGCTCCTGCTGCTTCGTGCAGCGAAGGCAGCGCCATTGGCACGCTCCATCGCGACCGCCTTCGAACCAGCTTCCGAGCGCGGCAAGCGCGGGATGGACGAACTGCACGAACAAACCGTGAATTTGCTGTCCTTCCAGCAGCTTCCCAAGAATGTGTTTGACTCCCAAGTGGCCTTCAATCTGATTGACCGGTACGGCACGAAGTCCACCCCCACGCTGGAATCGGTGGAGCAGCGCATCCAGCGCGATTTCCGCGGTATCGTGCACGACAAAGCCGAGGTGCCTTCCCTGATGCTTTTGCAGGCGCCCATCTTTCACGGCCACGCCTTTTCCCTGTACATTGAATTCGGCCGGACGGTCGAAATTGAGGCGTTGACGGCTGCGCTGGCGGGGGAACATGTGGATATTTCCATCGGGGGTGAAGATGCGCCGAGCAATGTCAATGCGGCTGGGCAGGAGCAAATCCAAGTGCTCCTCCGTGGTGACTCACAACGGCATAGTGCCTTCTGGATGTGGGCCGCTTGCGACAACCTGCGGGTCTCGGCCCTGGCTGCCGTAGACTGCGCCGAGTCGTTGATTCCCGGGCGCCCACGCGGAACCGTGCAATGATGAGACGATTGCCTGCGCATTATGTGGTGATCGTCCTGGCTGTCGGATTACTGCTAATGGGCACGGGGTGCGGCTATCACACCAGCGGCCAGGCGGTTCGCTTACCGAACGACATTCATACCATTTACGTTCCGATGTTCGAGAACACCACACAGACATTCCGGGTTGAGCAGACCATGACTGCGGCCGTCGTCCAGGAATTGCGCAGCCGCACGAATTTTCATGTGGTAACAGCCAGTGAAGGTACCGCCGATGCTACCCTTAGGGGGACGGTCAACTACACTTCAAACACTCCGCTGACCTACGATTCGGTCACTGGCCGCATCTCTTCCTCAGTTGTGACCATCGGCATGAAGGTTTCCCTCGTCGGCAAGTCAGGCAAGACGCTATGGAGCAACCCCAACTACACATATCGCGAGCAGTATCAGGTTTCTCGCGATGTCAGCAGCTTCTTTGATGAATCGAATCCCGCATTTTTGCGCATCGCCAAGGACTTCGCCAAGTCACTGGTGAGCAACATCGTGGAGGCCTACTAGTGCGCAGCTTCGCCGCCTCCGACCGGTTCGTGGCCGACGTCGAGGCGCGCAAACTCGCTCCCGGCTATGTGTTCGTAGGCGACGAAGCGTTCTTCCGTAAGCGTTGCCGCGATGCTGTTCTGCAGACATTGGCACCCCCCGACGTCCGCGAACTCAGCGTGTACGACATGGACCTCGGCGAGGTCGAGCTGCAGCATGTACTTGATCGCGCCCGCACACCCTCGCTGATGGCGCCGTTTCAGGTTTTCTTCATCCGTGGCGTCAAAAATCTCTACACGCGCGGCAAACACGACGACGAGTTCGCCGCTATCGAGGACTATGTCAAGAACCCGAATCCCGATGCTCTCGTGGTCTTTGTGGCCGACCACATCAGCATCCCGGCGGACGTTCGCCGCATGGACTGGCAGGACAAGGAGCGCTACGAACGAATCCGCGAAACCCTCGGCGAATACTGCACCGTGCTTGAGTTCGCCCGCGTGGACGAAGGCGACGCCGTCAAGTGGGCCGTCAACACCGCCAATGCACAAGGGGTGAAGCTCGATCCCGACGCCGCCCGCGAACTGGTGGACTCGCTCGGCGGCGACATGATGATGGTCGCCAATGAGCTCGAAAAGCTGGTGCTCTACGTCGGCGACAAGAAGCGCATCATACTGGGCGACGTTGAGACCATGGTGCTGGCGGCCAAACAGCGTTCGCTTTATGAATTAACCGATGCCATCTCAGCCCGGGACCGCGCCCGCGCACTCGCGGTGCTTGACGCGATCTTGAACACCGGCGACGGAGAGGAGGCGGCCATCGGCCACCTCTATATGTTGTCTCGAACTTTTCGCCAGATGCTGGTGATCTTTGAGCGCAACGTGCGCGACACGCGGGCGCTTTGGCAGGCGCTGTGGCAGGGGTTCCGGCTTCCGCCGTTTGCGGCAGAAGACGTCATCCGGCAGGCCCGGCGTTACAAGTCACGTCGCGAGCTTACCAGCGCAATTCGCCGCATCGCCCGTGCCGACCTCGCCCTGCGGTCGAATCCCGTCAGCAAGCGGCTTGTGCTGGAGACCCTGGTGCTCGAACTGACAACGGAGCCGAGAATAACCGAAGCCGGATGGGTCCAGGAAGAGCTGCCGGTCTAATGTATGAACGTCGACGCGTATCTCTGTCGCATTCAGTACGACGGACCGCGCAACCCTTCACCAGCAACCTTGCGCGACCTGCATCGCCAGCACCTGCTCACTGTTCCCTTCGAAAACCTCGACATCGCGCTGGGCACACCCATTCGACTCGATCCTGGATCACTGTTCGACAAGATCGTCGTTCGTCAACGCGGCGGTTTCTGTTACGAACTAAATAGCATGTTCCACGACTTACTGGCAGCGATTGGCTTCCATGTCGAGATGCTTTCCGCCCGCGTAGGCCGCGCCGATGGGAGTTTTAGTCCCGAGTTCGATCACATGCTCTTGAAAGTGACGCTCGAGGAGCCATGGCTCGCAGATGTAGGGTTCGGCGACTCATTTATGAATCCGCTCTTGTTAAGCACGGAAGCTCCCGAGTCAATCGAAGGCGGCTCCCGGTTTAGCGTCGCCGCCTCGAACGAAGCGTGGGACCTCCTTCGGCGCGAAGGAGACGGCAAGCCTGCCACGCTCTATCGTTTTACCGAAGTTGCGCACGAGTTGAGCGAGTTTGCTCCAATGTGCCACTTTCACCAAACCTCACCCGACTCACACTTCACTCAAAACCGTGTGTGCTCGAAAGCCTTGCCGGACGGACGCGTAACCATTTCCGGAATGCGCCTGATTACAACCAAGAATGGAGCGCGCGAAGAAACGGTACTCAATGGCCCGCAAGCGCTGCTTGAATGCCTCCGACAACAATTCGGAGTCGAATTCGTCGGCAACATCGACTGGTCAAGGATCACCAACTAAACGGTCGAGGACGGCTTGACTTGTGCAGCCTGCTCGATCAATGCGAGCAGGCCCTCGACCGTCGGAGTGCGATGGTCGCGGCTATAAGCGAAGACGCTACGTCCGTTCACGATGACCTCAAGCTCTCCGTGGGCAAAGTGCACCTTCGGACGGACGCCGTATTTCGAAGTGAGTTCGCGCTTCAGGCTCCCGGCCAAGCGTCGTTTGTCGGTTCAAACCAGGCAGCGGCGAATCTCGATGCGGGTGTTCTTGTCCATCTCTCCCTACTTTTTCTCGGCGATGTCCACTTTGGCAAGCGTGTCGGCCCACTCCAGTTTCAACACGGCGGTGCTGTTTCCGGTCTGGTCGAAACCGATAGTGAACTGCTCCACGGGACCGGCGGCGGGCTTCGAAATCTTCATCTCCACGCGAGCGAGGTCCTGCTTCTCGTCGTACGAGGTTCCCCACTGGCCTGTTTCCTTGTTGATGATGAGCGTCCACTTCTTCTCTTCGGGAATGGTGTAGAGGGTGTAGGAGCCGGCAGGCACGCTGGCGCCGCCGATGGTCAGGTTGACGTCGGTCTTAAGGCTGGTGGCGGCGTTGGCGCCGGTGCGCCACACCTGTCCATAGGGGACCAGTCCGCCGAAGATCTTGCGGCTGCGCATGGAGGGGCGGCTGTAGTCGATGGCGATGGTTTTTCCGTTGGCGAAGGTTAACGTTGCAGTTCCCGGAGGGCTCAGCGGCGGCTTCTTCTCCTGGGCGATGGAACCGATGGCGAGTATGACCAGCAGGGTGAGTACGGACAGCCGAACAGTCTTCATTACGTTCTCCTCGGGCAGCTAATGATGACGAATGTGCACAGCGGGTCTATTATTCACGTTCACGCGGAAGGATACAATCTTGGGATGAACGTGTTCGACGAGAAGCGCGAGGAACTGGAGCACTATGAATTCCGCATGGGCGTCGCGCGAGGGCGATTGGCGGTGGCGCTCGACTCGCTGACCGACGCGCTCACGATGGTGGGGCAGCATGGCGTCTATTGCCAAAGCGCACGGCAACTGGGGAAGCCCGCGATGGATATTCAGATCGTGATGAAGGGAATCTCCGACGCCAAGGAACTCATCGCCTCGGTAATGGAAGAGCTTCGCAAGGAAGCGGAAGAAAAGTCCAGCAGGGACTAAAGCCCTCTGTTTAAGCGGTTCGAGCGGCACGACGGAAGTCGTGCCCTGATACAAGACAACGGGCCCTCAAACAAGGCAATTCGTAATCTGAAAAGTACTGAGGCACAGAGAACTTTCGGAGTTTTTCTTCCTCAGTGTCTCTGTGCCTCTGCGGTTAATAGTTAAGACATTTCTAAACTGTCTGATACTTGCCGGTTTCGAGCACGCGCGCTGCGACCTGCTCCTGCAGGGCGATTACGTTGACGGGTTCAAACTTCACGAGGCGGCGGACAATCGCCATCTGCGTGCGCATCATGTCTCCTTCGGCCACGGCCGCAATCACTTTCTTCGCCGCAGCTTCCAGCCGTGACATTGCGCCCGCGATATAGATCTGCGTCATCGCGGTCACGAGTGCACTCTTCTGCTCGCCATTGGCCTCGATGAACTTCCGTGCCCGCAGCACGCAGGAATCCATGGCGTAGGTCTCGATCACCATGTCGGCAATCGCACCCATGACTTCCTGCTGGTCGGCCAGCTTCTGCATGTACTTCTGCGAAGCCGCACCAGCGACGAGCATGGAAAGTTTCTTAGCATTGCTAACGATTTTCTGTTCGGCTGCCAGAGTGCCTTCCAGTTCCTCGAACGACGGGCCCGCCATGACCTCGTCCATGGTCTTCTTGATGGCCGGCAGCAGCGGAAGCTGACCGCTCATGGCGCGCTTCAACAGCCAGCCGGTAATAATCAGGCGGTTGATTTCGTTGGTGCCCTCGAAAATGCGGTTAACGCGCGAGTCGCGATAGGCGCGTTCCGCCGGATACTCCTCGACGAAGCCGTAGCCGCCGTACACCTGCACGGTTTCGTCCACCACAAAGTCGAGCATCTCGGAGCCCCAGACCTTGATGATGGAGCACTCGACCGCGTACTCCTCGATCGCTTTGCGGATGACCTCGGAACTCTTCTCGCCCTCGGGCAGCGCGTTCTCCATCATGCCGACGGTGCGATAGACCATCGACTCACCGGCATAGACGCCAACCGCCATCTGCGCCAGCTTCTCGCGGATGAGACCGAAATCGGCGATGGTCTTGCCAAAGGCCTTGCGCTCCTTGGCATAGGCCGTGGCGTGCTGCAGCGAGGTGCGCGCTCCGCCCACGCAGCCCGCGCCCAGCTTGAATCGGCCTACGTTGAGGATGTTGAAGGCGATGATGTGTCCCTTGCCGATCTCGCCGAGAACGTTCTCCACCGGCACCTGGCAATCGTTGAGGATGAGTGGCGCGGTGGACGATCCGCGAATGCCCATCTTTTTTTCTTCCGCGCCGACGGAGAAGCCGGGGAAGTCCTTCTCGATCAGGAACGCCGTAAACTTCTCGCCGTCGACTTTCGCGAACACCGTGAACAGGTCGGCGAAGTGGGCGTTGGTAATCCACATCTTCTCGCCGTTGAGGATGTAGTGCTTGCCGTCCGGCGACAGGACGGCCTTGGTGCGGCTGTTGAGTGCGTCGGAGCCGCTGGTGCTCTCGGAGAGCGCGTAGGCGCCGATCATTTCACCCGAGGCGAGCTTGGGCAGATACTTCTTCTTCTGCTCTTCGGTGCCGAAGAACACGAGGGGCAGGGTGCCGATGCCGGCGTGCGCGCCCATGGAAACCACAAAGCTGCCGCACTTGGCCATGTTATCGGCGATGATGGCGGAGGAGATCTTGTCCATCTCCGAGCCGCCGTACTCGGCGGGCACATCCGCGTTGGTTAGCCCCATCTCGGCGGCTTTCTTGAGCAGGTCGCGGCTGACCTGCCAGTCCTTGTGCTCGATCTGTTCGATGGCGGGCACAAGTTCGTTGGTCGCGAACTCGTCGGCAAGTTTGGCGATCATCTGCTGGTCTTCGTTGAAGTCTTCAGGGGTGAAGACGCCTTGCAGGTTGTGGTCTTCGAGCAGAAAGCTTCCGCCCGAAAGTTTCGTCTTGGGAGCTACCGTAGTTGTGGCCATGTTTCCTCACTTGTGTCGATCGTCGCAATCTTCTGGGGTCGCCTTTCGCTCGTCGCCTTTCGCTCTTCGCTACAACCGTACGCTCGGCCGGCCGTCAGCGTAAAGCGAACAGCGAACGCCGAATAGCGGTTCACTGCAAATTCTCGAAGATCCCTGCGGCGCCCATGCCTCCGCCGACGCACATGGTGACCATGCCGTAACGGGCCTTGCGGCGCTGCAATTCGCGGATTACCGAGGCGGTCAGCTTCGCACCGGTGCATCCCAGGGGATGCCCGAGGGCGATCGCGCCGCCATTGGGGTTGATGATGGACGGATCAAGTCCGCCTTCCTTGATCACCGCCAGCGACTGCGCCGCGAACGCCTCATTCAGTTCGATTACTTCAATATCACTCAGCTTCAGGCCCGCCATTTTCAACACTTTCGGAATGGCGAAGACCGGACCGAGTCCCATGTCCTCCGGCTTGTAGCCTGCGGTGGCATAAGCGACGTAGCGTACCAGCGGCTTAAGGCCCAGAGCCTTGGCGCGGTCGGCGGACATGACGATGGCGGCAGCAGCGCCGTCAGACATCTGCGAGGAGTTGCCGGCAGTGACCGTGCCTTTCGCGTGAAAAGCGGGCTTGAGGGCGGCGAGCGCTTCCATGGAGGTGTCGGCGCGCGGGCCTTCGTCGATCTTGAAGACGATTTCCGTACGCTTGGGCTTGCTGCCGTTGGGCGCGGTGAAGCTTACGGGCACAGGCACGATCTCGTCGCTGAATTTGCCCGCTTCGATGGCGGCGAAGGCCTTCTGGTGGCTCTCCACGGAGAACTTGTCCTGCTGCTCGCGGGTGGTGCCGTACTGCTTGGCGAGACGCTCGGCAGTGAGGCCCATGGAGAGATAGGCGTCGGGGTAGTGGTCCACCAGCCAAGGGTTGGCAGAGACTTTGTTGCCGCCCATGGGGATCATGGTCATCGACTCGGTGCCGCCAGCGACGGCAACCTCGCCTGCGCCAACCATGATGCGCTCGGCGGCCTGCGCGATTGCCTGCAGGCCGGACGAACAGAAGCGGTTGATGGTCATGGCCGAAGCCTCGATGGGCAGTCCGGCGCGCAGCGAGGCGATGCGGGCGACGTTCATGCCCTGCTCGGCTTCGGGCATAGCGCAACCGAAGACGACGTCCTCAATCTCCTTGGGGTCGAGCTGGGGGACGCGCTCCAGCGCACCCTTGATGGCAAAGGCCGCTAGGTCGTCGGGACGGGTGGCGCGCAAGGTTCCTTTGTAGGCTTTGCCGACCGGGGTACGAACGGCACTGACGATTACGACTTCACGCATGGTAGCTCCGAGCAACTAGCAGCTAGTGACTAGCTGATAACAAGTTAGTTAACTTTAGCGGGAAATTGCGATGATTTTTTAAGTTTTCTCTGCTTTGAATCAATGCGTTGGCGCGATTTTGTTTAAAAGATCTTGGAGAGAAAGCAGTTACAGGCATGATCTTGAAAAAGAACGAGTTAGCAGGCGGCATTAGGAAAAATCGGCTTGTGACCAAAGTTAACCAGTTCATAACCTGCCCGTATCGCCGCCCCGCGGCTCCGGTCGCGGGCTAAAGCCCGCGAGGAAACTTAAAAGCGTCTGTTCGGCACGGCTGAAGCCGTGCCCTGATACAAAACCAAATCTCGCAAAACGCTGGCCTGAAGGCCAGCGCTACCTGTTCTAGTTCCTCAATGTCTTTCCGGTCTTCAGCGTGTACTGGATGCGTTCCTGCGTTTTCTTTTCGCCGCAGAGGGATTTGAAAGCCTCGCGCTCCAGGTCGAGCAGGTACTGCTCGCTTACGAGCGTGCCCGGAGTGACGTTGCCACCGCAGAGGACTTCCGCTACTTTTCCGGCGATCTTCACCTCGTGGTCGCTGATGAATTCGCCCTGGCGCATGATGTGAACGCCCATTTTCAGCGTTGCCAGGATGCTCTCGCCGGGGGCCGGGATGTCATTGCGCATGGTCAGTGGGCGGAAGCCTTCCTGGAACAGCTCGAGCGCACGTGTCTTGGCGTCAGTGAGGACGCGCTCGCGGTTCATAGTAATGAGTTCGTTCGGTGAGATGAAGCCGAGGTTCTTGGCTTCCAAAGCCGAAGTGGAAACCTTGGCCAGGGCGACGATCTCGAAGGCCTGCTTCATGGCTTCCATGAGTTCGACGCTTTCGCCGCGGCCCTGCGGACGGATGTGCGTGGCCTTGTGGATGGCGCGGAGGGTCATCTCCTTGCAACCTCCGCCTCCGGGCAACAGGCCGACGCCGACTTCGACGAGCCCGGCGTATAGCTCGGCATGAGGCCGGCGAGAGTGAGCATGAAGGGTGATCTCCGTGCCGCCCCCCAAGGTCATGCCGAAGGGCGCAACCACTACGGGCTTCAGCGAGAACTTGATGGCTTGGGTCATGTTCTGGAACTGGCGAATGGACATGTCGATCTCGTCCCACTCCTGTTCCTGAATGCCCATGAGCAGCATCATGATGTTGGCGCCGACGGAGAAGTTGGCGGCATCGTTGGTGATGACGAAGGCGTCGAAGTTGTCGCCCGCGCCGCCGGGCTTCAGCGTTTGCGTGATGAGCGAGACGATGTCGCCGCCGAGGGCGTTCATCTTGGAGTGGAACTCGATGCAGCCGACGCCGTCTCCGATATCGATGAGCGACGCGCCAGCGTTCTTTTTGACTACTCCATTGGCTTTCTTGGCGACGGTGACGGACCAAACACCCGCGGGAACTTCCTCGGGTTTGTAGTCAGCGATGGAAACATCGAAGTACTTGCGGCCGCTGGCGATGGCGGTGTCTTCGGCATACCAGGTGCTTTTGCCCGAGGCGAGCAGCTTCTCGACATTGGCCGCGACGGGACAGTTCTCCTTCTTCATGCGCTCAACGGTCTTAGCGACGCCGGCAGCGTCCCAAAGTTCGAACGGGCCCATCTCCCAGTTGAAGCCGGTCTTCATCGCCTTGTCGATTTCGACGATGGAGTCGGCGATCTCGGGCACGCGATTGGCGGAGTAGGTCCACAGATCGCAGAGCACGTTCCAGAGGAACTGGTTGGCCTTATCTTTCGAGGGCGCGATCAGCGTGCGCAGGCGCTCGGGAAGATCATCGATCTGCTTCGCCATTTCGAGCGCGGGGAACTTCGGCTTCTGTTGCTCGCGATACTCGAGGGTCTTCCAGTCCAGGGCGAAACGCTTCTCGCCGTCGGGGCCCTTCTGCTTCTTGTAGAAGCCTCCCTTGGTTTTGTCGCCCAGCCACTTGCGGTTGAGCATCTCGAGGAAGAACGGGGGCAGGGTGAGGTCGCCGCGTTCGTCCTTGATGTTGGCGGCGGCGTTGCGCACAACGTGGCCGAGGACATCGAGACCGACGAGATCGCCGAGGCGGAAGGTGCCGGTTTTGGGCCAGCCGACGGCGGAGCCGGTGAGGGCGTCCACTTCTTCGACGCTGAGGTCCATCTCCTGCATGACGCGCATGACGTTGAGCATGGAGAAGGTTCCGATGCGGTTAGCGATGAAGTTGGGCGTGTCTTTCGCAAAGACGGCGCTCTTGCCGAGGTGCAGGTCACAGAAATCGGCGACGGCCTTCATGGCCGCGGGGTCGGAGTCCTTGGTGGGAATGACCTCGAGCAGCCGCATGTAGCGCGGCGGATTGAAGAAGTGCGTGCCAAACCACGAGCGGCGGAAGTCGTCGGAGAAGCCTTCGGCGATTTTGGCGACGGGCAGTCCACTCGTGTTGGTGGTGATGATGGTGCCCGGCCGACGGACAGCATCGACCTTGCGGAGGAGTTCACGCTTGAGGTCGAGGTCTTCGATGACGGCCTCGATGATCCAGTCCACCTCGGCGAGCTTTTTCAGGTCATCCTCGAAGTTGCCGATGGTGACGAGGCATTCGAGCGAAGGCTTCATGAAGGCGGCGGGCTTAGACTTAACCGCGGCTTCCTTGCCGGCGGCGGCAATGCGGTTGCGCGCGGGGCCGTCGGCGTCGGGAGGAACGATGTCGAACAGGTAGGAGGGAACACCGGCGTTGGCCAGGTGCGCGGAGATGCGGGCCCCCATGGTGCCCGCGCCCAGGACGGCGACCTTATCGATTCGTTTCTGCATGGATGGTCAAGCGCTCCAACTTCGATCCGGCGCACGTGGGCCGGAGCAGGCTACGTTACTTAAGACGCGATTCCAGCAACGCGAGATTTATGAACTTCGGTTGTGCGACGTGGCGAGTTCAGGATGAACTTCGGGAGATGACCTGGGATAAATGCGAAGAGGAAGATGGATATTCACTTGTGCTCTCCTCATCAAACAAATGGCCTCAAAATACAAGCAGCGCGCGTCGCAAGATGTGGGGTGAGGATGGCAACGACGCGCGCCGTATTAAGTTGACACTATGTTACTGAATGAGTCCTCATTCAGTCAATGAAATTCTCAACTTTCTGTTCCCGATTTGGGTCAGGAAATCGCTTTGGCGATGAGGAAGGCGGCGCCAGCTGCAAGTCCTCCAATTATAACAGTTTGCAGGGCGGATCGACGCGGGTGGGCACCCGTAAAGCGGCCCTTGATGTAGCCAAAGACCGCCAGGGCGAGCAAGGTTACTGCGGCCGACCATACCAAAGCCTGGCGCGAGCTGTGAATAACCATGTAGGGAGACAGGGGGATAAAGCCTCCGCCGATGTAGGAACCAGCGATGGTGAGGGCGCTCTGCAGGGCGCGCTTGGGGTTGGGCTCTTCCAAGCCGAGTTCGAAGCGCATCATGAAGTCCACCCATTCTTTTGGCTTCTTGGTGAGGGCTTCGACGACGGGGGCCGCTTCGTCACGGGTTAGTCCGTAATCGGTGAAGACATTCTGGACTTCGCGCGCTTCCTCATCGGGGATCTCTTCCACTTCGCGTTCTTCGCGGAGGCGTTCGCTGGCGTAATGCTCGGCGTCGCTGCGAGCCGCCAGATATCCGCCCAGGCCCATGGCGATGGAGCCGGCGGCGATCTCGGCCAGTCCGGCGACGACGACGATGCGGCTGTTGTCGATGGCGCCGGAGATGCCTGCCGCGAGTGCGAAGGGAACCGTCAGGCCGTCGGACATGCCGATGACCACGTCGCGGACGACTTCGCCGGCGGTAAAGTGGCGCTCAATGTGGGGTGTTTGCGGCATGTTCCTCCAGCTCGGGATGGCTTTTCTGGTAGGCGAGCGCGCGTTGCGCCACCTCACGCTCGCCTTGGTAGCTGAGCTTCGCCGAGGCCTCCTCCAAAGGCAGCCAGAAGGCGTTGTGTACCTCAACGCGCATCGCATCGGATATGTTGCCCATGCGGCCGGAGCGATAGAGCAGCAGAAAGAAGCTGACGATCTTGAAGACCTTGGCGCGATCGCCCCAATTGCGGACATAAATGTATTTGATGTCGGCCAGTTTCGTAACCAGATCAGCGCGGACGCCGGTTTCTTCGCGAACTTCGCGAAGAGCGGTTGTCTCTGGGGTTTCTCCGGGGTCAATGCTGCCTTTTGGGAGGGCGATCAATTCGGCGTCGGCGGGCGTGCGCCGGGATTTTTTGAGTTTGATGTTCTTGCGGTGACGTTCCATGCGCGGCTCGATCACCGCCAAATACCAGCGCCCGCGCATCTTGCGCAGGACAACGCCGCCGGCGGAGATTTCTCGGACCATGGGGTATCAGCACGAAAGTTAGTTTGGCAGAGTATAGCGCGGGAGACAACCGCTGAGTCGCCAGTCGGCACTTGCCGGTTGGGGACCAGTCGCCAACTGGAAACAATAAGCGTCCAGCGTTTCCTTGCAGGAATGATTCCCAACCTGGGCAGAAGCGGGCGACCATTGGAACGGACGAGGGGCTGCGTACGTAACGCCAGCACGCGTGCTTACGCGGAGGGCGGATACTGCGTCTAAGCCGTGAATCGGGGGTACGCGATGGACAGTTGGGGCAGGGACTTCCTGTACGGCTGGCGCGGGTTGCGGCGCGCCCCGGGCTTCGCGGCGGTGGCCATTCTGACGCTTGGCTTGGGCATCGGAGCCAACACAGCCATTTTCAGCATCATTGATGCGGTACTCCTGCGGCCGCTGCCTTACCACAATCCAGGGGAGCTGGTTCGCCTGTACGAAACAGAAGACGCTCCCGGCAACTATCCGTTCACCGGGCCGGACTTTCTGGACTGGAAGACACAGAACCACAGTTTCCAGGACATGGTGGTCTATAGCTGGGGGCAGGACATGAACCTCAGCGGCAAGGGCGAACCCGACCACGTGATCGGCACACCCGTGGAGGCCAACTTTTTCTCGCTGCTGGGCGCACGGCCTCTGTTGGGACGGACCTTTGCCGCCGGCGAAGATGAGAAGGGTCGCGATCGCGTTGCCATTCTCGGCTACGGCCTATGGCAGACCAAATTCGACGGCAATCCGGGGATCGTCGGCCAGCAAATCGAGCTCGACAACCGCAAGTACGATGTGATCGGCGTGATGCCTGCGGGCTTCCACTTTCCTTCGGACGCGCAGATGTGGATTCCGCAGGACATGGACTCGAAGACGCTGGGCCGGCGGGGAATGCACTGGCTCAATGCCATTGGACGCCTCAAACCGGGCGTCAGCCTGCAACAGGCGCAAGCCGAGATGACCCTGATCGCAGCCCAGCTTGAGAAGCAGTATCCGGACTCGAACCACAAAGTGGGAGCATCGCTGGTGGGGATGCACGAAGACGTGGTGGGCGAGTCGCGGGCGTCGCTGCTGATGATGTTGGGTGCCGTCGTGCTGGTGCTGCTCATCGCCTGCGCCAATGTCGCCAATCTGCTATTGTCGCGCGCGGTGGGGCGACAGAAGGAGATGGCCATACGGGGCGCGATGGGCGCCAGCCGGTTTCGGCTGGCGCGGCAGATGCTGGCGGAAAGTGCGCTGCTCGGCACCGCTGGGGGCATTCTTGGCTTACTGTTTGCGTGGGGCGGAGTGCGCGTTATCACCACGCTGAAGCACGTCGGGTTACCCCGGGCCAACGCAATTGAAATCAATCTCGCCGTGCTCGCGTTCACTTTCGGGGTGGCTCTGGTCACCGGCCTCGCGTTTGGGCTCTTTCCAGCATTGCAGAATGCCCGGCCCGAGCTCTACGAAGCGCTGAAGAGCGGTGCAGGCAGCTCCGGCACCACGGCCCGTCATCGGGGATTCCTGCGCGATGGGCTCGTCATCGCCGAAGTGGGACTTTCGCTTCTCCTCCTGATCTCCGCTACCCTTCTGCTCAAAGACTTCATGCGCCTGCGCAACACCGACGTCGGAGTGCGCTCCACAGGCGTCTGGACCGGCGCCATTGCGCTGCCCGAAGTCAAGTATCCCCATCAGCAGGAGCGATTCAATTTCTCGGAGGCGCTGCTGGCAAAACTGCGCAACGTTCCCGGCCTGGATTCAGTAAGCATCAGCGACAAGGTTCCGCTGGAAGGCGGCAGCAACAGTTACGTGACGCTGCGTGGGCAATCCACTCAGGCGATGAGCGGACCGCTGGTGGAGAACCATTCCGTTTCGCCGGGCTACTTCCGCGCCATGGGCATTCCGATCCTGCAGGGGCGCGACTTCACTGCCCAGGACGCCACAAATGCGCTCGCGATCGACTTGCGACAACACGAGGCATCCGAGGCGCGCATCACGCTGCCGCCCGGGCAGACCAATGCCATGATGTATCCGGTAGTCATCAATCAGGCGATGGCCCGGTATTTCTGGCCCAATCAAGATCCCATTGGACAGATGTTTTCGTTCAGCGAGAAGAATGGGCCGTGGCGGCAGGTGGTCGGCGTGGCGGGCGATGTGAAGCAGTACCTGACCCACGCTCCGGCTCCAGAAGCGTATGACATCTTCGACGGTTCGTCCTGGCTGATCATCGTGGCGCACAGCCCGTCGTCGAGTTATAGCATTGCGCCGGAAATCCGCCGCGCTCTCGCGCAAGTTGATCCCGGACTACCGCTGTTCCGGGTGCGCACCATGGACGAGATCGTCGCCGAACATGCCAGCGGACAGCAGTTCCTGGCTGGGCTTCTAGGATTGTTTGCTGCGTTGGCTATCTTGCTGGCCGGAGTCGGAATTTACGGCGTGCTGTCATACCTGGTGACGCAGCGGTCGAGGGAAATCGGCATTCGAATCTCGCTCGGCGCCACCCGAGGACGGGTGCTGACGATGACGCTGAAGCAAGGCATGCGCTTGGCTTGCATCGGGTTTGCGATTGGCCTGGTGGGTGCGCTGGCAGCAGCGAGGGTATTGGCCAGTGTGCTGCATGAAGTCCACCCGCGCGATGTGGGAATCATGGTGACGGCGCCGCTGGCTCTGGCGGTTGTTGTGCTCGCAGCCTGTTACCTGCCGGCGTATCGTGCGTCGAAGGTCGATCCCATGGATGCGCTGCGGCAGGAGTAGAAGTGAGCGATTCAGGCTTCCCCGTCCACCTCACACGCTCCAGTCGTATTGCAGGCCGAGCTGATTCTGCGGCTCGCTGGACTTGCACTTAGCGACGATGAGGGTGATGTCGTCCTGCTGCTCGTGGGGGCTATGGCGTCGGACTTCTTCGATGACGGCGTCCACCTGCAGATGGGACGGGAGGTGGCGATGGCGTTGCAGGCAGTCGAGGAGGCGGTGCTCGCCATACTCTTCGCCGTCACCATCGAAGGCTTCCGTAACGCCGTCGGTATAGAGCGCCAGGGTGTCGCCGGAGAAAAGCTGAATCTGGCCCACCGAACAGTCCCAGTCCTTGAAGAGCCCGAGCACGGTGGCGGTGGAGTCGAGCCGCTCCACGCGGTCATCGCTGCGGATCAGTAACGCGCACAAATGTCCGCAGTTGGCGTAGCGCAGGCGTCCCGCCTGGTCGTCGTATTCGGAGAAGATGAGAGTGGCGTAGGCACCGTCGGGGGTGTTCTCGCAGAAGAGGCGGTTGATGGAGCGCAGCAGCCGCTCCGGCTCGTCGATGGCCATGGTGCACTGGCTGCGCAGATTGGCTTGAAGATTGGCCATAAGGAGAGCGGCGGCGATGCCTTTGCCGGAGATATCACCAATCACCAGGCCGACCCGTTCGCGGCCCAGGGCGAGGAAATCGTAATAGTCGCCGCCCACCTGGCGGGCCTGCACGCATCTTCCTGCGTAATCCAGGGTTTTCAGGGGAGGCAGTTGCTGGGGGAAGAGACCGGCTTGCACCTGTTTGGCAATCTCGAGCTCCTGGGCGACTCGGCGCTCGGCTTCGGCTTTTTCGGCTACGGCGCGGCGCTGGGCCTCGATGGCGTGGGTCACCTCATCGAAGCTCACCAGCGAGAAGCAATTGCCGTCGAGATCTTTGAAGCTGGTGAAGACACCGCCCCAGACGGGGGATTCGTGTCCGGGCGAGATCGTCTTGGTGGTCTTAATGCGCCTGAGCTTCGGGACGGAGAGAAATTTGACGCCGCGGCGCGACCATTCGCGGTAGCGGGCCAGCACATCGTCGGTAACGAAGACGACATCGGTGTGGCGGCCGATTAGCTGATATTGCTTGGAATCGGGGGACGGAGCGACGAGCGCAAGCACCGCTTCTCCGTCGGGCGGAGCCACGGCGAGCCAGCGCTCACCGGACTGCAGCAGGGTATCAGCGACCAGACGAAAGCCCAGATGGTCGAGATAGAAACGCAGGCTCTGCTCCTGGTCGCGGACGAATATCTTTACGCAGTGGATGCGGAGGATCTGGTTCGGAGACAGGGGCGACGAAGCCATGGGCGGGATTATAAGGCGGATGGGACAGAGTCTGGGACGATGGTGCGATCGCGCGAAGCAGAGGTAACATGAATTTCATGGAGTGTGCTGCGAATGGTACTTCTCGCGATCGTCGGATTGCGGCATCATCGCAGACAAGGATGGCATCCGTACAAGCAGCACGGCATGCGCTAGGCCTGCCAGTCTGCTGGGAGTAAGTAAGGTGGGTAGTTTCGATCGAATCGTCCGCTCGGTACGCGCGTTTTCCCGTGAATTAACCCGTCCTGCCGCCCCGCCTCGCCGGTTGACTCTGGGAGTTGCCCTGGGTGGTGGCTTTGCCCGCGGCATCGCCCACATCGGCGCTCTTAAGGTGCTGGAAGAGGAGAACATCCCAGTTGATTTTGTGGCCGGGACCAGCGTAGGCGCCATCATTGGAGCGGGCTATTGCAGCGGAATGACCGCCGCCGAGTTGGCCGACATGGCGAGGACGCTGCGCTTTGCCGACTTTGCCCGTCTGACGCTGTCGCGATATGGCTTCTACAACAATGACCGCATGGTGCGGTTTTTCGCACGGGTGCTCAAGCAGCACAACTTCGAAGATCTGAAGATCCCTCTCGCTATCACCGCCACGGAGTTTCGCACGGGTGAGGCGGCGGTGTTCACCAAGGGCGCGCTGGTGGACCCTATCCGAGCCAGTTGCGCCTATCCCGGGATGTTTCTGCCGGTGGAAATCGAAGGACGTTCGTATATCGACGGGATGCTGGCATACGCGGTGCCGACTACACCGCTACGGCAATTGGGCGCCGACCGCGTTCTCGGCATCTATCTCAGCGCCCACTGGCACAATGCTCGTCCTCCGCGTCACGTGTTCGAAGTGATTGGGCAGTGTTTCTCCATTGCGCAATCGAAGCTGTCGGTGGCGTGGATGAAAGACGCAGACCTGGTGATCGAGCCTGACGTGGAAGGATTCGGCTACGATTGTTTCGAACGCACACCCGAGCTGATCGCCGCGGGCGAGGCGTCGCTGCGGGCGGTGCTGCCGCAGGTGCGGGAGATGCTGAAGCTGCCGCAGGCTGGTGCGCCGCAGATGGTTGGGCTCACCCCGGTCGTCACCCCGACGGCGCCTCCACAGACGAGTTCGGCCGCGTGAAATCGGACCCGCATTCGCCAACGGCAGGAATACTTGGGCCACCAGGTTCACTCAGGTGAGCGAGTTACGGGCGTATAGTTTCCTCTGGGCCACTGAAGTTCAGAAAACCTCAGGAGAACGGCGATGGGATTCCTGGTATGGATTCTGGTTGGACTGATTGCGGGTTGGCTGGCTGGGCAGGTGATGAAGGGCGGCGGCTACGGCGTAGTCGTGGACATCCTTCTTGGACTGGTGGGCGGCGTCGTAGGAGGCTGGATCTTCGGGCTGTTGGGCATCTGGCCGGGCGGCGGGATCATTGGATCCATCATCGTGTCGTTTGTTGGCGCTGTGATTCTGGTGTGGATCACGCGGCTCATCAAGAAAGCGTAACCTTCGGCGACGCGGGTAGGGAATCTCGCGAGCCTGCGTTTGCCAAGTTCGGCCACATGTGGACTGTCGCCGGATCATCGTTCCCGCATGATTGATTTCCAACCTTTCCTAAAGAGGGGAAAGGACGCTCACCCTTCGAATATCTCCGATTCACATCCGCACGCCGATCATCAGGCCGCTGGGGCTGCCGGGGAAGCGCACGCGGCGCACCTCGGTGAAGCCGGCGTCGCGCAACCAATTCGCATACTCCGGTTCGCTGTAGGTACTGCCTGCGGCGGTACCGACGAGCATGTTCAGCGCAAATAACGCGGCAGCGCGCGGAGCGGTCTTGTCCGGCTCAAGAATGAAGTCCTGCACCACGATCTGTCCTTTGGGAGCGAGGGCGTTGAAAGCGCGCTCGAACAGCGCACGGTTTTCGTCCGGCGAAAACATGTGGCAGATGGCCAGGACCAACACCAGGTCGTAGCCCTCGCCCAGCGGGCTGCTCAACATGTCGCCCACGCGCGTCGTGATGCGGTCGGCCAGGCCGGCCTTGCGGATGTATTCCTGCGTCAGCGGCACGACATCGGCAGTGTCGAGTATCTCGGCCGTGAGGCCGGGCACGGTGCGGGCCAGGGCGATGGAGTAGGCTCCTGAGCCGCCGCCGAGGTCGAGCACGCGCTGAATTCCAGGCGAGGCGACGGCCTTCACGATTTGTGTGGCGCGCTCTTTGGCGTTGCGGTCCATGGCGGCGATAAACGAGGTGACCCATTGTTCATCGCGCACGCGGGGCGCGACCGCAGTGCCTTCGCGCACGGCGTCCGTCAGCGTGGACCAGCGCTTCCACAGGTTGGCAGTGTGCAGCAAGCCGGGGCGGGCATTATCGCCCGAGCCGGAGGCGAAGAAGCGGGCGCTGGCGGCGGTGTTGAAGAACATGCTGTCGCGCTTGTCCAGCAGCTTCAGGCCGGCCAGCGCGTTCAGTAGCATCTCGGTGGAGCGGGACGCGGCGCCGATCTTCTGCGCAACCGTTTCGACCGAAGCTCCGTCGGCTACGGCGGTGAAGATATCGAGTTCCAGCGCGCTGAGCAGGGCGCGACTGGCCATAAAGGCGCGGGCGAAGTCGTCGAGGTCATCCGGAAGAATGCCCGCCTCGTCCTTGGCCTTAACCATGGCGAGATACTTCTGGGTGTGGTCGGCGGCCATGTCTTTCATGGCAGGAGGATCGTTCCATTCCAGGCGCGAGACCACGTGGCCGCCGCGCAGGTGCGAAGTGACGATTTCGGGCACGTCCCCAAGGGCAAGTTTGCGGTACCAGGTGCCTTCCGGATAGACGATCATCACGGGGCCTTCATCGCACAGACCGAGGCAGCCGCAGGTGGTCACCTGAACGTCGTCGCCGAGGCCTTGCTTGCCTAACTCGCCGTGCAGGGCGCCCAGGACGCTCATCGATCCGCTGGCGGGACAGCAGGTGACTCCTTCGGGTTTCTGTTGCGTGCAGACGAAGACGTGATGACGGAACGGCTCCATGGGTTTTCTCCTATTGTCGATTGTCGAATGGAGATGACAGCCTGCACCGTGATGCGGGTCACAGTGTGTGGCGACAATTGCAGGAATACTTGACGGTGAGGAGTGTCATGTCTTCTGCGAGCGCAGCTCGGGTGGCGGACCCACCGTCGCGGTTTACCAGCGCGCCGGCGATTGTGTGGTACATCGCGGTGGCGGTGCTGGTGCTGCAACTGGCGACCGCCAATCGCTATGGCTACTTCGGCGACGAGATGTACCACATGGCGTGCGGCGAGCACATGGCGTGGGGCTACGTCGACCAGCCTCCGCTGATCGCGGTCTTTGCCTGGTTAACGCGGCATTTGTTTGGGACGTCTGTGTTTGCCATCCGGTTGTTTCCGGCGATCGCCAGCTTTGCGCTGGTGTGGCTCACGGGATTGCTGGCCCGCGAGTTGGGCGGCGGGCGGTTCGCGCAAGGGCTGGCGGCGCTTTGCTCGGCGTGCGCGGGCGTGTATCTCATCCTCGGACACCTGTTCACCATGAACGTGTTCGAGCCGCTGCTGTGGATGGGCTGCGCGTACGTAGTGATCCGCATTGTGAAGACGGGCAATCAGAAGCTGTGGCTGTGGTTCGGAGTGCTGTCGGGAATTGGGTTGGAGAACAAGTATTCGATGGCGGTGTTCGGCTTCGCCATCGTGGTCGGGTTGGTGCTGACCCAGGACCGTAAGGCGTTCGCCAGCCCATGGATCTGGATCGCCGCTGTCATCGCATTCGTGATATTCCTGCCCAACTTGCTGTGGAACATCCAGCACCATTTCCCGTTCTTGGAGTTGATGCGCAACATTCGCGCCAGCGGACGGGACGCGGTTTTTACGCCGCTGGGATACCTGAAGGCGCAGCTCTTTCTGATGACGCCGGTGACGTTCCCGGTGTGGCTGCTGGGCGGACTGTACTTCTTCCTCTGGAAGACCGGCAGGCAGTTCCGCGTGCTGGGCTGGGCTTTCGTGACTGTGTTGGCAGTGCTCATCGCGACGCACGGCAAGGATTACTACGCGGCCCCTGTGTATCCCATCGTGTTTGCCGGCGGGGCGATCGCGTGGGAGCAACTATCCGCGAAGAAAGGGATGCGCTGGCTGAAGGAGGCCGTGGTTGCGTTGATCGTAGTGGGAACGGCGGTGCTGCTCCCGCTGTTTGTGCCGGTGATGTCGCCGGAAGCTTTCCTGCGCTACCAGGCCAAATTGCCGTTCCAGATTCAGCCGGATGAAAAGAGCATGCTGCAAGAGCCAATGCCGCATTACTACTCGGACTGCTTCGGCTGGGACGACATGGTGCGCGCAGTGGCCAAGGCGTATGCCATGGTGCCGCCCGACGAGCGCGCCGACACGGCCATTTTCGCGAATAACTTCGCCGCCGCCGGGGCGATCGACATCATCGGGCCGAAGTACGGACTGCCAAAGGCCATCAGCGGACACCAGAGTTACTGGCTGTGGGGTCCACGCAATTACAGCGGGCAGACCGTGATTGTTGTGGGTAGCACGCCGGAGAACGAGGCGCAGCATTTCAACGAAGTTACGGTTGTTGCTGAGCTGCACAATCCCTATGCGCCCCCGTGGGAGAACCGTCCCGTATTGTTGTGCCGAGGCCCGAAGAATTTTCGTTCGGTAAGCGGAATCTGGCCGAAGGTGAAGAACTGGGACTGAGATATACTGCCGACCGTTCGTTTCGGTCAGTGAACAGCGGGGTGGAAAAGTGAACAAGACATTGCGAGTCGGGCTGTACCTCTGCGTCTGTGTTGGAGCAACGCTGCTGAGTGCTGCCACTGCACTTGCGCAGGCTTCCAAAGCAGCGAGTGAGCGCGCTGAAGCCTTGCGCGTGGTGGATGCCTGGCTCGATGCGGAGCAGGCGTACGAGCACATTCCCGCAGTGTCGGCCGGAGTGGTTGTCGGCGACGACCTGGTGTGGTCGAAGGGCTACGGGACCATTGACGCCACACACACTGTCCCTGCGTCGCCGAAGACCATCTATTCCATATGCTCGATTTCCAAGCTGTTCACCTCCGTCTCGCTGATGGAGCAGTACGACATGGGCAAGGTGCGGCTGGATGATCCGATCACAGCCTATCTGCCGTGGGCCAAGCTGAAGCCGCTCAACGAAGACAGTGGGCCGATCACGGTGCGCGGAATTTTGTCGCACTCGGCGGGATTGCCGCGCGAGTCGGATTATCCGTACTGGTCGGCTCCCGACTTTGCGTTTCCCACCGAGGAGCAGATCCGCACGAAGATTGGCGGCCAGACGGCCCTGTATCCGGCGGAGCGGTATTTCCAGTACAGCAACCTGGGGCTGACGCTGGCGGGCGACATTGTGGAGGCCGTGGCAGGTGAGCCCTATGCCAAGTACGCCCAGGCGCACGTGCTCGACCCGCTGGGCCTGAGCGACACGCGCCCGTTCTACCCGAACGACTTGCTAGGCAAGCAACTTGCGGTAGGCTACAGCGCCATGAAACGCGACGGCACCCGCGACCTGCTGAAGCCGTTCGACACCAAGGGCATCACTCCGGCAGCGGGGTACACCTCAACAGTCGAGGACCTGGGCAAGTTCGCGTCCTGGCAATTTCGCCTGCTGCGTACCGGACAGGCGAACCTGCTGAAGCCCTCGACTTTGTATGAAATGCAGCGCGTGCAATTCATGGACCCGAACTGGAAGACCAGTTGGGGGCTGGGCTTCGCGGTCCGGCGCAAAGCGGACAAGACGTATGTCGGGCACGGCGGGAGCTGCCCGGGCTACCGTACCGAGCTGCTCATGCGCAATGCGGACCAGATCGGCGTGATCGTGATGCTGAACGCCATGGAAGACACCTCCCGCGAAGCCGATGGGGTGTTCGCGATCCTTGACAAGCGCCAGGGGTACGAGTTCAAGGACCCGCCGCCGGCCAGCGGCGTGAAGCTGGAGGACTTCGTGGGGCATTACTCGGAGCAGCCGTGGGGCTCGGAGGCGGCGATTGCGCCGTGGGCCGGAGGGCTGGTGCTGCTGGGCCTGCCGAGCGACAAGCCGACCGAGTCGATGGCATTTCTGAAACCTAAGGGCGGCGACGTGTTCCGGCGCGTGCGCGACGACGGTAGCGAAGCGGAGGAGTTCGTCTTCCAGCGCGACGCCTCGGGCAAGGTAACGGGCTTTATGCACTTCAGCAACCCCAGGGTGCGGATGTCGGGCAAGTAGGAGCACGCAGCCGAGCGTTACTGCAGATTGTGTTCCGGTTGCGGGTCGGCGTCGGGGTGGTCGAGCAGAAAGACCACCACCTCTTCGAATGGCTCCTGGCCAACGTTCACAGCGCGATGGACGCGTTCGCTTGGTTCCGACCAGTCTGCTTCACCAATCGTGACGCTGCACGGGATGGTCTCGCCGTTGTCGCGGAACTCAATGGCTAGCTGGTCTCCGCTGAGAACAACCGACACGCGGTGGTAAGGATCGTGGTGCCACTGTGTTGCCTCCCCCGGCTGCAATTTCAGCCGACGGACCAGAATGTTGTCGCGGCGATGCAAGATCTGCCAATAGGAATTCCGCTCCATGGCTTCACCCCCCAATTTGGCAAATATCGTACCGCGACTGCGGCAGCGTTACACGGCTGAACCGTGTATACGTCTGTGCCGCGCGCGCCGACTTGCGGCGCACGATATGCCGGGCACCCAAGGTTAACTGTCTTTGCGGTACAGCAGATTGCGCATCGCTTCGCGGCGAGCGACGTTCTGCTCACGATTGTCGGCAGAAAGCGAGGTTGCGCCGGAGTCGTCGAAGTCAGGCTCGCTGCACTCCGGACAGCGATTGGCAAAGCCGGGCTTGCCTGGTTTCAGTTCGAACTCTTCTCCGCAAACGATGCAGACTTTGATGGGGAAAGCCATAAGACTCCACACGCCCCGAAACGGGTGAGCGTTTCCGTCGGTGCAACTATTTTATCGAAATGGATGTCGGCCGTTCGACTCCAGGATGGGCAAGATCGCTCCAGACAAGTTGCGAGATCGGCTTCATCGCCGGCGGTCCGTCCAGAACTTCCAAACCGATAACGGCCTGCGGAGTCTGTCGTTCAGAATCGGGAATTTCAGCTCAATAACAGCCATCACTTTTGTTCGCCGCCCGAGTTGAAAGGAGTAGAATTCAGCCATAGATTTTCGCGCCTCCCCGAAGAGCACTTCCCGCCAAGGGACGCAACACCCCCAGAGGCGATGCGACCAACAAACTTCTAAATTCAACATTGCCAAGCACAGCTGTCGGAACTTGAAAGGAGGTTCGCGATGAAAAAGCTGTTGGTGCTTGCATCTGTTTTGTTGCTCTCCATCACTTCTGCCTACGCCCAATTCACACTCATGAGCATCGATTGCCCCGGCGTAACGGAAACCACGGCCCGCGGTATCAACAATCATGGCGACATCGTCGGTGCGTACGCACTGGCGGACTATTATCGCCACCCCGTTCTGATCAAGGGCGGTAAGTGCATTCCGCTGGCTGCTGACTCGATTCTGGCCACATATTACAGTGAAGCATTTAAGATCAACGATAGCGGCGACGTGGCCGGATTCTTCTATGACGACAACTTCTTCGTCCACG
>Ga0335070_10000171_pt1 | contig 74093 bp, 69 predicted proteins | sample Lox_Sample_13_FD_206722 | JGI IMG/M metagenome (GOLD analysis project Ga0335070, IMG submission 206722) | Soil microbial communities from Loxahatchee National Wildlife Refuge, Florida, United States - Lox_Sample_1.3 | ecosystem: Environmental > Terrestrial > Soil > Wetlands | place: USA... | reverse complement strand
CGGTGGTCGCCGCGGTCGAGTACCTGCTCCACTACGCCTTCGAGCAACGGGCGAGCGACATCCACGTCGAGCCGCGCCGCGAGGAGTCGATCATCCGCATGCGCATCGACGGTGTGCTGCACCCCGTCTACCGCATCCCCAAGGTCGTCCACGGCGCCATCTCCAACCGGCTCAAGATCATGAGCCGCCTCGACATCTCGGCGCGGCGCCCGCAGGACGGACGAATCCGGACGGCCCGCGGCGACACGGAGATGGAGCTGCGCGTCTCCACCATCCCGACCGCCTTCGGCGACAAGATCGTGGTACGCATCCTCGACCAGCAGGTCCTCGTCCGAGACCTGTCAGAGCTCGGCTTCCTCTCCGACGAGCGCGAGCAGTTCGAGCGCTGGCTGGAGAGGCCGCACGGGATGGTGATCGTGACCGGGCCGACCGGGTCGGGGAAGACGACGACGCTCTACTCGGCGCTCCAGGCGCTCGCCTCCCCGGAGATCAACATCGTTACCATCGAGGACCCCATCGAGATGGTTCACGAGGACTTCAATCAGATCGCCGCGAACCCGAAGACCGGGACCGGGTTCGCCGAGGCTCTCCGCCACGTGCTCCGGCAGGACCCGGACGTCGTCATGGTGGGCGAGGTTCGGGACGCCGAGACCGCCTCCCAGGCGGTGCAGGCGGCGCTCACCGGCCACCTGGTGCTCACGACGCTCCACACGAGCGACACCGTCGGCGCGGTCGCGCGCCTGCGCGACCTGGGCGTGCCGGGCTTTCTCATCTCCGCGACGCTCACCGGCGTCGTCGCCCAGCGGCTGGTGCGCCAGGTGTGCCCCGGGTGCGCCGAGGACGTGCTGCTCACCGCGGACCAGGTCGCGGACCTCGGCGTCCGCCACCCCGAGGACCACGCCGGGAAGCTCGTGGCGCGGCGCGGGGTGGGCTGCCCGAAGTGCCGCTTCACGGGGTTCTACGGCCGGACCGGGATCTTCGAGGTTTTGACCGTGAACCCGCGCCTGCGCCACCTCGTGGCGGACGGCGCCACGCCGGAGGTGCTCGGGCGCACCGCCCGCCAGGACGGCCTGCGGACGCTGCGGGAGCACGCGGTCCTCAAGGTGGCCGCGGGCGCGACCTCCTTCGAGGAGGCGATGCGATCCACCGCCGACGCCGAGGGGCAGCGGTGACGCCGCTCGCGAGAGAGATCGCCGAGCTGTGGTCGGCCGGGACGCCCATCGTCTACCTCGCGACCGCCGAGGAGGAGCGCGCCGTCCGCTTCTGCGAATCCGCGGCGCAGGCCTTCGACGCGAACGTCGCCGTCTGGTCGGCGGTCCGGGGGCTCGACCCGCTGGCCCCGTCGGCCAAGTCGCCGCTCGCGGCGGTCGAGGCGGCGCTCCAGGCACCTGCGCCGTTTCTGGGTGTGCTCCTCGACTTTCACGAGGCGCTCGCCGATCCGCGTGTGGTGCGGCGGATTCGCGACGCCTTGCCGCGGCTCGCCGCCGAGGGACGGTGCCTGGCGATCGTGGCGCCGCGGGTGCTCGTGCCCGACGGGCTCGCCGCGGACGTGGCGGTGCTGCGCCTGCCGCTCCCGTCGGAGGAGGAGCTCGCGGCGCTCCTCGCCGCGGTGGCACCGGGGCCGGCCGACCCGGAGAACCGCCACCGGGTGCTGGGCGCCGCGCGCGGCCTCACCGAGACGCAGGCGCGGCGGGCCTTCCTTCGCGCCATGCGCGCCGACCCGACCTTCGGCCCTGCCGCCGCAGCGCTCGTCCAGGAGGAGAAGAAGCGCATCCTCTCCCGGGACCTCGGCCTCGAGCTCGTGGAGTCCGGGCGGTCCGAGGAGGACCTCGGAGGCCTCGAGACCTTCAAGAGCTGGATGGCGGAGCGCGCCATGGCCTTCCGCCCCGGCGCGCGGCGCTATGGCCTCCCCACCCCGCGGGGCGTCCTGCTCGTCGGCGTGCAGGGGTGCGGGAAGTCACTCGCCGCGAAGGTGGCGGCCGCCCAGCTCGGGGTGCCGCTCGTGCGCCTCGACCTGCCACGCGTGCTCGGGGCCGGGGAGGGCGCCGAGGAGAACCTCGCCCGGGCGCTCGCGGCCGCCGAGGCCATCGCACCGGTGGCGGTGTGGGTGGACGAGATCGAGAAGGGGTTCGCGGGCAGCACGCCGGGGCAGGGGGGCGACGCCCGCGCCTCCCGTCTCCTCGGGGCGTTCTCCACCTGGCTGCAGGAGCGGGAGGGCGCGGTGTTCGCCGTCGCCACCGCGAACGACGTCTCGCGGCTGCCCCCGGAGCTCTTGCGCCGCGGCCGGTTCGACGAGCTCTTCTTCGTCGACCTCCCGGACGAGACCGCGCGCCGCTCCATCCTGGCGGTGCACCTTCGCAAGCGGGGGCGCGACCCGTCGGCGTTCGACCTCCCGGTGCTGGCGGAGGCCTGCGAGCACTTCTCCGGGGCGGAGCTCGAGCAGGTCGTCGTCGGCGCGCTGCACCGGGCCTTCGCGAGCGGCCGGGATCTCGAGAATGCCGACCTCCGGCGCGTGGCCCAGGACCTCGTGCCCCTCTTCAAGACCTACGAGGAGGAGATCAAGGCGCTCCGGGAGTGGTCCCGAGGGCGCGCCCGCTCCGCGGGTCGCGAGGGAGCGGTCGTCGACCTGTTCCGGAGGGCGCAGTCGTGAGCCCGGCGCGCGTCCGCGACCGGTCGGCGCCCGCCCTGACGTTCGGCCCGCTCACGGCACGGCGCTTCGGCGACCTGGAAAGGCTCTTCGGCCCGAACGGCGCCTGTGCGGGCTGCTGGTGCATGTGGTGGAAGACGACGCGGGCGCAGTACCGGGCCGGGCGCGGCGAAGGAAACCGCAGGGCGCTCGCCCGCCTGGTCCGCTCCGGGGCGGTCCCGGGCCTCCTCGCGTATGCCGGGGCGGAACCCGTGGGCTGGTGCGCCGTCGAGCCGCGCCGGGCCTACCCGCGCCTCGCGCGCTCCCGTCTCCTCGCGCCGGTGGACGACGCGGAGGTCTGGTCGGTCACCTGCTTCTTCGTGGCGCGCCCGTTCCGCCGGCAGGGGGTCACCCGCGCGCTGCTCGAGGCAGCCGCCGCGCACGCCCGGCGGCGGGGCGCCCGGACGCTGGAAGGGTACCCGGTGGATGCAGCCGCCAAGGTGGCGGACGCCTCGGTTTACACGGGGCTCGCCACGGCCTTCCGGGCCGAGGGCTTCGAGGAGGTGGCGCGCCGCTCGCCGAGGCGGCCGATCGTGCGCCTCGCGCTCCGGCCCGCGCGCGCGGAAGGGCCGCGGAAGGGACGCCGCGACTCTTCCCGCGCGAGGCGCATCACTTGAGAATGAGCTGCTGGATCATCTCGTCGCCGAGGATCTTCCGGATCTTGCCGCGCGCGGTCGTCTCTGCGTTGGCCTTCTGGAGGGACCCGGAGAACTTCTCGGTGATCGCGTCCATCTTGGCGGAGAGGCCGTCGAAGGCGGCGAAGTTCTTGTAGGTGACGACGAGGTAGAGGTCGGGCTCGTTGGGGTTTCGCGGGACCGTGGAGTAGACGGCGTAACCCACGATCAGGCCCGCCTGCTTGGCGGCGTCCATCTCCGTCTTCCAAGAGGTGGCGACGAAGGCGAGGTAGTCGTCCCACATGCCATTCTCGGTGCGGATCGCCGTCACGATCGACACCGGGCCCTCCGTGTACGGGCGATCAGCCGCGGCGGCGGTCCCTGCGAGGCCTACGAGGCCGACCGCGGCAAGCAGGGTGAGATGGCGGATGCTCGTCGACATAGTGTGTTCCTTTCCGTGGACGCCGCTATCGCGGGGCAGGCCGAAGGGCCGGCGGCAGCGGGCTTATTCCCCGGGGCCCGGCGCGGCAGGGCCCAGACGGGGTGTGGCGCGCGGCCGAGGCGCGCCGGACCGGCGGCGCCGGCCCGTATCTCGGCGAAGCCTCAGGGGGTCGCGGCGAGCCCGGCGAGCACCGCGGCGTGGACGAGCCCGTTCGACAGTACGCAGTTCCCCGACTCGACGGTCGGCTCGCCCGCGAGGTCCGTGAACCGGCCACCGGCCTCCGCTGCGAGGATCGGGAGCGGGGCGAGGTCCCAGATCTTCACCCCGGCCTCGATCCAAGCCTCGGCGCGCCCCTGCAGCACCATCGCCGCTCCGGCGAGGTCCCCGTAGCAGCGCACCTGGGCGGCCGATCGTCCGAGGTCGACGAGCCGCGCCTCGCGCTCGGGCGTGAAGATCCCGCGGAACTCGCCGAGGGAGAGTGTGGCCTCGCCCCAGTCGCGGACGCCGGACACCTGGAGCCGCACCGCGGGCTCGCCTCGGCGCTGCAGGTGGGCCCCGCGCCCGCGCGCCGCCCAGTAGACCTCGCCGAGCGCCGGCATCGCCATGGCGCCGACGACGATCGCGCCCTCGTGCTGGAGCGCCACGAGCGGACCCCAGAAGGAGCCCCCGCGGGTGAAGCCCCGGGTGCCGTCGATGGGGTCGACGATCCAGCGCGAGTCGGCCGCCCCGGCGTGGGCGCCGGTCTCCTCCCCGAGGACGGCGTGGCCCGGGAAGGTCGCGCGGAGCACGTCCAGGATCGCCGTCTCGGCATCGCGGTCCGCGGCGGTGACGGGCGTCCGGTCCGGCTTCACCTCGACGCGGACGCCCCGTCGGAAGTGGCGGAGGCTCGCGACCGAGGCGGCCTGCACGGCCCGCCGGGCGGTGTCGAGAGCGAGGTCGAGGTCGAGGGCCATGGCGATACTCTAGCAGCGCTCCAACGAGAACGGCCGCTCCGCCGGTGGCGGAGCGGCCGTCGGACCGCGAGCGGCGGGCGCCTACTTCTTGGGGCGCATGTCGCCGGTCTTCAGGTACCGGGTGTGGAACGCGAAAGCCTCTTCGAACATGTGCGGCGAGTGGAGGCCGGCGCTGGGGTTCTTCATGGCGCGCTTCACGTAGTCCCAGAGGATCGGGCGGTACTCGGGAGCGGCCGCCTTCTCGATGACCTCCTTCGCCTTCTCCTTGGGGCTCTTGCCCCGGAGGTCGGCGAAGCCGTACTCGGTGACGATGCCGTTCACCTCGTGCTCGGTGTGGTCGATGTGCGTCGCGAAGGGGACGATGGCGGAGATCTTGCCGTCCTTGGCCGTGGCCGGGGACATGAAGATCGTGTAGGCGGAGTTGCGGGCGAAGTCACCCGACCCGCCGATGCCGTTCTCGATGCCCTTGCCGGCGATGTGGGTCGAGTTCACGTGGCCGTAGATGTCCGCCTCGACGAACCCGTTCATCGCGATGCAGCCGAGCCGGCGGATGACCTCCGGGTTGTTCGAGATCTCCTGCGGGCGCAGGATGATCTGCTTGCGGTAGCGGTCGATGCTCTTGTTGAACCGCTCCTGCCCTGCCGGGGAGACCGAGAAGGCCGTGGCCGACGCGATCTTGAGCTTGCCGGAGTCGAGCAGGTCGAGCATGCCGTCCTGGATGACCTCGGTGTAGCTCGTCATGTTCTCGAAGTGGCCCTCGTTCAGGCCGACGAGCACGGCGTTCGCGATGTTGCCCACGCCGGACTGCAGCGGCGTCAGGTTGTTCGGGAGGCGCCCCGCCTTCACCTCGCCGTCGAGGAAGTCGAGGATGTGCTGGGCGATGCGCTTGTGGATCTCCTCGGGCGCCTTGAAGGGGGCGTTGCGGTCCGCGTTGTTGGTCTCGACGACCGCCACCACCTTCGAGGGGTCGATGACCTGGTACGGGGAGCCCACGCGACCGTCGGACGTGAGCAGCGGGATGGGCTTGCGCTCGCCATGCTTGGGGTTCATCGAGAAGACGTCGTGCATCCCCTCGAGACGCTCGTCCTGCCAGTGGTTCACCTCGAGGATGATCTTCTCGGCGTGCTCCAGGTAGACGTTGTTGCCGCCGCACGACGAGCTGTAGATGAGCGAGCCGTCCTCGCGGATCTTCGTGACCTCGATGACCGCGAAATTGACCTTGCCGTAGTACCCGTACCGCACGAGGGTGCCGACGTGCGACAGGTGCATGTCCTGGTACTCGATGAGGCCGCTGTTGATCTTCTCGCGGGCAGCCGCGTCGCCCTGGTAGGGGAAGCGGAACTCCTGTGCCTCGGTGATGCTCATGATGGTGTCCTGCTCCGGGCCCGTGGAGGCGCCGGTCAGGACGCGCAGTCGATACTTTTGCCCGCGGATCCGCTCGTCGAGGGCGCGCTTGGCGAGCGCCATCGGGACGGCCTTGGGATAGCCAGCGCCGGTGAAGCCCGACATGCCGACGACGGCACCGTTCGGGATCAAGGCAGCGGCGGCCTCCGCCGACATCACCTTGCTCTTCAGGCCCTTGTGAAGAATCCTATCACCCATCGCTCTGTCTCCTGGGGTCCGAGTGAATTCCTGAGAGGTGACTGCGCAAACCCTCGCCCCGGTCGAGCGGGGGGGAGGGAACGGGCAGGATAGCCCGATCGGGAGAGCCAAAGAAAGAGGGGAAGGATGCACCCTTGACCGGGGTCAGGACGCGAGGAGCCGGCCCAGGGTCTCGACGAGGTGCGTCGAGGACTCCCCGCGCCACTCCTGGGCGACCGTGCGGCGCCCGGACGCGTCTGCGGCGAAGGCGCCCTGGCCGGAGAGCCACTCCATGGCGTTCTCGAGGGTGGCCTTGGACAGGGATTCGCGCAGCAGGATGCGGCCGGCGAGGAAGTCGGCACGGCCGCGCTCCAGCCCCGCCTGCACCAGGGCCTTCCTGTCCGCCGGGTGCCCTTCCTCCCCCGCCGCCCGGACCGTCTCCGCGGCGAGCCGGTAGGCTTCGAGGTAGGGGCGCACCATGTCGGCGAGGAAGTCGAGGGTCTCCCGGTCCTTCCCCAGCCGGAGCACGCCGTCCTCGACGCTCGCGACCCCGAGGCGGGAGAGCACTCCCAGCTTCTCTCGGAAGACCGATTCGAACGTGGTCCCGGCGGGGTACATGAACTCGAGCTGAAAGAGGCGCGACAGCCAGCGCACCCGGTCGCGCACCTCCTCGAGCGGGGCGGCCTGGCCCGACGCGCGAACGGCCTGGGAGGCGAGGCACAGCGCCACGAAGCGATTGAGCAGGGCGTTGCGGTGGAAGTCGAGGAGCGGCCGCTTCTCGTCCACGACCTGGTAGATGACGTGACCGGCCGCCTCCCGGACGGCGACGAGGCGCTCGGCAGCGAAGGTGGCGAGCGCCTTGCCCACCGGGCCTGGCTGCTGCGGGTCCGGGGAGGCGTCCACCAGGTCGGCCGGCACGCGAGCGTTCTCCTCGGCGGCGAGGTCGCGGAGCAGGCGCACGCGGCGGCCGACCTCCTCGGCGCTCACCCCGCGGCGGACGTGGGCGAGAAGGGCCGTCGCGACCAGGCTCACCGGGGTCACCGTGACCACCTCCGCGATGCCGGAGGTGACGCGGTTCGCGAGCTGCTCGACAAGGCGGCGCTTGGAGTCCGTCTCGCGGTCCTGCTCGTCGAGCGTGAGGCTCGCGGCCCCGAGTTTGCGCCGCTGCTCGGCGAGCTCGCGCAGCGAGACCGGCGCCCCGAACTGGACGTAGATGCGGCCGTAGCGCCGCAGGAGCACGCGGGGCGTCCCGAGGAGGTCGCCGAGGCTCTCCTTCTTCTTCTCCCCGCCGGAAAGCTCCCGGACGTAGCTCGAGCCCTCGACGAGCCGCTCGTAGTCGACGGCGATGGGGACGAAGAGGACGTCGTTGGCGGCGCCGTCGAGCCAGGCGTCGACTTCCATGGAGAAGAGGCCGGTCTTCGGGAAGAGGAGCTTCCCGGTCCTGGAGCGCCCCCCCTCGGGGAAGAACTCCTGAGTGAATCGCTCCCGCAGGAGGTACTTCACGTAGGCGCGCAGCGTGGCACTGTAGATCTTGTCGCCGCGGAAGCTGCGGCGGATGAAGAAGGCCCCGCCCCGGCGGGCGATGGAGCCGAAGGGCCAGAAGGCGAGGTTGATGCCCGCGGCGACGTGCGGGGGGGTGAGCCCGTTCTCGTAGAAGACGTAGGAGAGGATGAGGTAGTCCACGTGGCTCTTGTGCGACGGGCAGAGCACGAGCGGGTTGTCCGCAGCGACGCGGCGCAGCTCCGCGAGCCCTTTCTCGTCGACCTCGATGCGCTCGTACAGGCGCCGGAAGGTCCACTTGAGCACCGGGCGCATGAACTCGATGAAGAGCGGCGCGTACCGGCTCGCGATCTCGCGCAGGTCGCGGCGCGCCTCTCGCTCCGCCGACGCCGCCGAGCGCCCGCCCTGCCGGGAGACGTGGGAGACGACCTGTCGCAGGTGGCGATCGCGAAGGACCTTCTCCTCGACCCGGGACGGCGCCTTCAGGGGAGGGCCGACGGCGGCGCGGAGCTCCTTCGCGAGGTGGTGGTGGAGGGTGCCGCGAGCCTTGCGCGCGAGCGAGGCGTCGCTCTCGTCGGCCCGATCGACGACGAAGGACCGCAGGTCGACGGGGCGCCCCACCCGGAGGAACGCGCGCCGGTAGTTGCTGAGGAACGCCACGGCCGCGGGGAGCGTCGTCGGGGACTCCGGCGAGCCCCACACCGCCTCCCAGATGGGCGGGCGCAGGCGCTGCGCCCGCCGGCTCCAGACGAGGATGAGCGGGACGAGGTACACGGGCCGATCCATCTCGCGCTGGAGCCCCACGAGCGCGGCGAAGGGGTCGCGCTGCGGCTCCGGCGAGTTCAGGAACACGACCGCCGACGACCCCCCCCGGGAGGCCGACTCGAGCAGCGCCCGGCGGCTGCGCCAGACGGCGGCGAGCCACCCGAAGAGGCCCACGAAGTTCACCGCCACCCGCAGCGGCGGGAGGCGCAGCCGCCGAAGCAGCCACTTCAGGTACAGGTAGTTGATGAGGCCCGAGGAGCGCATCGCGAAGACCAGGCTGCCCCGCTCTGCGAGCGCCCCGAGGTCGCGGCCCAGGTCCGCGGGAAGGCGGATGGAATCGAACCAGCGGTCGAGGAGGCTACGCCGCGCCCGCGGCGGACGGGGCGGTGAGTCGCTCTCTCTCGCGTCCACGGCGGGAGTCTATCCGTTTCGAGGCCAAGGCCCTAGCCGCCGCGCTTCTTCACCCGGCCCTCGCGGTCCAGATAGAAGGGCTCGACGAGAAGGGCCTCGACGTCCGGGCGGTGCCCCTTCACGTCGGCCCCCAGGCCCGCGAGCGCCGCGAGGACCTCGCCGCGGACCCGGGCGTTTTCCCGGTCCCGGAGCAGGAGGGCGATGAGGGCGTCGCGCCGGGCCTCGGCGGGTGCCGCCGCGCCGAGCACGCGGGTGGCGCCGATGCGCACGTCGTCGACGAAGTCCTCGAGGAGCGGCAGGACGCCCTCGTCGACGGTCGGACCGCCCGCTGGGGTGCGCCCGAGCAGGTCCGGGTGCTCGAGCAGCCAGGAGAGGAGCACGAGCTTCTTCTCGGGATCGCGGGTGTACTCGCCGGAGAGGCGCTGGAGGAGCGAGAGGACGGTCCCGAGCACCTCCTCGGGCGGGGCCAGCGCCGCGAGGACCCGGAGCCCCCAGGCGACCCCCGACTCCTGTTCGGCGATGAACTCCTTCACGGGGCGAAGCGCCTCGGCCCCCGCCTCGACGAGGAGCGCGCGCGTGCGCTCCTTCTCCTCGTCGTCCTGGATGCCCACCTCGGAGCGGATGGTGAAGCGCAGGCACAGGGTCTTCAGGGCCGCGGGCGTTGCCATCTCCCCGAGCTGCTCGATGACCTTCTCCCGGTTCTCCGGCGGCCCCCATTTCTGCGTGAGCTTCTGCGCGAGGCGCCTCATCGCCGCCTGGTCCCGGGACTCCCGGGAGCCGAAGATGTCGAAGATCCCCATGGGCCCCTTCTACAACGAGAGGGCGGCGCGCGGATCGCCCTTGTACAGGCGCTCGAGGGGCCGGACGGCCTTCTCGAGGTCGGCCGTTTCCTCGGGCAGGACGATCTTCGCGACCGCATACAGGTCCCCGCGCGGGCCCCCCTTCAGGTCGGGGAGCCCCTTCCCGCGCAGGCGCAGCTGCTTGCCAGACTGGAACCCGGGCGGGACGCGCAGCTTCACGGGCCCCTCGAAGGTGGGCATGAGGACCTCCGCCCCCAGGGCCGCCTCGGGGACGGTCAGGGGGAGGTCGACGTACAGGTCGCGTCCCTCCCGCCGAACCGAAGGGTGGTCCCGCAGCCGGACGACGAGGTAGAGGTCTCCGGCCGCCCCGCCGCTCGCCCCCGCCCCGCCCTGGCCGGCCAGCCGGATGCGGGAGCCGTCGGTGACCCCGGCGGGGATCTTCACGCGGAGCGTTCGCTGGTCCACGCGGAGGTCCCTCTCCGCGCCGAGCACGGCGTCCTTCAGGTCCACCTCGAGCTGCGCCTCGGCGTCCGTCCCGGCGGTCGGGCCGGCCCTCCCGCGCCGGGCGGTGCCGCGGCCGCGCCCGAAGAGGTCGCCGAAGAGTTCGCCGAAATCGAAGGACCCGAAGCCCCCGACGTTGACGGTTTCGAAGTCCCCGAGATCGAAGGGAATTTCCTGGCCTTGCCGCCCGCCCTGGCTCTTCCACTGTCGGTACGCATCCGCGGTCTTCTCGTCGAACCCCGTGCGGAGGGCGTCGGGCCCGAACTCGTCGTAGAGCTTGCGCTTCTTCGGGTCGTTCAGGACCTCATGGGCGGCGGTGATCTCCTTGAACTTCTCCTCGGCCTGCTTGTTCCCCGGGTTCATGTCGGGGTGGTACTTCTTCGCGAGGCGGCGGTACGCGCGGCGGATCTCGTCCGTCGAGGCGTTCCTCGCCACGCCCAGGATGGCGTACAGGTCGCGGTCGGGCACGGCGAAAACGTAACGCCGCCGCGCCCTTCGTCAACGTTCGTTCTCGCCGCACGCCCGGCCCGGAGCTAGAATCCGCCGGTGTTCGCGGCCGCGGGGACCCTCAGGCGAGCGGCGCTCTCGGTGCTCGCCGCCGTCGCCGGTGACGCCTGGGCGGGTCCCGGGGCGCCCGACGGCGGCGTGGCCCCGGGGCGCCTCCTCGACGAGGTGGTGGCCGTCGTCAAGCCTTCCCGCGGCGAGGCCCGCGTGGTCACCCGGTCCAAGGTCGCGGAGGAAGGGCGCATCGCGCTCGTCTCGGCAGGCGGCCTCGAGGCGGCCTACAAGCCCCTCGACGCGGGCGCCCTGGCCGCCTCCCTCAGCTGGTACGTGGACCAGATCCTCCTCTACGAGGAGGCGGTGCGCCTCAAGGTCTTCGAGGTCGAGCGCGCGGACGCGGTCGCCGCGCTGGCGCGGTTCCAGAAGCGGTTCCCCCGGCCGGAGGACTACCGCGCGTTCCTCTACGACCTCGACATCACCGAGGAGGAGCTCCTCGGGACGCTGCGTCGGACGCTCCGGGTCCAGCGCTACCTCGAGTCGCGGCTCGGTCGGATCCGGGTGAGCGACGCGGAGGCGGAGGCCTACTACCGCGCGCACGTCGCGGATCTCGGGGGTGCGGCCTTCGCGGAGGTGAAGGACGCCGTGAAGGCCCGGCTCGGCGCGGAGCGGGCCGAGGCCGACACGCGCGCCCTGCTCGCCGACCTGCGCGCGCGAAGCGAGATCCGCGTCCTCGTCGAGTTCGCAGGGAGCCCATGAGGCCGGGCTCGAAGGCGCCGGCGCTCGCGTTCCGGCGCATGCGGGCCGCCGACGTCCCGCGCATCATGGAAATCGAGCGGGCGGCCTTCTCGTACCCCTGGTCCGAGGACCTCGTGCGCCGCGAGCTCACCCACGAGTTCTCGACGGTGCTGCTCGCGGCGGAGCCCCGCCGCGAGGCCTCCGGCGAGCGGATCCTGGGCTTCGTCATTAGCTGGCTCGTGTACGACGAGTTGCACGTGCTGAACGTCGCGGTGGCGCCGGAGGCCCGTCGCCAGGGCGTCGCCCGAGCGCTCCTCGGCGAGGCGGAGGCGAGCGCCCGGTCCCAGGGCGCCCGCATCGCCACCCTGGAGGTGCGCCGGTCGAACCGCGCGGCCATCGCCCTCTACCGTTCGCTCGGGTACCGCGACGCAGGGGCGCGCCCGCGCTACTACGCCGACGGCGAGGACGCGCTCGTCATGGACAAGGAGATGTAGCGGGTGCGCCGCCCGTGGTAGAGAGCGCTCCATGCTCCCGTTCCCGGCCGTCGCGCTGGCGCTCGCCCTCGCCGAGTCGCCGTGCGGGGAGGGGGGGGCGCCCGCGCCCCCGGCCGTCCCGTTCCCGCGCCTGTACGCCGAGACCCGGGGCTTCCGCGCCGGCCGCCCGGTCCGGGCGGAGGTCGCGCCCGGCGGCCGGGAAGTGCTGTTCCTGAGGTCCGGCCCCCGCTCGGGCGTGCAGTCGCTGTTCGCGACGGACCTCGCGACCGGCGAGACACGGCTCCTCCTCGACGCGGAGCGCCTGCTCGCGGCGGACGGGGCGGGGCTCACGGACGCCGAGGCGGCGCGGCTCGAGCGCCAGCGCATCACCGCGCGGGGCGTCACCCGCTACGAGCTCTCCCGCGACGGGCGCACCCTCGTCGCGGCGGCGGGCGGTCGCCACTACGCGGTGGACCGGGAGAGAGGGTCGGTGCGCCGCCTCCCGCTCCCGCCGGGGGCGATCGACCCGCGGCTCGCCCCCGACGGCCGACAGCTCGCCTTCGCGAGCGGGGGAGAGCTGCGCGTCCTCGACCTCGAGGGCGGCGGGGAGCGGGTGCTCACCACCGGCGCCTCGGAGTGGAAGACGCACGGGGTCGCCGAGTTCGTCGCCCAGGAGGAGATGGGACGCAGCGAGGGATACTGGTGGTCTCCCGACTCGCGCGCCATCGCCTTCGAGGAGGTCGACGACGGCGGCGTGGAGAAGCTCTCCATCGCCGACCCGGCCCACCCGGAGCGCTCCCCCGTGCGCTTCGCGTATCCGCGCGCCGGCCGGACGAACGCCGCCGTGCGCCTGGGGATCGTGCCCGCGAAGGGGGGAGAGGTCGCGTGGGTCGAGTGGGACCGTTCGCGCTACCCGTACCTCGCGCAGGTTCGCTGGGACCGTTCGGGGCTCTACGCGCTCGTCCAGAGCCGCCCGCAGACCGAGGAGGTCCTCCTCCGGATCGATCCGGCGACGGGGCGCACGAGGGCGCTGCTCGTCGAGGAGGACCGGGCCTGGCTGAACCTCCAGCCTGCCTTTCCCCGCGCGCTCCCCGACGGCGCGAGCTTCGCCTGGTTCACGGAGCGCAACGGAGGCGCCGAGGTCGAGGTCCGCCGCCCGGACGGGTCGCTCGCGGGCTCGCTCGTCCCGCCCGCCTGGGGATTCACCGCCTGGGCCGGCGCCGACCCGGCGTCGGGCTTCGTGTACTTCGTCGGGTCCCGCGGCGACCCGACGGCCGACTGGCTGTACCGGGTGAAACCCGGGTCGGCGCCGGAGGAGGTGCCGCTCCCGCTCACCCGCCCGGCGGTCCTCTCCGCCACCGTCGCCGAGGGAGGCGGGCCCATCGTCGTCACGTCCTCCGAGCCCGCCGGGGGGACGCGAACGGCCGTGTTCGCGCCCGACGGCCGGCGGCTCGCGGACCTTCCCGCGGAGGCCATCGCGCCGCCGGCGTGCGCCCGTCCCGAGGTCCGGCGGGTGGGTCGCCTCGGCTGGCCGGCAGCGCTCATCCGGCCGAGGGACTTCCGCCCGGGGTGGAGGTACCCGGTGATCGTCGAGGTCTACGGGGGACCCACGCACCTCGCGCCCCTTCGGCTCCGGTCCGAGGCGCCGCTCCTCCAGTGGATCGCCGACCAGGGGTTCCTCGTCGTGCGCATCGTGAACCGGGGCGAGACGATGCGCCTCGGGCGCGACTTCGAGAGGGCCGTCAAGGGGAACTTCTCTGGCCCCACCCTGGACGACCAGGTGGAGGCCTTGCGGGCGCTCGCCGCCGAGGTGCCGGAGATGGACCTCGGTCGGGTCGGCGTCCGGGGGTGGTCGTTCGGCGGCTACATGGCGGCGCTCTCGGTGCTGCGGCGGCCCGACGTGTACCGGGCGGCGGTGGCCGGCGCGCCGGTCGCGGACTGGCTCGACTACGACACCCACTACACCGAGCGGTACCTGGGACTCCCCGCCGAGGACCCCGGCGCCTACCAGCGCAGCTCGCTCGCCGCCTGGACGAGGGACGCGAAGCGCCCGCTCCTCGTCGTCCACGGCACCGCCGACGACAACGTCTACTTCCTCCACTCCCTGAAGCTCGCCGACGCGCTCGCGCGCGCGGGCCGCCCGCCGGCGCTCGTCCCGCTCCCGGGCGTCACGCACCTGCCGGCCGACCCGGACACCGCCGAGCGCCTCGCGACCCTCGAGCTTGCCTTCCTGCGGGAGCACCTCGGGGGACCGCTTCCCCCCGGGCACTAGAGGAGCCGCCCGTGCTCTGGCGCATCCTGCGAGCGCTCTTGTTCCGCTTCGACCCGGAGCGCATCCACAAACTCGCGACCGCGCTGTTGCGCCTCGCCGGAAGGCCGGCCGTCCGGAGGCTGCGCCCCCGACCGCCCCCGGCCCTCGCGGTCCGGTGCCTGGGCCTCGAGTTCGAGAGCCCACTGGGACTCGCGGCGGGGTTCGACAAGGGCGAGGGGGTCGCGGCCGGCATCAGCGCGCTCGGGTTCGGACACGTCGAGGTGGGCACCATCACGCCGCGCCCCCAGCCGGGGAACCCGCGTCCGCGGCTGTTCCGTCTGCCTGCCCACCGGGCGCTCGTGAACCGCATGGGGTTCAACAACCAGGGGGCGGAGGCCTGTGGGGCCCGGCTCGCGGCCCTCGGCGGCCCGGAACGCGGCTACGTCCTCGGCGTGAACATCGGCAAGAACAAGGACACGCCGAACGAGAGGGCCGCGGACGACTACCTGGCTTGCATCGACCGGCTCGGCCCGCTCGCCGACTACCTCGTCGTGAACCTGTCGTCCCCGAACACCCCCGGGCTGCGCGCCCTGCAGGAGCGGGAGCCGCTCGAGCGGCTGCTCTCCGCCTGCGTCGCGCGGGCGCGCCCGCTCCGGCGCCCGCTGCTCGTGAAGCTCGCGCCCGACCTCTCCCCGGAAGCGCTGGACGAGGCGGTGGACGTGGCGATCGCGGTGGGGGCGTCCGGCGTGGTCGCGACGAACACCACCGTCGCCCGCCCCGGGGAGGTGGCTTCGGACCCGCGGGCCGGGGAGGCCGGCGGGCTCTCCGGGGCGCCGCTCGCGCCGCTCGCCCTTGCGGCGCTGCGGCGGTGCTACACGCGCGCCAGAGGGCGCATCCCCATCGTCGGGGTCGGGGGCGTCATGAGCGGCGAGGACCTCTACGCCCGCATGCGGGCCGGGGCGTCGCTCGTGCAGGTGTACACCGGGTTCATCTACGGGGGACCGCTCTTCGCGCGCCGCGCGCTCGCCGACCTCGCCGCCTGCCTGCGGCGGGACGGCTTCGCGAGCCCCGGCGAGGCCGTCGGCGCCGACCACCGCCCCCGCGAGGGGCGGCCCGGGTGGGCCGATGTGGGAAGGAGCGCTTGACGGGGATGACGCGCTGCGTTATTCGTACCGGTAGAGGGATTCCAACCAACACCGGGAGGGTCATATGGCCGAAGCCAAGAGCGCCCGAAGCGCAGCGAAGGTGCAGGAACTCATCCGCGACTCCATCGAGGCAGCGCAGGCGCGGCTCGAGTCGCTGGAGGACGACGCCCAGAAGCTCATCCACGACCTCTCCGCGCGTGTCCAGAAGGTTTCGAGGAAGGACTTGCGCGAGCTCCGAGGCCAGGTCGAGAAGCTCCGCAAGGCCGGCCTCGAGGCTGCGGGGGAGTGGCGGGATCGCGCGCAGACGTTCCGCGCGGACGCGGTGGAGCGGCTGCTCGAGCTGCAGGTCCGGACGATGAAGTTCCTCGGCGTCGCGACCCGCGAGGAGGTCGAGGAGCTCTCGAAGGAGATCAACAAGATCCTCCGCCGCCTCGACGAGGTGCAGAAGCGGCGCGCGCGGCGGCCCGCCCGCAAGGCCCCGCTGGCGCAGGCTTAGGGGAGGGTTTCCATGACGGACATCCAGGAGATGTTCAAGGAAGCCTGGTCGCAGGCGCTCGTGGGCCTGAACGCCGCGGAGGCCGAGGCGGAGAAGGTCCTCACCCGGCTCGGCTTCTCGCCCGACGACGTGAGGCGCCACGCCCGGGAGTTCGGGGAGCGCCTCACGCAGCAGCGCCGCGAGGTCGAAAAGGCGGTCGACGACGCGGTCCGCCGCGCCGCTGCCCGGTTCCGCTTCCCGACCCGCGACGAGATGGAGGCGGTGCGCAAGCGCCTCGACGAGATCTCCGAGCGGCTGGACGCGCTCGCCGAGGAGCGGTCGCGAGGGCCGTAGGGACGCGCGGGCGGGACGGCGGGCGCCCCGCCCGCTAGGATCCGCCCCGTGCGCGTCACCGAGATCTTCTTCAGCATCCAGGGCGAGGGGACCCGCGCCGGACGCCCCTGCGTCTTCATTCGCCTCACCGGGTGCGACCTGCGCTGCAGCTACTGCGACACGGCCTACGCCTTCGCCGGTGGGCGCGAGATGTCGCTCGCGGAGGTGATCGCGGAGGCGGACCGTCACCCGTGTCGCTTCGCGCTCCTCACGGGCGGTGAGCCCCTCCTCCAGCGGGACGCCCCCGGACTCGCCCGGGCGCTCCTCGCGGGAGGATGGGAGGTGGCCGTGGAGACGCATGGCCAGCGTCCCCTCGACGAGCTGCCCGAGGAGGCGATCGTCATCGCCGACGTGAAGACCCCGGCCTCCGGCGAGGAGGCGCGCGACTTCTCGTGGCTCGAGCGGCTGCGCCGGCACGACGAGGTGAAGTTCGTCGTCGCGGGCGAGGAGGACTTCCGCTGGTCCCTCGATGTCGTCCGGCGCCACGGCCTCGACCGGCGGGTCGCGGTCCTGTTCAGCCCCGTGCACGGCAAGGTCGAGCCGCGCGACCTCGCCCGGTGGATCCTCGACAGCGGCGTGGAAGCGCGCCTGAACCTCCAGCTGCACAAGATCGTGTGGGGGCCGGACGCGCGCGGGGTGTAGCCGCGCCCTTGACGAAGGCCTCGGCTCGGGGCTAGCTACGCTGTGACAGCATCGCCAGGGCGAGGTGCGGGGCGCGAGGTCCGCCGCGGCCGCGCACCGGGAGCCCGGAGGAGGGGCAGCGCCGTTCCACCCGCTCGCGCTCGACGAGGCACCGTGTTCCAGCCCGACGCAGGCATCCGCTTCATCCCGGCCACGCGAGAGCAGCTCATCGCCCTCGTCGAGAGCATCAACCAGCCGCAGGTCTCGATTCCGGGCAAGGCTCCCCAGGCGGTGCAGGGCTACCTGTGCGGCGTGCGCAACGCGAACGGGAGCTTCTCGATCTTCGTCGCCCTCCACCTCCCGAAGTCGGCGGAGAACGTGGTCTACCTCCACCCGCGTCGCGAGCTCTCCCTCGAGGAGTACCGCGAGGTGGAGATCGAGGGGCTCCACTTCCTGGAGTCGATGGGGTTCATGCTCGACAACCTGAACTTCCGGAACCTGGGAGCGGCCCAGCAGGCCGAGACGCTGAAGCGCGTCCCGGTCTTCCACCTCCCGGGCAGCCCGCCCGCAGCCGGGGAGGGGGCGGAGCCGAAGGCCGGGCAGGCCCGCCTCGCCCGCTTCCTCGCGAGCGTGTAGGGATGCGCCACGAAAGCCTCTTGGCCCTCCTCCTTCCGGTGCTCGTGGCCTGCGCCACCGCCCCGAGCGCGAAGGACAAGAACACCGCGGTCATCCACCACGACCTCGCCGCGGAGGCGCTCCGCGCCGGCCGCATGCAGGAAGCGCTGCGGGAGTACGACGAGGCCCTGAAGCTCGATCCGGACCTCGCGGAGGCGCACCTCGGCCGGGGCGTGGTCCTCGAGTTCGGCTTCGACAAGCTGGACGAGGCCGAGGTGGAGTACCGCCGCGCTATCGAGCTCAAGCCGGGCCTCGCCGATGCCCACAACGACCTCGGGCAGCTGCTCGCCCGCACCGGGAGGCTCGAGCAGGCGCTCGCCGAGTTCGACGCCGCGCTCGCCGTCATGCAGTACCGGGAGCCCTGGGTCGCGCGATGCAACAAGGGGCTCGCCCTGTGGAGGCTCGGGCGGAAATCCGAGGGGCTCGCCGAGATGAGGACCTGCCTCGGCCTCGCGCCGCGCTACTGCCAGGGGTGGCGGGAGCTCGGTCGGGTCCAGCTCGCCGACGGGATGGCGAGGGACGCCATCGCGTCGCAGGAACAGTACGTGAGGAACTGCGACAAGGCCCCGGACGCCTACTACCAGCTCGCCCTGGCGCAGCTCAAGGCGGGTCAGGCGGAGCGGGCGCGCGAATCCTTCGCGCGGTGCGCCGAGCTCGCACCCGGAACGGCGCTCGGGGACGAGTGCCGGAGCAGCGGCGAGAAGCTCCGGTGACGACGGGCGGCGCGCCGGACCCGGGCGGTGAAGAGCGCGCCGGCGAGGCGCTGCGGACGTTCGGGCGTTACCTCCTGCGGGAGCGCGAGCTCCGCGGGCTGAGCCGGGAGGACGTGGCGCAGTTCACGAAGCTCGCCCCGGCGGTCATCGCCTCCCTCGAGTCCGGCGAGCCGGAGCGGATCCCGCCGCGCGCCTACCTCTTCGGCTACCTCCGCAGCTACGCCGCGGCGGTCGGGCTCGACCCGGACGAGGTCGTCCTGCGCTACCAGGAGGCCGTGGACCCGGACGGCGCCGAGGGCGCGGAGGGAGGGGGCGCCTCGCGGCTCGGGCGGCGCGGCGCGCGCCGCCGCTGGATCGCGGCGGCGGTGGTCGCGTTGCTCGCGGCCCTGGCGGTCGCGGTCGGACTCCTCCGCAGCCCCCGCGGGTCGAGCGAGATCCGGGGACGCCGCTCGCCCGAGCGCGCCCCCTACCAGGTCCCCGCCCCGTAGAGCCGTCGCCCGTGGCCCGCTCCGTGAAGATCTCCGCCGTCGTCCTTCGCACGGTCGACTACGGGGAGCGCGATCGCATCGTCTCCCTATTCTCGCGGGAGCGCGGCAAGCTCTCTGCCTTCGCCAGGGGGGCGCGCGTCTCGCGCAACCGCTTCGGAGGGACCCTCGAGCCCTTCAACCTCGTGGCCGCCGAGGTGCGGGAGCGCGCCGGCGCCGAGATCTGGGAGCTCGAGAACGCCGCCGTGGACCGCGCCTTCGGCGGCCTTCGCGGCGACCTCGCCCGCATCGCCTGCGCCGCGTACGCGAGCGAGCTCGCGCGCGAGCTCGTCCGCGACGCGGAGCCGCACGAGGACCTGTTCGACGACCTGGCCGCCTACCTCGCCCGCCTCGACGCGGCCCCGGCCGCGCCCTGGGAGCTCCGGCGCTTCGAGCTCCGGGCGCTCGACGCGGCGGGGCTGCGCCCCCGGCTGGACGGCTGCGCGCGCTGCGGCGAGCCGGCGGGCGAGGGCGCCATGCGCTTCGACCCGGCCCACGGTGGCGTGCTCTGCGGCCGCTGCCGGGCCTTCGCGTCGGAGCACGGGCGCGACGCCCGGGCCGAGACGCTCGAGGGGCTCCGGCGGCTGCAGCGGGGCGACGCCGGGGAACCGCCGGGTGCGGCGGCGGCCGCCGAGGCTCGGGACCTCCTCACCGCCTACCTCGAGCACCAGCTCGGGCGGCGCCTGAAGGCGCGCCGCTTCCTCGACGAGGTCGGTCCGGTCCTCGGCGGATGACGGCGGTGCCCCACGTTCCGTTTGACAGCCGGCGGCGGTCGGCCCTACGAAGAGGGGCTCCGCCGCGGCCGGGGCGGCGAGAGGGGAGCCGACGCGTGACCTTCCAGGACCTCATCCTGAAGCTGCAGGGCTACTGGGCGGGCAAGGGCTGCATCCTGGCCCAGGGCTACGACCAGGAGGTCGGCGCGGGCACCATGAACCCCGCGACGTTCCTCCGGGTCCTCGGCCCCGAGCCCTGGAACGTCGCCTACGTCGAGCCGTCGCGGCGCCCGGCCGACGGCCGGTTCGGCGAGAACCCCAACCGCCTCTTCCAGCACCACCAGTTCCAGGTGATCCTGAAGCCCAACCCGCCCGACACCCAGGAGCTCTACCTGGGCTCCCTGCGGGCGATCGGGATCGACCCGCTCGCCCACGACATCCGGTTCGTCGAGGACGACTGGGAGAGCCCGACCCTCGGCGCCTGGGGCCTCGGCTGGGAGGTGTGGTGCGACGGGATGGAGATTACCCAGTACACCTACTTCCAGCAGGCGGGAGGCTTCGAGGTGAAGCCGGTGGCGGCCGAGCTCACCTACGGCCTCGAGCGCATCGCCATGTACCTGCAGGACGTGGAGAACGTCTTCGACGTGGAGTGGGTGAAGGGCGTGAAGTACCGCGAGGTCTTCCACCGCAACGAGGTGGAGATGAGCGAATACGCCTTCCGCGCGAGCGACGCCCAGATGCTCTTCGGCCTCTTCGGCACCTACGAGGCCGAGTGCAAGCGGCTCCTCGCGGCGAAGCTGCCCTTGCCCGCCTACGACTACTGCCTGAAGTGCTCGCACACCTTCAACCTGCTCGACGCCCGCGGTGCCATCAGCGTCACGGAGCGGGCGGCCTACATCGGGCGCGTGCGCGCGCTCGCGCACCAGTGCGCGAAGGGGTACCTGCTGTCGCGCGAGGAGCTCGGCTTCCCGCTCCTGCCGGCGCGGGAGCGAGCAAGGGCGGTCGCCGAGGCGCGGGCCGTCCGAGAGCAGTCCGAGGCCCGGCGATAGAGGGAGCTCCACATGGCGGACCTACTTTTCGAGATCGGCGCCGAGGAGATCCCCGCGGGGTTCGTCCCCGGTGCGCTCGCGCAGCTCGAGCGCGACCTCGACGCGGCGCTCGGCGCGGCGCGCCTCGGCCACGGCCAGGTCCGGGCGGTCGGCACCCCCCGGCGCCTCGCGGTGTGGGCGCGCGCCGTCGAGGCGAGGCAGGCGGACGCCCGCAGCCAGGCGCTCGGGCCCCCGGTGGCGCAGGCCTTCGACGCCGCGGGGAACCCGACCCCGGCCGCGGCCGGATTCGCGAAGAGCCAGGGCGTGGAGGTGGCCCGGCTCGAGCGGGTCGAGACGCCGAAGGGCGAGCGGCTTGCGGTCACCCGGGTCGAGAAGGGCCGGCGGGCCGAGCAGGTCCTCCCCGCCCTCCTCGAGAAGCTCGTCGCCTCGCTCCGCTTCAAGAAGGCGATGCGGTCGCGCTTCGACGAGGTCACGTTCGCCCGGCCGGTGCGCTGGATGGTGGCGCTGTACGGAGGGCGCCCGCTCAAGGTCCGCCATGGCGAGGTGACGAGCGGCAAGGTCACCTACGGCCACCGCTTCCACGCTCCCGGGGCCATCGCCCTCAAGGGAACGCCCGAGGACTACCTCTCCAAGCTCAGGAAGGCGCGCGTCATCGCGGATCCCGCCGAGCGGCGCGCCGCCGTCCTCGCCGAGGTGGCGGCCGCGGCGAAGAAGGCGGGCGGCTCGCCCCGGCCCGACGACGACCTCGTCGATCAGGTGACCTTCCTCGTCGAGCACGCGACCGGCGTCCCTGGGGCCTTCGAGGAGTCGAACCTGGAGCTGCCGCCGGAGGTCGTCATCTCGGAGATGCGCAACCACCAGCGCTACTTCGCGGTGGTCGACGGGAAGGGGCGGCTCAAGAACCGCTTCGTCGCCGTGTCGGGGACCCGCGTGCGCAGCGCGGCCACCGCCCGCCACGGCTACGAGCGGGTGCTCCGGGCGAGGCTCGCGGACGCCCGCTTCTTCTTCGAGGAGGACCGCAAGCGCCGCCTGCGCGACCGGATCGAGGACCTCGGGCGGCGCACCTACCAGGCGCGGCTCGGCACCGAGCTCGAGCGCGTCCACCGCATCGGCGCCATCGCCCAGGCGCTCGCCCGCGCCGGCGGCCTGGAAGCCCTCACCTCCGACCTCCTCGAGGTGGCGCGGCTGTGCAAGACCGACCTCACGACCGGCATGGTGGGCGAGTTCCCCGAGCTGCAGGGCACGATGGGCGCGCACTACGCGCGGATCGAGGGCCTGAAGCCGGAGATCGCGGACGCCATCGAGGACCACTACCGTCCGGTGGGGGCCTCGCCGGCGATGCCGCGCAACGACCTCGGCGCCCTGGTCGGCCTCGCCGACCGGCTTCACGCGCTCGTCGGCATCCTCGGGGTCGGCGAGAAGGCGACCGGTGCGGCCGACCCGTTCGGGCTTCGGCGGGCGGCGATCGGGATCCTGCGGATCCTCCAGGACCGCGGATACCACCTGTCGCTCGCTGCGGCCGTCGAGGCCACCCTCGACTCCCTGTCCGGCGTGAAGCTCGCCGCGGACCGCGCGGTGGTGGCCGAGCAGGTCCTCGACTTCGTGCGCGGGAGGCTCCGGGCGCTGTGGGCCGAGGAGCACGACGCCGACCTGGTCGACGCCGTGCTCGCCGCCGGGGTCGACGACGTCGTCGACGCGCGGAAGCGGCTCCGGGCGCTCTCCGAGGCGAAGGCGCGTCCGGACTTCGTGCCGCTGGCCGTGACGTTCAAGCGGGTGGCGAACATCCGCGAGAAGGCCGGGGAGGGCGGGGGGGCGAAGGTCGACCCCGCGCTCTGCCGCGAGTCGGCCGAGTCCCAGCTCGCGGGCGAGCTCGAGCGGGTGGCGGGCGAGGCGGCGGACGCCCGTCGCACGAGGGATTTCGGCGCGGTCTTGCGCGCCGTCGCCTCCCTCAAGCCGAGCGTCGACCGCTTCTTCGACGAGGTGCTCGTCATGGCCGAGGACCCGGCCCTGCGCCGGAACCGCCTCGCCCTCATGAAGGGCGTCTCGGACCTCTTCGCCGACCTGGCCGACTTCCGGAAGATCCAGGCGGAGCAGCCGAACCCGACAGGCGAGGGGCGCCCGGTTTCCCCTTGACCCGCCGCCGGGGCGGGGGCTAGGGTTCGCGGCCCGGTGTCGAGAATCGCCAAGAGAGTCGCGGTGCTGGCCTGCCTGGCCGCGGCGGGCTGTCTCGACACCTACCCCGTTCCGCAGACGCCGACAAACCTCTTTTACCTGCCGTCGGGCATCGCCGTGCATCCCCTCCTGCACGCCGCGGGGACGGTGCACCCGGCCTCGGTGCTCCTCGTCGTGTCGACGAACTTCGACCTCCGCTACGACCCGCAGAGCGGCGGTACGGTCCTCTCCGTCGACCCGGACGCCGCGCCCGACCAGCTGTCAGAGAACCCGGAGTTCGTGCCGATCGGCAATCCCCTGCGGATCGGCAGCTTCGGCGGGGAGATCTCCCTCGTCGAGCCGGGCTGCCCGGCCGGGTGGCCGGCCTGCCGCAGCGGGTGCCCGACGATGACGTTCCCGTCGGGCGTGGACGCCTTCGCGATCACGAGCTCTCGCTACGACGACGTCGTCTACGCCATCGAGGTCGACCCGTCCGGCGACCTCACCTGCGGCCCGGAGTGCACGATCCCGCTCCCCTCGCAGTACCTCGACCCCTACGGCGTGGGGATCGTCTGCAGCGACCGGGCCGGCCGCAACCTGGCGAACGCCTTCGTCACGCAGATCCGCGCCGCGAACAACCAGGGGCTCCTCACGCGCATCGACCTCGCCACGCTCGGCCAGGAGACCGTCGGCTTCGACACCGTCGCGCTCGCGGCCCCGAACACCTACACGACCGCCTTCGACCCCGGCACGGGCCGGCTGTTCTTGAGCACCCAGATCGGCCTCACCGAGCCCCTCCGCTGGTTCAACCCGCTCACCCTGCCGGCGGTCTCGCTCGGGACCTTGACGGCGCCGACCGTGAACCAGATCAACCTGGGCGCCTACCTGCGGGCGACGCTCACGCAGGACCTGGCCGTCTCGAACGACGGACAGCACCTCTACGTGCAGCTCGAGCAGGTCGACGGGGACCTGCTGCAACAGGGGGTCGTCGTCCCCAAGGGAGGGGCGCTCGCGGTCTTCGACCTGGCGCCCGACTCCTACAACCAGCCGAGCATGCTGCTCGAGCGCGCCGTGAACACGTGCCAGGGCGGGGGCCAGCTGCGCGTGCTGCCCCAGCGCGCCGGGAAGCGCGACCTCGTCGCCCTCACCTGCGACACGCAGGCGATCCTCATGCTCTACGACGATGAGATCGGGGACGTCGTGAGCTACGTGTGGCTCGACCCGGGCACGGGGCAGCCGCTCCTCGGACGCCAGCCCTTCGGCATGGCCGTCGAGCCCATCGACCCCTCGCGGGCCATCACGTCGCCGCAGGTCCCCTACGCCCCCGGCGTGTCCTCGCCGTACACCCCGTCGCCCTGCACCCTGGGGAACAGCTGCGTGCGGATCTACGTCGCCTCCTTCGCGCAGAGCTGGGTGAACCTGGTCGAGCTCGACCCGGCCTCGCCGCAGCAGATGAGCCTCGTGAAGCGCATCGGGATCCCGAGTTCACAGTGAGAGCGACCCCCGCCATCCTGATCCTGGTCCTTGCGACCGCCTGCCACTCGGCCGGCCCCGGCACGCTCGCGGACCTTCGCGACCCGCAGGCGGTCGCGGCCTTCGTCGGCCAGAACCCCAGCGCGCTGGGGACGCCCGTGCCGCTGCTCGCGATCACCGCCACGAACGGCAACGTGCTGCGCATCCTCGATCCCCAGGCGGACCTGCCGGTGCGCGGCCCGGCGCTCTTCTCGGCCCTCTCGGTCCCGACGATCTCGCGGCCGACGTCCGTCGCCGCCTCGCCGCTCTACGACCTCGCCTCCGACGTCCTCCTCGTTGCCTCGGGCACCACCTACGTGCAGCTGGTCGACACGTGGAGCACCACGCCCGGCGTCTACGGGGTCGCGAACACCTGGGACCTGTCGCCCATCGTCGGGTCGGGCTGCCAGATCCTGTCCATGGCGGGCCTTTCCGTCCCGTCGGCGACCGTCTCGGGCCAGCCTCCGGTCTGGCAGCCCACTCCCGGCGTGGCCCGGGTGGTCGTCGGCCTGTCGGCCCCGAGCGTCACCCAGGGCACCAATCCGGGGTGGCTCGTGGTCCTCGACTTCGCGCGGGCGCCGGACGGCTCGATCTACCTCGCCGACCGGCCCACGGCGAAGCCCCTCGCCTTCCGCCCCCTCTCGATCGCCGCCTCCCCGGACCACGTCCACGTCTACGTCGCGTCCCGGGACGCAGTCGGGTCCTCCTCCTCCGGCGCCCCGATCTACGGAATCGCCGAGGTCGACGCGCGCGCCGCCGACGCCTCGACGTGGCCGGCGCGCGCCTTCGACGGGCACGGCCCGACCGCGTCGGTGGCGGCCGCGATCCTCGGCGAGCGGACGCAGCTCAGCCCCATCGACTTCGGGCCCCCGCAGCTGCGGGTCTACGCCGCGATCGACGCGGCCAAATGCGGCCCCACCCAGCCCGTCGCCTGCGGCATCGCCACCTTCGACCCCGCGACGGGCGGCCTGGCGGCCGACCCGTCGCCGCCGCCGTCCCCCATCGGCCCGAAGGTCCCGAACCCGCCCTACCGCTCGCCCCTCTACGCCCCGGCCTTCCCGCTGCACCTGGCCGTGGGGCTGCCCGCCGTGTCGGGTCCGACCCAGTGCACCGGGCCCTTCACGTGCCCGCCCGGCGACAACGACCAGGGAGTGCCCCAGCCCCTCCAGATCATCGTCTCGGCGGTCGGGGCGCAGTGGACGACGGCCGCCGGCGCGGCGCCGAGCTCCGACGGGTTCGTGTACCTCGAGGACCTGGGACGGTTCGGGCCCGTCGACAACTCGGTCCTGCTCGACAACGACCTGTCGCGCACGGCGGTGATCGCGGCCCTGAGCGTCCCGGCGACGAGCTACCCGAACGGCCCGTACCTCGGGCTCTTCTACCCGCCCGGCCTCGGGGACGCCGCGGACCCCGGTGCCGTGGCGGCGGCGGACGTCGCCGACCTCCTGAACTCGATCATCGTCTGGCCCGGGTTCACGACCAACGACACCTGGACGCTCGTCTACCAGGGCGTCCTGCCCGGGTTGAGCTTCCTGCGCGGCAGCCTCGGCCGGCTCGCGACCGGAGAGGTCTACCTCGCCGTGGAGGAGGCGCTGAACCCGCTCGCGGCGCCCTCGGGGTCCGCGGACTACTGGGTGGTCGGCGCGTACGTCGCGGCACCGGACCTCGCCATCCACACGGCCGACGTGTTTCCGGCGGAGGGCGGCGACATCACCCAGTTCTTCCTCGACGTGGATCCGACGGGCTGTGCCGGCATCCCCCCCCAGACGGTCGAGGTCTACGAGGCCCGGATCGCTTCCTTCCTCTCGCCCGACCCGACCTACTTCCCCGGCGGCGCCCTCGAGCTCACCATCGCCCCCGGGTCCATCGCCGAGTGCCTCGTGAACCGGCTTCCCCTGTCGCCGGGGGCCTTCGTGCCCGTGAGCATGAGCGTGCGGGCCTCGGGGCTCGTGCTCACCTCCGCCGCCGTCGGGTACGCGGGCCGCCCGGAGGTCGGCCGCCGCTACAACCTCGCCTGGGATCCCGTGGCGGACGGCCCGCCGAGCGAGGCGCAGGTCCTCGCGCGGAAGGCGCGCCGGCTCTTCTACCCGGGCGGTCCCTACAGCGACCAGTACCTCGGGGGTCCGTGCCCGGGAGCCACCGCTTGCTACCAGGGATACCCCGAGATGACGGACCCCATGCAGCCCGGCCCGGTCGTGGGGTTCCGCCCGGCGCTGCTGTGCACCGTCAACTCGGTCGTCGCCGAGTGCCCCGCAGGGACCGTCCCGCCGCGGGACGCCTACATCTACTTCCAGACCCAGAGCGGGATGACGCCGCTCGCGAACCGGCCGGCGGACGTCGCCACCCCGACCGCGGTGGTCTCGTTCGACAAGAGCGTGTTCACGGACTCCACCTCGCAGGGCCTCGGGCAAGTCTTCTACTCGACCTTCACCGGCGACACCCTGTTCATGACCCCCACCTCCCAGGTGGGCTCCTCGACGACCATCCGCTGACGCCGCCCCGCTTCCGGGCGGGGGACCCATCTGCTAGCGTCCACTCCCTCCCGGAGAGCGGGGCCGCCGCCCGGGGAGCCAACGTGCCCACCCTGACGCTCATCGACGGCTCCGGCTTCGTCTTCCGCGCGTACCACGCCGTCCCGCACCTCTCGACGACGAAGGGCGTTCCGACGAACGCCGTCTACGGCTTCACGACCATGCTGCTCAAGGCGCTGCGGGAGCACGCGCCCACGCACGCGGCGCTCGTGCTCGACGCCGGTCGCAAGAGCTTCCGGACGGACCTCGACCCGGCCTACAAGGCGAACCGGCCGGAGCCCCCCGAGGACCTTGCGCGCCAGTTCCCCCTCGTGCGCGAGGTGGCGACCGCGCTCAACGTCCCGCTCATCGCCGAGGAGGGCGTGGAGGCCGACGACGTCATCGCCACCCTGGCGAGGCGCGCCAGGAGGGAAGGTTACGACGTCGTCATCGTCACCGGCGACAAGGACTTCGCGCAGCTCGTCGGGCCGGGGATCGAGCTCTACGACCCGATGGCGGAGGCGGCGGGGCGGGGCGGCTGGACCCGGGACGAGGACGTCGAGAAGAAGCTCGGCGTCCCGCCCTCGCAGGTCGTCGAGGTCATGGCGCTCACCGGCGACAAGATCGACAACGTCCCCGGCGTGCCCGGGGTGGGCGACGTGACGGCAGCGGCGCTCATCCGCCACTTCGGCACGGTGGAGGCGATGCTCTCGCGCCCCGAGGAGATCCCCGGCGCGGTTCCGCGCGGCGGTGAGAAGCTGCGCGAGAAGGTCGTCCAGCACGCGGACCGCATCCGGCTGAACCGGCAGCTCGTCTCGCTCCGGGAGGACCTCGCCCTGAAGGAGAGCGTGGAGGAGCTCGCCCGCCGCCCCCTCGATCCGGAGCGGGCGCGGGCGCTGTTCGCCGAGCTCGAGTTCGCGCGCCTGCTCAAGGAGCTTCCGCCGCCGCCGCGGGCGCCGGCCCCCGGGAACGCGCCGACGGAGGTCGTCGGGACGCGCGCGGCGCTCGACAGGGCCGTAGCCGAGGTGCGCGCGCACGGGGACGTGGGGATCCGGGCGGCCTTCGCCACGCAATCGCCGCGCACCGCCGCCCCGGTTGGCCTCGCCTTCGCGGCGCGGGGACGCTCCTTCTACGTCCCCGTCTCGCACCGCTACCTCGGCGCGCCGGCCCAGCTCGGAGTGGCCGACGTCCGCGAGGCCCTCGGCCCGCTCCTCGCGGACCGGTCCCTGGCGAAGCACGCCCACGACCTCAAGGCCGAGATCCACGCGCTCCGCCGCCTGGGGCTCGAGATCGCGGGGCCGGGCGTCGACACCGACCTCGCGAGCCGGTTGCTCGTCCCCACCCGGCGCGAGCACGATCTCGCGGACGTGGCGCGGGAGCGGCTCGGCGTCGAGGTCCCGGCGCTCCCGGCCGGGCAGGCGAAGCGGGCCGTCCCCCTGGACGAGCTGCCGGTCGAGGTCGTGGCGGCCCACGCCGGCGCCGAGGCCGCGGCGCTGCCGGCGCTTGCCGCCGAGCTCTCCCGCGCCCTCGCCGAGGCGGGGCTCGAAGCGCTCTACCGGGACGTGGAGCGGCCGCTCGTCCCCGTCCTCGCGGCCATGGAAGAGTCGGGGATCGCCGTCGACCGGGCCTCGATGGAGGCGATGAGCGCCGAGTTCGGGCGCTCGATGCAGGAGCTGGAGGCGCGGATCCACGAGGCCGCCGGCCACCCGTTCCACATCGCCTCCACCCGGGAGCTCGCGCAGGTCCTCTTCTCCGAGCTCAAGCTTCCCGTCGTCAAGCGGCTGAAGACCGGGCCGTCCACCGACCAGGACGTCCTGGAGAAGCTCGCGGAGGAGCATCCGCTGCCCCGCCTCGTCCTCGAGCACCGCTCGCTCGCGAAGCTCAAGAACACCTACGTCGACTCCCTCCCGCTCCTCGTCGACCCGGCGGACGGGCGAATCCACACCACCTTCAACCAGGCCGGGGCGGCGACCGGACGGCTCTCCTCGCAGGAGCCGAACCTCCAGAACATCCCCATCCGCACGGAGCTCTCCAGGCGCATCCGGGCGGCCTTCGTCGCTCCCCCGGGGTCGCTCCTCGTGTCGGCCGACTACTCGCAGATCGAGTTGCGCATCCTCGCCCACTTCGCGGAGGACCCGGCGCTGCTCGAGGCGTTCCGGACGGGGCAGGACGTCCACGGAAGGACCGCCGCCGAGACGTTCGGGGTGGCGCCGGGCGACGTCACCGCGGACCAGCGTCGGGTCGCCAAGGTCCTGAACTTCGGCATCGCCTACGGGCTCTCGGCGTACGGGCTGTCGCAGCGGCTCGACTTGCCCCCCGCAGAGGCCCAGGCCATCATCGACCGCTACTTCGCCCGCTACGCCGGGGTGCGCCGCTGGCTCGACGAGACCATCGCCCGGGCCCGCGCGGAGGGGGCGGTGCGCACCCTGTTCGGGCGCAAGCGCGAGCTTCCCGAGATCCGATCCCGCAACCCGGCCCTGCGCCAGGCGGCCGAGCGCATGGCCGTGAACATGCCCATCCAGGGCACCGCCGCCGACATCGTGAAGCTCGCGATGTTGCGGGTGGACGAGGCGCTGCGCCGGGAGGGCGTGCCCGCGCGGCTCCTCCTCCAGGTCCACGACGAGCTCGTCCTCGAGGTCGAGGAGCGGGCGGCCGGCGCCCTCGACGCGCTCCTGCGTCCGGCGATGGAGGGCGCCGCCCGGCTGCGCGTGCCGCTCGAGGTGGAGGTGGGGCGGGGCCGCAACTGGGCCGACGCGCACTAGCCCGGACCGTCGGTCGCGCCCTTCTTCCGGCCGGCCAGGAACTCCACGGGGTCCTCGCCGCCCGCGTCGCGGAAGGCGGCGAGCAGCTTCGAGTGGCTCTCGACGAGCGAGCGAAGGCTCGACTCGAACTGCAGCCTCTGGCGCTTGAGCTCGTGGATGTCGTCGACGATGCGCAGGAAGCGCTGGTGGGCGCCCTGGACGATCTTCTCCCCCTGCAGCTCGGCCTCGGAGAGGGCGATCTCGGCCTCCTTGCGCGCTGCCTCCCGGATCTCCTCGCTCGCCTTCTGGGCGGTGACGAGGGTCTCCTGGAGCGCGCGCTCCCGGCTGCGGTGCTCCGCGATGGTCTCGTCCTTCCGCTGCCCGTCCTCGCGCAGGGACATGTTCTCCTTCACGAGATCCTCGAAGGCGGTGGCGACGAGCGAGAGGAAGGCCTCGACCTCCTCGCGGTCGTACCCGCGCAGCGCACGCCGGAAGCGCTTCTGCTGCACGTCGAGCGGGGTGATCCTCATGGTGCGACCTCCGCGGGCGAGGGTAGCACGGAGGGGCGGGCCGTCCATTCGGAGCCTGGGCCGTCCCTTCTTGCCATCCCGCCCGCGGGGGGGGAACATGAGGAAGGCCGCGGAGGCCCATGAAACCCGACCCGCGCAGCCTCGTGCGCAACCTGGAGATGCTCGCCCGCGCCTCGGCGGAGGCGGCGGCGTTTCTGGGCGCCGCGGTCCTCGTCGGCTGGGCGCTCAACCTGCCCCTGCTGCGCTCCGGCGTCCCCGGGGCCGTCACCACCAAGCCGAACACGGCGGTGTGCTTCGTGCTGGCGGGCCTCGCCGGGCGGCTGCTCGCGTCGCGCCGGACCGGCGCGCGCGGGAGGTGGCTCGCGAAGCTCGCCGGGGCGACCGTGGCCCTCGTCGGCCTCCTCACGCTCGTGGAGTACCTGACCGGGGCGAACCTCCAGGTGGACGCGATCCTGCTCCGGGAGGTCCCCGGCGCGGCGGGCCCCGTCCACTCGGGGAGGATGGCTCCCAACAGCGCGCTCGCCTTCGTGCTGCTCGGCCTCGGGCTCGCGCTCTCGGACGTGGAGACGGCGCGAGGCAGCCGTCCCTCCCAGCTGCTCGCGCTCGCGGCCGGCCTCGTGCCGCTCCAGGCCGTCATCGGGTACGCCTACGGGGTCGAGCCGCTGCGGGGGTTCGCGGCCTACACGCGGGTGTCCTTCTACGGCGGCATCGGCTTCGCGCTGCTCGTCGCCGCCGTGCTCTTCGCGCGGCCCGAGTCGGGGCTCATGCGGGTCTTCACCGGCCCCGGCCTCGCCGGCTTCATGGCCCGCCGCCTCACCATCGCGGTCCTCGTCATCCCGGTGGCGCTGGGGTGGATCTTCCTCGTGGCGGGCCTCCGGGCCGGTCAGTACGAGGCCCTGCTCGGCGCCTCCTTCGTCGTCATCAGCGCCGTGGTGGTGGCGGCGGCGGTCGTCTACTGGAACGCCCAGGCGCTCGCGGAACTGGAGGCCGAGCGGCTGCGCGCCGAGGACACCGAGCGCCAGCAGCGCGAGTGGCTGCGCACGACGCTCGCCTCCATCGGGGATGCGGTGGTGGCGACCGACGTCGTGGGCACGGTGACGCTCCTGAACGCCGTCGCGGAGAAGCTCACCGGCGCAGGGCAGGGGGCGGTGGGCCGGCGGCTCGAGGAGGTCTTCCGGGCCGTCGACGAGGAGACCGGCGAGCCGATCGACGACCCCACGGCGCGGGCGCTCCGCGAGGGAGGCCTCGTCGTCCTCCCGCCGAGGACGAAGCTCGTGGCGCCCTCCGGGGCCGAGTACCCGGTGGGTGGGTCGGCCGCTCCCATCCGCGGGGAAGGGGGAGAGGTCCTCGGCGTGGCGCTCGTCTTCAGCGACATGACCGAGCGCCGGCGCCACGAGGCCGAGCGCGCCGCGCTCTTCGTGCGCGAACGAGATGCGCGCGCCGAGGCGGAGCGGGCGAGCCGGGCCAAGGACGAGTTCATCGCCACCGTGTCGCACGAGCTCCGCACGCCGCTCAACGCGGTGCTGGGCTGGGCGCGCCTGCTTCGCGGGGGCCGGCTCGACGCGGCGGCGACCGCGCGCGCCATCGAGGCCATCGAGCGCAGCGCCATCACCCAGGCGCAGATCGTGGACGACCTCCTCGACGTCTCCCGCATCGTCCGGGGGCAGATGAAGCTCGACGTCCGGGAAGCCGACCTGGCCGCCGCCGTCGAGGCCGCCGCCGACACGGTGCGCCCCGCCGCGACCGCGAAGAGTATCGCCCTGTCGCTGGACCTCGAGCCGGGCGCGGGCTCCGTGCGCGGCGACCCGGCCCGACTCCAGCAGGTGGTCTGGAACCTGCTCGCGAATGCCATCAAGTTCACGCCCCCGGGCGGGCGCGTCGAGGTGCGGCTGGTGCGGCTCGTCGACCGGGTGCGGCTGGTGGTGAAGGATACCGGGGCGGGGATCGAAGCCTCGTTCCTCCCGCACGTCTTCGAGCGGTTCCGCCAGGCCGACTCGAGCCCGACCCGGACCCACGGAGGGCTCGGCCTGGGGCTCGCCATCGTGCGCCACCTCGTCGAGGCGCACGGCGGAGCGGTGGCCGCCGAGAGCGAGGGCAAGGGGCGAGGCGCGTCCTTCACCGTCGACCTGCCGCTGCCGCAGCCGGGCCCGGCGCTCGCCGGGGACCGGCCCGAGCGGTCCGGCTCGCGCGCCCCCGCCGCCCCGGCCCCCGCGGTGAGCCTCTCGGAGCTCCGCGTCCTAGTGGTCGACGACGACCCGGACACGCTGGAGGCCCTGCGCCAACTCCTCGAGCAGGCCGGCGCCGGGGTGGTCGCCGCCGCGTCCGCCGGGGAGGCGATGGCCGCCCTGCAGCGCGCGGCGCCGGACGTGATCCTCTCCGACATCGGGATGCCGGGGGAGGATGGCATCTCGCTCATCCGGCGGGTCCGCTCGCTCGAGGCGGGGCGCAGCATCCCGGCGGCCGCACTCACCGCCTACACGCAGGCGGAGGACCGGGACCGCGCGCTCGGCGCGGGCTACCAGGTGTTCCTCGCGAAGCCGGTGGACCCCGGCGTCCTCACCGCCGCGCTCGCCCGCCTCGCCGGCCGCGCCTAGAGGCGCCGGCCGCGCCTATCGCGGGGGCGGCCGCCTCCGCGCCCCCCCCTTGTGCTATCGTCCGCTCGCCCCATGCCCTTCTCCGAGATCCTCGGCCAGGACCGGGCCGTCGGCTCCCTGCGCGCGGCGCTCCGGCGCGGCGCCCTGCACCACGCGTACCTGTTCGCCGGCCCGGAAGGGGTCGGGAAGGGAACGGCAGCGCGCCTCCTCGCGCAGGCCGCGAACTGCGAGGGGGGGCGGGCCGACGACCCGTGCGGCGCCTGCGCGCCCTGCCGCAAGATCGCGAAGGGGATCCACCCGGACGTGGTGGTCGTCGAGGAGGAGCGGACCATGGCCCGGGCGGGCCGTTGGGAACCGAAGGCGGGCCGTGCGCCCTCTCGCGACATCGTCGTCGACCAGATCCGCGAGCTCGTCGACCGGCGCCTCTCGCTTCGACGCTTCGAGGGACGACACCGCTTCGTGATCCTCGACCCGGCCGACGCGATGAACCCGCAGGCCCAGAACGCGCTGCTGAAGACTCTCGAGGAGCCGCCCCCGGACACGACGCTCGTTCTCGTCTCGGCCTCTGCGGACGCGCTGCTCGCCACCGTGCGCTCGCGCTGCCTCCGGGTCGGCTTCCCGCCGCTGCCCCAGGCGCTCGTTTTGGACTGGCTCGTCGCCGCCGGGCGGAACCCGGCGGAGGCGCGCCTCGCGGCGTCACTGTCGGGCGGGTCGCTCGGCCGGGCCCTGTCGCTCGACGCCGGGGCGCTCGCCGACCGACGCGCCGCCGTGGAGCAAGCGGCCCGGCTCCCGGAGGACGACGCCGGGGCCTGGATCGCCTTCGCGAGGGAGCGGGCGGGGGACCGGGAGGCGGCCCGGGAGACCTGCGAGATCCTGCTCGTGTGGCTGAGGGACGTTCTCGCGCGGGTGGCGGCGGGGCCGGGTGCCCCGCTCGCGCTCCTCGACCTCGAGCCGGTGACGGCCGAGGCAGCGAATGCGCTGGGGCCGGCGGACGTCCTCCGGCGCGGGGACTCCGTGCGGCGGGCGCTCGCGGCGCTGCGCCACAACGCCGCCCCGGCGTTGGCGCTCGAGCGCATGCTCATCGGATGGTTCCATGGCTAGGGTGCAGAGGGCGGCCGCGACGCTCGAAGGGGAACTCTCCGAGATCCGCGCCGGGCGCGGCGCACCGGTGTATCTCCTCGAGGGCGACCCCTTCCTCGCGCTGCGTGGCGCGCGGCGGATCGCGGAGGCGCTCGTGCCGGAGGCCGAGCGCTCGCTGAACGTCGTGGAGCTCGACGCGGCGGCCACCCCCTCGGAGGTCGCCGCCGAGGTCGCCACCGGCGGCCTGTTCGGGGGCGCGAAGGCGGTGGTCGTCGAGGACCCGGCCTTCCTCAAGTCCCGCGAGGACGCCAGGGAGGCCTTCGACCGCGCTCGCGAGATGTGGGCCTCCGGACGGCAGCGAGAGTCCGCGCGGAGGCTCGTGGCGCTCGCGGCCCGGCTCGGGCTCGAGGCGGGGCGGGAGGGCGCCTCGCCCGAGGAGTGGTGCCGGGAACTCGGGCGGGAGGCGCTCACCCCCGCCGACGCCGACTTCCTGGACGGCGCCCTCCTCTACGCGGCGGAGCGGGACATCCGGGCGGGCAAGGAGGACGCGGCGCCGCTCGAGGCCCTGCTCGCGGGCGGCCTTCCCCCGGGGCGGACGCTCGTCCTCGCCTGCGGCAAGGTCGACGGGCGCTCGCCGCTCGTGAAGCGGCTCGAGGCGGCGGGGCGCAGGCTCGTGCTCGCCATCCCGGTGGAGGGGCAGTGGGACGAGGAGCGCCCGGTGCTCGGTCCGCTCGCGGCGGAGCTCCTCGCCGGGACCGGCAAATCGCTCGACCGGCAGGGAGAGGATCGGCTCGCCTCGCTGGTGGGGGCCGACGCGCGCACGCTCGCGGCCGAGCTCGAGAAGCTCGTCGCCTACGTCGGGGAGCGCGAGGTCATCGGCGCAGCCGACGTCGAAGCGCTCGTGGCCCGGGTGGCGTCGGATCCCTTCTTCGCTCTGGGCAACGCCGTGGAGGGGAGGGACCTCTCCCGGTCCCTCGAGGTGCTGCACCGGTCGCTCGCCGACGGGGCGAGCCCGCACATGCTCGTCGCGTCGCTCGCGGCGACGGTCCGGCGGCTCCTCGTCGAGCGCGAGCGCGGCCGCGTGGCGGCGCGGGGCCGGCGGATCGGGTCCTTCTCGGAATGGAGCGCGCTCGTGCTCCCGACGATTCCGGAGGAGGAGCTCGGAAAGAAGAAGCCCTACGGGTTCTGGATGAAGTACCAGGCGGCGGCGCGGTTCTCCCGGGGCGAGCTCCTGTCCGCGCTCGCGTCGCTCGCCGAGGCGGACCACGCCATGAAGACCGGGGGGGACGGGGTGCTGCTCATCGAGCGGTGCCTCTTCGCCCTCTTCGGCACCGGGGACGCGGAGAGGAGGACCGCTTGAGCGAGCGATTGATGGTGACGAGCGCCCTGCCGTACGCGAACGGCTCGATCCACCTGGGGCACCTCGTCGAGTACATCCAGACCGACATCTACGTGCGCTACCGGCGATCGCTCGGCGACCATGTCACCTACGTGTGCGCCGCCGACTCGCACGGGACTCCCATCGAGGTGAACGCGGCCAAGGCGGGGGTGAGCCCGCGCGCGTTCGTGGAGAAGTACCGGGAAGAGCAGCATCGGGACTTCCAGAAGTTCGGCGTCGGGTTCAGCACCTACTACACCACCGACTCGGACGAGAACCGAAGGTGGGCCTGGCGGATCTGGGATGCGCTGAAGGCGAAGGGGCTCATCTACCGCAAGTCGGTCGAGCAGCTCTTCTGCGAGAAGGACGGACGATTCCTGCCGGACCGCTTCGTCAAGGGGACCTGCCCGCGCTGCGGTACTCCCGACCAGTACGGCGACGTCTGCGAGCGCTGCGGGAGCACGTACGACCCGCGCGACCTGAAGGAGCCGCGCTGCGCGCTGTGCGGGACGCCTCCGGTGGTCCGCAAGAGCGACCATGCCTACGTCGACCTGAAGAAGGTGGAGCCGGTGATCCGGGAGTGGGTCGAGGCCGCCGGCCATCTCGACCCGGGCGTGCGCGAGCAGGTGAAGGGGTGGCTCGCCGAACTCCAGGACTGGTGCATTACCCGGGACGCTCCGTACTTCGGGTTCCCGGTCCGCGACCCGGACTACCCGGGCAAGTTCATCTACGTGTGGCTCGACGCGCCCATCGGCTACCTCTCCTCCGGGGAGCACTATTTCGCCGAGGAGGCCCCCGCGGGCGAGAGGCTCGACGCCGCCGCCTACGAGGCGCGCTACCTCGCCCCCGGCGCGCCCTCGGGCCTCGAGCACTTCATCGGGAAGGACATCCTCCGCTTCCACGCGGTGTTCTGGCCGGCGATGCTCTGGGCAGCGGGACTCAGGCTCCCCGACCGGATCGCCGTGCACGGCCACCTCACCGTGAACGGCGAGAAGATGTCGAAGTCGCGTGGGACCTTCGTCACGGCCCGCGCCTACCTCGACACCGGGCTCGACCCGCAGCTGCTGCGCTACTACTACGCCGCGAACCTGGGCCCGGGCGTCGCCGACCTGGACCTCTCCCTCGAGGAGTTCCGCAACCGGATCAACGCCGACCTCGCGAACAACGTCGCGAACCTCGCCTCGCGCGTGTCCGCGCTCCTGGAGCGGGCCGGCGCCGACCTCGAGGAGGCTCCCGAGGAGGCGCTCGCGGAGGCGGCGCGCGAGGCGCTGCGGCTGGGTCTCGCCGCCTACCGGGAGCTCGAGTACCGGGAGGTGGTCCGCCTCGTGAACCAGGTGGCGGCGCTCTGCAACAAGCGGCTCCAGGAGGCGAAGCCCTGGGAGGACCCGTCGTCGCAGGCCGCGAGGCGGCTCCTCTTTAGCTGCGCGAAGGCGCTGCGTGCGGTCGCCGTCCTCCTCTGGCCGATCGCGCCCACCTTCGCGGACGGGCTCGCCTCGGCCTTCGGCCAGGCGCGGCCGCCGGCGTGGACGAAGTCGTTCGACCCCTTCGCCGGCCCGGCCGTCTCTCCCCGGCACAAGCCCCCGCAGGTGCCGCGCCTCGACGCGAAGCAGGTGGCGGGCCTGATCGCCCCCCCGGCCGAGGGCGCGGCGCGCGTGTCGAGGTCGCCGAGCCCGGCGGAGGCGGCGACCCGGGCCTCGGCGGCGCCCGCTCCGGCCTCGACCATCGCCATCGACGACTTCGCGCGGGTGGACCTCCGCGTCGGGGTCGTGTCGGCAGCCGAGCGCGTCCCCAAGGCGGACAAGCTCCTCAAGCTGACCGTCGAGCTGGGGGAAGCCGCCCCGCGGACCGTGGTCGCGGGAATCGCCGCCTCCTACCCGCGCCCCGAGGATCTCGTGGGGCGCCGCGTGGTGGTGGTGGCGAACCTCGAGCCGAGGGCCCTGCGCGGCATCACCTCCCAGGGCATGCTCCTCGCGGCGGGGGATCCCCCGCGCCTCGTCGCCCCGGAGGATGCGGTCCCGGCCGGGACGCGGGTGAGGTGATTGGGCGCCGTCCATGGACCTCGTCGACTCGCACGCCCACCTGGATTTCGAGGATTACCAGGGGGACCTCGAGGGCGTCCTGGCGCGCGCCCGCCAGGCCGGCGTCGGCCGGGTCGTCCTCGTCGGCCTGTGGCGCGGACCGGGCGACTTCGGGAACGCCCTGGGCCTCGCCGCGGCGCGCCCCGGGACGTTCGCCGCCACGGTGGGGATCCACCCGCACGAGTGCGCGAGGGTGCCGGCCGAGGACTGGGAGCGCTGCGCGCGCCTCGCCGCGGACCCCCGGGTGGTGGCGGTCGGCGAGACCGGCCTCGACTACCACTACGACCACTCCCCGCGCGACGCGCAGCGCGACTCCTTCCGCCGGTCGATCGGGATCGCGCGCACGGCGGGGAAGCCCGTCGTCGTCCACGTGCGCGAGGCGGAGGAGGACTGCGCGGCGATCCTGCGCGCGGAGGGGGTGCCCGAGGCGGGGGGCGTCATCCACTGCTTCACCGGGGACGCGGCGGCGGCCCGCGCCTACCTGGACCTCGGGCTCCACATCTCGGTCGCCGGCGTCCTGACCTTCCGGAACGCGCAGGGGATCCGGGACGCGGTGCGCATCGTGCCGCGCGACCGGCTCCTCGTGGAGACGGACAGCCCGTTCCTCGCGCCCGTGCCCCACCGCGGGCGGCGAAACGAGCCCGCCTACGTGCGCCTCGTCGCCGAGAAGGTGGCGGAGCTGTGGGGCACGACGCTCGACGAGGTCGCCCGGGTGACGAGCGACAACGCGACGCGCCTCTTCCGGCTCGGGCCGGCCCCGACCTAGCCGTCCCAGCTCTCCCACTCGTCGGCGAGATCCTGGGTGAGCCCCTTGTTCCGCTCCTTCCACTCCACGACCTGCCAGCCGCGCCGCTCCGCCGTCGGGCGGAACGTCTCCTTGGGGTTCACGACCACCGGGTTCCCGACGACCTCGAACAGGGGCACGTCGGCCTGGGAGTCGGAGTAGAGCCAGCTGCGGCGCAGGTCGAGGCCGTAGGCCTCGGCGAGGCGCTCCACCGCCTCGCGCTTCCCCTCCTGGAAGACGACCGGCGGAAGGATCTCGTCGGTGGCCCGGCCGTCGACGACGCGCGTCCGGGTGCCGAGCGCGCCGTGGACCCGGAGGTGGCGCCCGACCTCGTCGACGATGGCCTGCGGGGAGCCGGACGCGATGGCCACGAAGTGGCCGGAGAGCAGGTGCTTGCGGATCTGGCGCACCGCCCCGGCGGTGATGCGCTTGCGCAGGTGCCGCTCGAAGCAGGTGTGCGCGTGCGCCCTGAGGTCGTCGACCCACAGCCCCACCTGGCACTTGGAGCCGAGCTCCACCATGTCCCGCTCCGTCAGCCGGCGGCGCGCGTACTCGTAGATGAGCCGCGGCACCCGCGACCGGATCTCGGGGCGCATGATCTTCTCGCTGTAGAGGTACCAGCTGAAAATGGTCCCGGCGTTGCCGTCGAGGAGCGAGTCGTCGACGTCGAAGACGGCGGCAGTGCGGCCGAACGGGACCAAGGCCTCAGCCGGGCGCCGACTCGCCTCCGGACGGCGTGGTCGCGGGGGGCGCCGGCTCCGCCGGAGCGGCTTCCTGCGGCGCCTGGGGTGCGGGCTCGGGTGGCGACTCCGGCGGACTCGCCTCGGAGCCGGGTTCCTGCGTCGCCTCGACCTTCGCGGCCAGCGCGGCGAAGGGGTTGTGCGTCAGGTTCTTGGGCTTGTCCGGGCGGGCCTGGGGGCCCCTGTCCCCGGGAAGCCGCGGCCCCATGTAGCGCGGCTTGCGGTCGCCCGGGCCCCGCGGTCCGCGGTCGGGCCGGGGGGGACGGTCGGGTCGCGAGGCGCGCTCCGGGGGAGCGGCGGGCGGGGCGTCGGGGCGGGGCGCCTGCGCCGCGCCCTCGGGCACCGGCCCGGGCGCCGCCTTCTCCTCCACGCGCTCCGGCCGGGGCGGCCGCGGGGCCTGCTTCTGCCGGCGCGCCTGCTCCCGCCGCCGCGCCTCGGCGGACGGTCCGGTGTCGCGGGGCACGTAGATGACCGGAGCGAGGAGCTCGGCGGGCGGCGGCTTCTTCTCCACCTGGACCGTCGGCAAGGTGCCCCGCCACAGGTGGTGGCCGTAGATGTTCTGGGCGTCCGTCCACCGGCGCGTTCCCCCGTCGTGGGCCATGAGCCCGAGCCAGGAGTTGAGCCGGCTGTCGAGGTCGTCGATGAAGTGGGTGACGAGCGCCTCGAGCGTCATCGGGACCTTCGGCGACCCGTAGTCGAGCCGGCCGTGGTGGGCGAGCACCAGGTGGACGACGTGCTGTTCGAGGTCGCGCGGCACTCCCACCCTCCGCGCCTTGTCGTGGATCCACTGGGCGGTCATGACCAGGTGGCCGACGAGCCGCCCCTCGTCCGTGTACTCCACGCTGCGGTCGTAGGAGAGCTCCCGGACCTTGCCGAGGTCGTGGAAGAAGGCGCCGGCCGCGAGGAGGTCGCGGTCGAGCTGCGGGTAGTGGTCGGCGATGCGGTGGGCGAGCTTCAGGCACGAGACGGTGTGCTCGAGAAGCCCACCCGCGTAGGCGTGGTGGACGCTCTTCGCCGCCGGGGCGCGTCGCAACCTCGCCGCCACGTCCTCGTCGTCGAGGAACGCCTTGACGAGCTCCTTCAGGTGGGGGTCGGAGATCGCATCGACGAGGCCCGCGAGCTCCCGCCACAGGGCCTCGGTGGCCTCGTCCGGCGCGTGGCGCTCGGGCTTCTTCGGCTCGGGCGGCGGAACCCAGGCGAAGTCGGCGGTGTCGAGGCCCGCCGCGGCCGGGTCGACCTTCGAGGCGGACTCGATGCGGAGCTGCGGCTTGCCCTGGAACGTCCCGACCGCGCCCTCCACCTCGACGAGGTCCTTCTCCTCGAAAAGGGCCGACAGCTCCTCCACGCGATCGAAGGACCGCGCCTCGAGCTCCCCGGTCCGATCGACGAGCGTCACGGACAGGTACGCCTTGCCGCTCTTGGCCGTGGGGACGGCCTTTCGGGCCACGGCGAACAGGCTCTTCACCCGCTCGCCATCCTTCACGTCCTTGACCCAGATCTTCTCCATATGGGCGCGCACGCTAACCCAGCCCGCCGCTCGACACAACCGCCATGCCGCGGCGGACGGGACCTATTCGGGAGGGTTCCCGGCGTGCGCTTCGGGAGTAATCTCTCCTCGAGGCACCTCCCGCCTCGGGCACGGGGAGGCAGAGATGGCAAGATACCCGGTGCGGCGGTACATGAGCGCGGACCCGGCGGTGATCTCCTCCCGGCGGACCCTCTTCGAGGCACACCAGGTCATGCGCGAGAAGGGCATCCGCCACCTCCCGGTGGTCGACGAGGGGCGGCTCGTGGGGGTGGTGTCCCAGCGGGACCTCTACCTGCTCGAGACGCTGCGCGGGGTCGACGCGGCGCGCGAGCTCGTCGAGGAGGCGATGACCGACGAGCCCTTCGCGGTCGCTCCCGACGCGGCGCTGCTCGAGGTGGTCGAGGTGATGGCGGCGCGGCGGCGCGGCTCGGCCGTCGTCGTCGAGGCGGGGGCGGTCATCGGGATCTTCACATCCACCGATGCGCTCCGGGCGCTCGCCGGGCTGCTCCGCGAGACGGACGCCCCCGGTGAACCCGCCGGGTGACCGGCTCGCGCAAGCCGTGCGCGAAACGGGCACCGGGTGCGCAAGGGGCGCGCCTCCGCCCCCAGGAAAATGGCCAGGTTGGCCGCGGGCATGCCCCGTGAAAAGGTTCGCCGCGGGAGGACCCCGGCAGCGGGGGGAACATCGCCCTTTTGAGCACGATCGAGACAGAGGCCCGCGCGCTCCTCCTGAAGCGCCGGCAGGCGCTGCGCAGGACCCAGGCCGACGGGCGGCCGCTCGAGATCTCCGCCGGCGACGACCCGCCGGCGAGCGACAGCCTGCGCACCGAGCTCGCCGAGATCGACGCCGCGCTCGGGCGCATCGAGCAGGGGAACTACGGGACCTGCGTCTCCTGCGGCGGGCCGCTCGGCCTGCAGCGCCTCCGCGCGCTCCCGGAGGCCCGCTACTGCATCGGCTGCAGTGGCCACCGGCCCGCCGACGATTAAGAAACCCCGGTGAACGCCGGACCGGCGCCGACCTACGCCTACGAACTCGGGGAGGCGCTCTACCTCAACGTGACGAGCGCCTGCACCCTCGCCTGCGTCTTCTGCCCGAAGATCCGCGACGACAACTGGGTGGTCGGGGGCTTCGACCTCAAGCTCGCGCGGCCGCCGACGGCCGACGAGGTCTGGGCGCAGGTCACCCGGCACGGCCTCGCCGGGCGCCCCGAGGTCGTGTTCACGGGCCTCGGCGAGCCGACCCGGTCCCTGGCCGTGCTCCTCGACGTGACGCGCCGCCTCAAGGCGGCCGGGGTCGGGCGCGTGCGCCTCGACACGGACGGGCTCGCCAACCTGCGCGAGGGACGGGACGTGACCGCGGAGCTCGCCGAGGCGGGGCTCGACGCCGTCGTGGTCTCGCTGAACGCCCCGGACGCGGGCACCTACGTCCGGCTGTGCCCGAATCGGCACGGGGAGGCGGCCTGGCACGCCGCCCGGGCCTTCCTCCGCGCGGCGATCCCGCGTCTCGCGTCGGTCGAGGCGAGCTTCGTCGCCGTGCCGGGGCTCTCGGAGGACGCGTGCCGCCGGGAGGCCGAAGGGCTCGGGGCACGCTTCCGCTGGCGCCCGTACGACCGGGTCGGGCGCCTCCGGGAGCTCGGCGGGAACGCCTAGTCCCCTCCCTTCGCGTGAGCTTGCCAGTAGACCGCGGCCCGAAAAACGTGCATAAGGTGCGTCCTCCCGCATTCCTTGCGTCGGGGTGCGGGGTCGAGAAAGGCAGGGAATGACCCAGAGCCGCAGCGGACCGCGCGGGGCGAGGGAGCGCATCCTCGTCGTCGACGACGAGGCGAACGCGCGCGTCGCCCTGAAGACTCTCCTCTCGGAGGAGGGCTACGAGATCGCCGAGGCCGCCGACGGGGAGGAGGGGCTCGCCCTGCTGCAGTCGTTCGCCCCGGCGGCGGTGCTCACCGACGTCCGCATGCCGCGGATGGACGGGATCACCTTCCTCCGGAAGGCGCGGGAGGAGGGGTCGGACGCGGTCTTCGTCATGATGACGGCCTTCGCGAGCGTGGAGGCGGCCGTCGAGGCCATGCGGGCCGGCGCCGAGAACTTCCTCGTGAAGCCGCTCGACGTGAACGCGGTCCTCGTGGTCCTCGAGAAGGCCCTCGAGAAGCTCCGGCTCCAGCGGGACACGCAGAACCTCCGGGAGCGGGTGCGCGAGCGCTATCGCTTCCACAACATCGTCGGCGACGCGCCCGAGCTCCAGGCGGTCTACGAGGTGGTGAAGCGGGCCGCCCCTACCAAGGCGACGGTCCTCATCCTCGGGGAGTCGGGCACCGGCAAGGAGCTCATCGCGCAGGCCCTGCACGAGGAGTCGCCGCGCCGCGACCAGCCGTTCATCAAGGTGAACTGCGCGGCCCTCTCCGAGACGCTCCTCGAGAGCGAGCTGTTCGGCCACGAGAAGGGCGCGTTCACCGGCGCCATCGGGCGCAAGGAGGGGCGCTTCGAGCTCGCCGACGGCGGGACGATGTTCCTCGACGAGATCGGCGACATCTCGCCGGCCCTGCAGATCAAGCTGCTCCGCGTGCTCCAGCAGAAGGAGTTCGAGCGCGTCGGCGGGACCCAGACCATCCGGGTCGACGTGCGGCTCGTCGCCGCAACGAACCGCGATCTCGCCGCGGAGGTGAAGAGCGGGAAGTTCCGCGAGGACCTCTACTACCGCCTGAACGTGGTGGCGGTGACGCTCCCGCCCCTGCGCCAGCGCAAGGGCGACATCCCCGCGCTCGTCAGCCACTTCGTGGAGAAGTACGGCAAGGCCTACGGCAAGGAGATCCGGGGGCTCGCCCCGGGGACCCTGAACGCCCTCCTCGCCCACGACTGGCCGGGGAACGTCCGGGAGCTCGAGAACGTCGTCGAGCGGGCGGTGGTCCTCTGCAAGGGGCCCGAGCTCACGGCCGACGACCTGCCCCCCACGCTCCGCGGGCCGCGCCCCCGGGAGCGGAGCCCCGGGGCGCTCATCCCCGGCGCCACCCTCTACGAGATCGAGCGGGAGGCGATCCTCCGCACGCTCGAGATGGTCGGCGGGTCCACCTCGCGCGCCGCCGAGATCCTCGGGATCAGCGTCCGGAAGATCCAGTACCGCCTGAAGGAGTACGCCCAGGGCGACGGAGGTCCTCGCCGGGACGAGGGCGAGGACGGCGAAGACGACGCGCCCGGGTCCTAGACCCGCCCGCCGCCAGGACCTTCCTCCGGTGCGACCCGTCCCCGGCGGCCGGGCGGCGGCGCCTCCGGGATGACGCTCAGCGGTACCGGGGGATGCGCAGCGCGAAGCGCGCCCCGCCCTCCGGGGCATCCTCCACGGAGATCGTGCCGCCGTGCTGGGCGACGATGGCGTGGACGATGGGGAGGCCGAGGCCGGAGCCCTTGGCCTTCGTCGTGAAGAACGGCTCGAAGACGCGGTCGCGGATCTCCGCGGGGACGCCGGGCCCGCAGTCGTCCACCAGGATCTCCACCGAATCCGGGTCCTCGGCCGGCTGGCAGACGACGCGCAGCCAGCCGCCGTCCGGGACGGCCTCGAGGGCGTTCAGCGCCAGGTTCATGACCACCTGCCGCAGCCGCTCCTCGTCGCCGGCCACCGGAGGGACGGGGCTGTAGGCGCGGATCACCCGCACGGCGCGCTCGTGGGCCGGGCCCTCGATGAGGTCGAGGACGCGGTCGAGGACCGGGACGACGAGCATCTTGTGGGGGCGGAACTCCCGGGGGCGAGCGAACTGGAGGAAGTCCTCGAGGATGTGGTCGAGGCGGCGGATCTCGTCCCGGACGAGGTGCAGGGGCTCGGTGAGCGGCGGCCGCTCGGCGGGCGGCAGCTTCTGGACCCGGCGCTCGAGCACCGAGAGCTGAAGGACCGCGGCGTTCAGGGGGTTGCGGATCTCGTGCGAGAGCCCGGCCGTGAGCGTGCCGACGGCGGCGAGCTTCTCCGCCATCTGGGCGCGCTGGGAGAGCTCGCGCTTCTCCGAGTGGAGCCGGACCTGGCGCATGGCCTGCTCGACGGTGACGAGGAGCTCCTGCGGCTGGCAGGGCTTCACGAGGTACGCACAGGCCCCCGCGCGCACGGCGGCGACCGCGGACTCGAGCGTCGCGAACCCGGTGAGGAGGACGACCTCGCCGTCCGGGTTCTCCTCCTTGAGGCGGGGGGCGAGCAGCGTCCCGTCGCCGTCGGGGAGCCGGAGATCGACGAGCGCCACCTCGAAACCCTCGTGGGCGGCCGCGAGGGCCTGGCCGCAGGTGGTGGCCGAGCGGACCGCGTAGCCCGCCGCGACGAGGATCTCCCGCAGGTTGTCGAGGAGATCGGCGTTGTCGTCCACGACGAGGACCCGCGCGAGCCGCGGGGCGTGCGGAGCGGCGGTCATGGGTGGCCCCCGCCCGGGCGGACCCCCGGCGGGCGGGGAAGGCGGACCGAGAACCGCGCCCCGCCGCCCGGGCGCGCCTCGTAGGAGACGGAGCCTCCGTGCCGCTCGGCGATGCGCTTCACGAGCGCGAGGCCGAGCCCGATGCCGGTCCGCTTCGTCGTGACCAGCGGCTCGAAGAGGCGGCCGCGGATCGACTCGTCGACCCCCGGCCCGGAGTCCTCGACGCTCACCGTCAGGAAGCCCTCGTCCGCGCGCGCCGCGAGGGCGACCTCGCCGGAGGGCGAGACGGCCTGGACGGCGTTCTCGACCAGGTTCACGAACAGCTGGCGGAGCTGGCCCGGGTCCCCCTCGACGTCCGGCAGCCCCTCGAGCCCGTCGGAAAGCATGCGCACCTCGGCCGGCCGCTGAACCGCGGCGGCCGCGTCGAGGACCACGGCGCCCAGGCGGACCGCGGCGCGCTCGAGCGGGCGGTCCCGGATGATCTCGAGCAGGTCCTCGATGATGCCTCCGGCGAGGCGGAGCTGCGCGCTCAGGCGGTCGACGTGCTTGCGGACGACCTCGTCCTCCCCGGCCCGGTTGCGGAGCAGGAACACGGAGGTCTCCATCACGGCGAGCGGGTTCCTGAGCTCGTGGCCGATCGTGCCGACGAGCTGGCCGAAGGTGGCGAGCCGCTCGGAGCGTGCCGCCCGGGCGACGAGGTCCTGGCGGTAGGTGTGGAGCATGACGGCGAGGTCGAGGTCGAGGACCTTGTGGAGGGCCTCGAGCATGCGATCCCGCCGCGCCGGGTCGAGGCCGGGCGCCCCCGAGGCGATCCGGGCGAGCGCCTCGCGGACGACGTTCATCGCCGCGAACATGTAATGCTGGGGAAGGTCGATCTGGACGTGGATGCGCCCGATCCGGCAATGGGACGCGAACCACGCCTCGTCCCAAGGGCCGCCGAGCACCTCGCCGAGCCAGCGCCCGAGGGTCGCCTTGAGCCGCTCGACCTGCGCCTCGCCCCCGGTGATCGCCCGTCGCGCCTCGGAGTGCCCGAGGATCCGCGCGTAAAAGGCGTCGGCGATCGCGGGGAAGGACGGCCGCGCAAGGTCGTGGAGCGCGCGCAGGGACGCCTCGTCCGCCTCGCCGAATGCCACGTACCGCTTGAACTCCTCCAGAAAGGACCCGGCCATCCCTGCGGCGGATCTAGAACCAGGGGTTCCCGGGGTCAACGGGAAGCCGTCGAAAGCGCTCGCGCCGTCCGCCGTCACGACTCGGAGGTGCCGGCCACCGCGTCCTGGACCAGGTCGAGGTCCCGGACCACGTCGGCGGCGAAGCGGACGAAGTCGCTCTCCGTGATGATGCCGACGAGCCGGTCTCCCTCCTCGCAGACCGGCAGGCAGCCGTACTTGTGGCGCAGGAGCGTCCGGGCGGCGTCCGCCAGCGATCCCTCGGGGTTGGCCGTCACGGGGTCGCGGGTCATCACGTCCCGGGCGAGCAGCGCTCGCGCCGCCGCCCCCGGCACCCCGGCGCGGAGGAGGTCGCGCTGGGTGATGAGGCCGACGAGGCGCCCCTCCCGAACCACGGGGAGGTGGCGGATCCCGCCGAGCCGGAGGATGGACTCGGCGAGGGACAGGTCGTCGGTCTCCTTTACGGTGACGAGGTCCCGGGTCATGAAGTCGCCGACCTTCAGCATGCGGAGCCCCTAGTGGACGATCAGGATGGGCTTCGGGCAGATATGGACGAGCCGGTCGGAGACGCTGCCGAGGAGCATCCTCTTCACGGCGCCGATCCCGCGGCTGCCGACCACGACGAGGTCGACGTCGGGGCCCTGGGCGGCCTCGGCGAGTGACTCCGCCGGCGGCCCGGAAAGCACGCTTGTCTCGACCTCGACGCCCGTCCCGCCGAGCTGGAGGAGCGCCTGGTGGACGAGCGTGTCCGCGTGCGCGCGCTGCTCTCGCTCGACCTCGGCCACGGTGAGGCCGTAGACGTCGGGTGGAAGGAGGAGGCGCGGGACGACGTAGGCGAGCGTGATCCGCGCTCCGAATCGCAGCGCCACGTCGGCCGCCATGCGCGCGGCCCGCATCGACGGTTCCGAGCCGTCCACGGCGACAAGAATCCTCTTCATTTTTTGCACCTCCACGTCCATCCTACCGCGCAGCGGCACTTCCACGGGGCACCCTTTCCGGGTCCGCGAGCCAAGGGACGGAAATCGGACCTCCGGCTTTAGTAGCTTCGCGCCCGGTCCGGAGACGAGAAGCGATGACGCTCAGCCCGACGCCAGAGTCCGTGACCCTGCTCGAGGGGGCAGGGGAGGCCCTTCCCAGGATGCTCGAGGCCATCCGGCGCGCACGCCACGTGGTTCACCTCGAGGTCTACCGCTTCGCCCGCGACGCGGTCGGGGAGGAGTTCCGCGCCGCCCTCTCGCAGGCCTCGCGCCGCGGGGTGCGGGTGTCGGTGGTCCTCGACGGGTGGGGCACGCCGCTCAACGGCCGCTGGCTCGCGGCCGTCTTGCCGGACGACTGGTGCCGGGTGCGGACCGACCACTCGCTCGCGGCGCTCCTGCGCGGCCGCCTCCGCCGAAGTCACCGCCAGATCCTGATCGTGGACGGCGAGGTGGCCTTCCTGGGCGGCGTCGACATCTCAGCCGAGCGGCCCGGCGGAACCGGCCGCGCACGCGGCGAACTGGCGGTCGAGGTGCGGGGACCGGCCGCCGCGTGCCTGGAGCGCCGTCTGCGGGGCAGCCGCGATCGGCCGCTGCACGCCCGCGTGAACATCTGGCTGTCGGAGCTCCGGGGCGGCCGCTCCATGGTCGGGCGCGAGCCCGAGGCCCTCGGCGCCGCGCGCGGCGAGATCCTCGCCGCCTACTCGGACTCCCTGCCCGATCGCCGTCACGTGAGGTCGCTCGCCGCCGCCGCGCGCCGCGGCGTCCGGGTGACGCTCCTGCTCTCCGGGCCGGGCGAGGTCCCGCCGGCGCGCGCGCCGACGGTTCGGCTGTACCGCAAGCTGCTCGGGGCCGGCGTGGAGGTTCGCGAGTGGACGCGGTCGGTCCCCCGCGCCAAGGTGACCGTCGTCGACGGCCGGCGCCTCCTCGTCGGCGGCTTCGCCGGCGACGCGCTCGCCCCCCGGGGTCTCGACTCGCTCGTGGACGCCCACGACTCGCGCCTCGCCGCGGCCGGCCGCGCCTGGGTGCAGGAGCGCCTCGCCGACTCGAGGCCCGTGGACCTCCGGGAGGTCCGGCGGCGGCAGCCGGCAGAGGGCGCCGTCCCAGCGGGGCTCCTGCCCGCCGTGGCGAGGTCCGCCCAATGGGTGGGTCAGCTTCTCGCGCGACGCTAGACTTCGGAGCTTCCGACTCTCCGATGGAAGAGACGTGGCCAGAGGATGGCAGCGCTGCGTCCACTGGCGCGGCGATTGCGCCGGATGCGGGAGTCGAAAAAGGCAGGGACGCAGCCCGCGCAAGGTCTCATTCCGAGCCCGCCGCCCAAACGGGCAGCCCCGCAGCCATGTGCGGGCGCTCTCCCCGTCGACTGCACGGGTGCGTCCCCGATCTGAAACTAAGCAATCGGCTTGCCACGGCGATGTGGCGGTCGCAGGAAACTCGGGGCGACCCCAATGGCGGGTCCCTATGGGGGCTAGCGGTCCTGCGGCTTCGGCGGTTCGTCGGGCCGGGCCTCGCGGAAGGCCCTGCGGAAGCTCTTCAGGCCCTCGCCGAGCCCCTGTCCGAGCTGCGGCAGCTTGCTCGCCCCGAAGAAGAGGACGAGGACCACGAGGATGACGAGGAGCTCTCCGAAGCCGAGTCCGAACATGGTCCGGGTGCCGCGGCCTCCGGCTAGGCCGCGACGTCCTCCATGGCGATGGCCGCGAGCCGGCGCTGGTCGATCACCCTCACGCCGCGCGACGCGTCGAGGACGCCGTCCTTCTCGAGGCGCGTGAGGCAGCGCGACAGGGTCTCGGGGCGCATTCCGAGGAGCCGTGCGACCACCTGCTTGCGGACCGCGTTCGGACGGTCGGCGAGGAACTTCGCGTGGGCGAGGGCGAACCGGGCGACGCGCGACAGGCAGTCCCCCTGGCGGAAGTTCACCTCGTCCCGCTGCATCTTGGACTCGGCGAGGAGGAGTTCGAGCACGACGCGCGCCGGGCTCCGCTCCGGGCCGATCCACTGGTTCATGGCGTCGCCGGAGAGGCCGCAGAGCTTCACCCGGGAGAGAGCCCGCACCTCGTAGGGCGACGGTTCGCTGTTCAGGGCCTCCGTGCACAGAAGCGAGGTGGGCCCGCGCAGCGTGAGCACGAGCTCGGCGCCCTTCGGGCTCACCGCGGAGAGCGCGACGAAGCCCTCCTTCACGAAGTACACGGTTCGCGGCCGCTCCCCCTGGGCGCACAGCGTCGCCCCTGCCTCGCGGGTGGAGGGCGTGAAGCGGCATCGCCCCTGGGAGGCGATTCCGAGGGAGCAGGAGGAACAGTCGGACACGGGGACGGTGGAGAGCATTCGAGGGGCTCCGGTGAAAGCTTGACCTAGGTCTGCTTGCACGAGCTAGGCCCGCGTTTTGAGGGGGTTTTGCCGCAGAGTCTGCGCATGCCAGGGATCAAGAGCGCAATGTGCGCAAACAATGCGATTCGCAATGGGCGGGGCGGGCGCGTGGCGCGCTGCGCCACGACCTCCGGATATCATGGCCGGGTGACAGCGCCCGCCTTCGCCGGACTCGCCCGTAGGGAGGAGGCGTAGCCGTGGGCCGCCGCCGCGAGGCGCCGGTCGTCGCCTTCATCGGGCCGAGCGGCGCCGGGAAGACCACCTTTCTCGAGCGCCTCCTGCCGCTGCTCGCGGGGCGCGGCCTCGCGGTCGCCGCGCTCAAGCACTCCGGCCACCCGCACTCCTTCGACGTGCCCGGCAAGGACAGCGACCGGCTCCGGCGGGCCGGGGCCGTGGCGGTGGCGGTCGAGGGGCCCTCGGGGCTCGCCTACTTCGGCCCGCCGATCGGGCGCGGACCGCTGGCCTTGCTCTCCCTCCTGCCGCGCGTCGACCTGGTCCTCGCCGAGGGGTGGAAGGGCGGGGGCGTTCCCTGCGTGGAGGTCCACCGCGCCGCGGTGAGCCGGGAGTTCCTCTGCGAGCGCCATCCGGGGGTCATCGCGGTCGTGGGGGCCGGGGCGCCGCCGCGGCGGATCCCCGTATTCTCCCCGGACGACCCGGAGGGACTCGCCCGCTGGCTCGTCGACCGCCTGGGACTCAGCGCCGGTAGGCGTGCGAGGCGCGGCGGCCGAGGGAGGCCTTCGAGAGCTTCTGCGACAGCTCCTGCCGAGCGCCGACGGCGGCGGCCTCGGCGCGGCGGTAGGCCTCGAGCAGGCGGTCGCGCTCCGCGGGAGTGATCCCGCCGCCGGCCTTCCGCGCCTCCTCGCAGACGCTCGCCGCGAGAGCCGCGGCCTCCTCGGCGAGCGCGGCGTCGCCGGCGGCGAGCGCGTGCGCGGCCGCCGCGAGGGCTCCCTCCAGGCGTGCGGCCAGGCTCACGGCGCGGCCTGGGCCAGGCTGTCGACGGCCCTGGAGAAGGCCTGCGCCACCGGGGCGAAGACCCGCTCCGCCTCGCGGGCCGGCGCCGAGCTGCGGCGCAGCTTGGCCTCTCCGAGCCGCAGGCAGACGAAGAGGTACAGGTCGCTCAGGTTGTCGCAGAGGTCGGGGTAGACGGGCCGGTTCAAGGTGCCCTGCAGATGGGCGACGATGTCGAGCGCGCGAGAGAGGTCCCGGTTCGCCTGCTCGTGGCGGCTCTGGTCGAGCGCGGCGATCCCGGAGCGCATGCAGGCCACGGCCTTCTCGAAGAGCATGACCATCGTCCGCTCCCGGGAGGCGGTCTGCACCGCGGACTTCACGTAGCGGGTGGCGTAGGTCATGGGCTATCCGGAGCTTGAGGAGCTGGAGGAGCTCGAAGAGCTCGAGAAGAGGCTCGTCAGGTAGTTGCCCGTCGTCTTGAGCGAGCTGATGGTGTTCTCCATCGCGTTGAACTCGTTCTGGAGCGTCTGCTGGTAGGTGGCGAGCTGCGCCTGCAGATCGGTGATCTGGCTCTGGATGTTCGTGACCTGCGTCTTGAGCGTCGCCTCGTCGGTGGTGAGGATCCCGGTGCTCCCGTCCGTGTAGAGGCCGACGAGGTTCGTGATGAGCGCCGAGATGCCCGTGCCGGTGGTGCTGAAGAGGGAGTTCACGGCTCCCGGGCTCTTGGCGATGGCGTTCGCGAGCGTCGTCTGGTCGATTGCCAGGGTCCCGTCCTCGTTCGTCTTGAGCCCCAGCTCGGCGAGGGAGTGGACCGAGGACGTCCCCGGCACGACGGAGCTGATGACCTGCTGCATCTGGGACTCGATCCAGCGGATCGAATTGTCGTCGGCGAGCGACGCGCTGCGGCTCCCGGTGGGGTTGAGCTGCTGGTTCAGCTCGCTGACGATGCCGTTGTAGGCGGTGACGAACGACTGGAGGTTCGACTGGGTGGCGGTGGGGTCGTTCGCGAGCACCAGCGTCTCGGGGCTCTGGTCCACCGCCTGGAGCGTGAGGGTGGTGCCGGGAAGCACGTCGTTCACGACGTTGCTCTGGCGGGTGAAGGTGAGCCCGTCCACGTTCACGGTGGCGTTCTGTGCGGTCTGGACCGTCTGGAAGGAGAGCGCCTTGCCCTGCGTGCCGGTCGTGGTCTCGGAGATGGTGAGCGCGTCGCTCGGCGAGCCACCCACCGGGTAACCGGTGTTCGTCGAGGTGAGGGAGAGGTAGTTGTTCGTGCCGTCGTTCAGGACGACCGCCGAGACCGGCGCGCCGCTCTGGTTGATGGCGGTGGCGATGTCCCCGAGCGTCGCGCCGTCGTTGACGGCGATGCTGTAGGACGTGCCCTGGACCGTCAGCGCGAGGGTGCCGCCGGTCACCACGTCGGTCGCCGCGAAGGCCTGCGACCTCTCCTTGGCCGCCTCCGCCAGCGCGGTCACCTGGACCGCGTAGGTCCCGGCGACGGCGCTCGACCCGGCCGTGGCGCCGAAGCCGCTGTAGGTGCCCTGGGCGGTCACGCCGAGGACGCCGTTCGTCGCCAGGTTCTGGGTCGCCGTCTGCAGCGAGTTCAGCTTCGAGACGAGGTCGCCGAGGGTCGAGATCTGCGTGTTGAGGTCGCTCTGGTTCTGCTGCAGCGAGGTGATGGGCTGCTGGGCGATCGCCACGAGGGAGCTGATGATGCTCGAGGTGTCGACGCCCGACGCGAGTCCGCTCACCTGGAACACGGGCGACGCGGAGGAGCTGCTGATGGTCGCGGTGGTCGACATGGAAACTCCGCGTCGCCCCGCGGCTCGGCACCGCGGGGCGACGCTCTAGTTCAGCGCGTTACTGCAGGAGCTTCAGCGCGAGCTGCGGCATCTGGTTCGCCTGGGCGAGCACCGAGACGCCGGCCTGGGCGAGCACCTGCTCCTGGGACAGGTTCGAGGTCTCCTGGGCCACGTTCACGTCGAGGATGCGGCTGTTGGCGGCGGAGAGCGCCTGGCTCATGGCGGAGATGCTCTGGATGGTGTCCTGGAAGCGGTTGCCGGCCGCGCCCAGCGTGGCGTTCTCGGTCGCGATCTGCTGCATGGCGGTGTCGATGATGGCGAGGGCCGACGTGGCGCCGAACGCGGTCGTGAGGTCCAGCGTCGCGCCGCCGAACAGCGTGCTCACGGTGGCGTCCAGGGTGGCGAAGCTGATCGAGTCGGCGGTGGTCGCGCCGATGCCGACCTGGAAGTTCAGCGTGACGGTGGCGCCGCTCAGGAGCGAGGTGCCGTCGTACTGGGTGACGACCGCGGACCGCTGCATTTCGGCGGTGAGGGCGTTCGCCTCGGTCTGAATGTAGCCGCGCTCCGAGGAGCCGACGCCGTCGGAGGCCGACTGCATCGCGAGCTCGCGGAGGCGGGTCAGGATGTTCGAGGCGTTGCTCAGGCCGGCCTCAGCGGTCTGGATGACCGACAGGCCGTCGTTCGCGTTCGAGGTCGCCTGGTTGTAGCTGGCGATCTGCGCCTGGAGGTTCGTGCTGATCGCGAGACCCGCGGCGTCGTCGCCGGGGCTGTTGATCCGGTAGCCCGACGACAGCCGCTGGATCGACTGGTCGAGGGCGTTCTGGGTGTTGTTCAGGTTCGCCTGTGCGTTGAGCGACGCGACGTTGGTGCGAATGGAAAGCGACATGCAGTTCTCCTCTGTGTTGGTTCGGCGAACCTGCGTCCGCCTCAATTTCCTTTTCGGCTCTCTTCTCCACCCCGATAAGGGCGCGCCTCCCGCCGGATGTGGGTGGCGAGGCGCCGAAGTGCGACGGACCGGGCGTAGAGGACGACGAGGCCGTTTCCCGTTCCCCGGGGCGGTATCGCCCGGGCGCTCTTGCAGGCCACCCGGCCCTCGTAGCCGGGAGTCCAGCGGGCCGTGGCGGCGAGCGCGGCGGCCGTCCACCCGGGGCGCCCCGCGCCGCCGCCGAACGATTCGCCTCCCACCTTGACCTGCAACCCGAGGGGGAGGACCCCGCTCACCGCCACCTCGAGCCGTTCCGCCGCCGGGGCGACGCCGGCCTTTCGCAGCGCAGGCTCCATCTCGTGGTCGATCCGCAGCGCGAGCACCGCCCCGGGCTGGGCCTCCTGGAGCGCCACGCGGGCGTCCCGGAGGTGCTCCTCCAGGAGGCGGAGCGGCACGAGCTCCCGGAAGTGGACGCCGGTGCCGTCGGCGTAGAGGACGGCCGCGGTCTGGGGATCGAGGAGGTACACGCGGGCCTGGATCATCCCGGCCGTGGGCCAGCGCTGCCCCTTGCGCTCCCCGGGGCCGAGCGACAGGTCGGGGGCGTCGGGGTCGGCGGCGAAGAGCCGAGGCCGCTCGAGGAAGCACCCGAGCGAGAAGCGGCGCAGCCGGCCGCCGCCCGACAGGTATACGCGGCCGCCGGCCTGGATGGCGACCGGCCCCGCCGGCGCCGGGGCCTCGACCCCGTCGACGCGGGCGCCGAGGAGGGCCGCCACCCGCGCGAGGCGCACTCCCACCGGACGGGCTTCGCTGCGCGACGGGACGACCTCGACGTCCTGCCGCCGGTGCGCGGCGCGGAGGAACGTGTCGACGGCCTCGTCGGCGCCGAGGACGCGCGCGGAGGGTTGCCGCCCGGGCCCCAGGCGGGCGAGCAGCGCCGCCGGGAAGCCGAGCTCGCGGCCCGGTCCGCGGTTGATGGGGTCGAAGGGCGGTTCGCTGCCCGTGGCGGGCTCCGCGACGAGCAGGAGGGTCCCCCGCTCGCGGGATCGCAGCATCCGGGTCGCGAGAGCGCGCCACGGCGGGACGATGCGGGCGAGCAGCGGCTCCCCGCCGGACTCCGCCGCGAGGGCGAGGGCGCGCACCCTGGCCTGGACCGGAGTGGCGCCGTGGCCGAGGGCGGTGCCGTCCCGGAGCCGGACCTCGAAGCCGTGGACGGCCGGGACCGGGTCGAAGTCGAGCGAGCCGAGGGACTCGAGGGCGAGCAGCAGCTGTCCGAGCGCCGGCAGCAGCACCCGCGGGAAGCCGGGCCCGAGCGCGGCGCGCCAGCGGGGATCGGAGCGCAATGTCCTCGAGCGGCGCGCGGCCCGGAGGTAGCCCGCGGCGAGGCGGCGCCCGAGCTGGACCGCCGCCCCGGGCTCCACCGGCTCGCTCGCGTCGGTGCTCGCGGCCGCGCGGGCGAGCCGGAGCGCCGCCTCGAGGTCGGCGCGGGCCGGCGCCGGCGCCGCCCAGGTGACCACGGCGGTGTCCGGATCGGAGAGGTGGCGGGCCGGCACGCCTGCGGCGAGCGCATCGGCGAGCGCGGCGAGCGGGCCGGGAAAGGGCGCGGGGCCGAGGAGCGCGATGCCGAGGGCCGAGAACGGGGTCGGCGAGGCCTGCGCGAGGCGCGCCAGGGCCTCGGCCCCGACGAGGGCGCCACAGGCCTGGGTGAGCCCGCTCCAGGTCGGGGGAGCCGGTCTTCCGGCCACGAGCGCCCCGAAGAGCATGGCGCGAAGCGCCGACTCCCAGGCGGCCAGCTGCACCGGGTCGAGGATGGCCGTGATCGTCGGCACCCCGCCGCGGCGCAGGACCTCCGCCGCGCTCCCCACCCGATCCTCCAGGCGGAGGCGCTCGTCGGCCATGAGGCCGCGGGGCACGAGCACCAGGAACTCGAGCCCGTTGGTGCCCGGCACGGCGACGACCGCCTCCGCGAGGCACGTTCCGCGCTGCGCGCGCCATGGGGGAGGAAGGTCGAAGGCGCGCGCCGCGGCCGCCCAACTCCGGCGGTATCTCATCCCCGCCACCCCCGGCGCCTCGCTGTCGAGCCCCGGCCGCTGGAAGCTCGCGTGCAGCAGCACGGGGAAGAGGCGGGCGGCCTCGCGCACGTTCGGCGGGGCGTGGCGCTCGAGCCACCGCACCCGGAACCGCAGGACGGCTTCGAGCGCCCGCAGCCCGTCGCCGGAGGGGCGGGAGGAGGGCAGGGGGCGCGCGCCCGCTCTCTGCGGTGCGGCCACGGCTTACTTGAGGTAGTTGAGGAGGGAGAGCTGGAAGCTCTGGGAGGTCGCGGCGAGGGACGCCTGGAGCGCCTGCTGCGCCTGGGCGAGCGCCGTGGCGGACTGGACGATGTCGGCGTCGCTCATGCTGGACGCGCGCGTCTTCTCGGCCGTGAGCGCCGCCTGATTGACGGCCGCAGCGGTGTCGAGCGCGTTCATCGAGTCGCCGATCTGCGCCCGCGCGGTCGAGACCTGCGAGATGCCCTGGTTCAGGGAGGCGATCGCCGCCTGGATTCCGCTCGTGTCGTTCGACTTCAGCGCGGCGGAGAGGGACTGGAGGGCGGAGAGCACGTCCGTGCCGCCGCCGACTCCCTTGAGCGCGACGTCGGCGCGGACCGAGGCCGCGGTCGTCACACCGGGCGCGATCTCGACCTCCCGCACCGCCGTGTCGCCCAGGTAGTTGCCCGACGCGTCGAACGGGGCGCTGCCCGTCTGGTCCCCCCCGAAGAGGTACTGGTCTCCCACCTGCGTGTTCAGCTCCGCGACGATCTGCTGGAGGTACTGGTCGACCTGGCCGCCGGCTGCGGCGCGGTCGCTCGCCGAGTAGGTCGAGTTCGCCATCTGGAGGGCGAGCTGGCTCGCGGTGCCGAGGGTGCTGCTGACCTGGGACAGGGCCGCGTCCGCGGCGCTCAGCTGGTCGGCCGCCTGCGTCGCGGTGGAGGCGATGCCCGAGAGGCGGGCCTGCGTGACCTGGCTCTGCGCCAGCATGCCGGCCGCCGTGGGGTCGTCCCAGGGGTGGACGACCCGCAGCCCGCTCGAGGCGGTCTGCGTGGCCTGTTCCACCGCGGACATGGCCTGCCCGTTGGACTGGTTCGCGAGGTTGAAGATCATCTGATCGCTGATGCGCACGGGAGCCCCCTCTAGCCGGCCGCGGAGATGCTGCTGAGCAGCGCGTCGAGCATCGCGGTCGTGGCCTGGATCACCTGGGAGATGGCCTGGTAGGTGCGCTGCGCCTGCTGGAGCCCGACGAGCTGCTCGTCGACGGAGACGCCCGACGCCGAGGCGCGGAGCTGCTGGAGCTGGCTCAGCACGCTGGCGTCCTGCGTCGACGCCGCCTGCGCCTGGCTCGCGGCGGTGCCGTACTGGGTGGTGATGTCGGCCACGGTCCCCGCGGCGGTCAGGCCGCCGGTGAGTCCCTGCTGCTCGGTGTTCACGATGGCCTGCAGGGCGGTGGCGTCGCCCGGGACGCCCGCGGCCGTGGAGGCCGCGGCGAGGGCGCTCGGGTCGTTCGCCACGGCCGCGTCCACGGCGATGCTCGAGGCCGCGCCGGAAGCGGTGGCGCCGACGTCGAAGAGCGGGCGGCCGGTCGCGCCGTCGAGCCCGTAGCCGGTCTCGTGGACGGCGTTCACGGCGTTGGCGAAGTCGTAGGCCAGCTGGTCCAGCCGCTGGGCCGCGCCACCGAGCACCTGGTCGCGCGCGGCGATCTCCCCGCCGATCGAGCCGCCGACCGCGCCCGGGGCGAGCGCCGAGGCGGACGAGCTCCCCGGCAGCGAGATCCGAACGGCGAGGTGACCGCCGTTCGAGGCGTCGGCGACCGTCGAGAGCGAGCCGGCCAGGGTCCCGGTCACGAGCGCGAGCCCCCCGCCGAGCATCACCGAGACGTTCCCGCTCTGGTCGCTCACCCAGGTGGCTCCCGCGATCTGGGCGAGCTGGTCGAGCGCCGCCTGGCGCTCGTCGAGGAGGCTGTTCGGCTGCGCGCCGCTCGCCTGTGCCGCCTGGATCTGGCCATTCAGCTTCGCCACCTGCGCGGCGAGCTGGTTCACCTGGGTGACCTGGCCCTGGATCTGCGTGTCGAGTCCGCTTCGCGCCGAGGCGATGGACTGGCTCGTCGTCTGGAAGGAGGTGGCGAGCGCCTGGGCGGAGGCGACGGCGGTCTGCCGCAGCTGGGTGCTGCCCGCGTCCTGGGTGAGGGCCTGCATCGAGCTGTAGAAGCTCGCGAGCGCGCTCGCCAGGTTGCCCTGCGTTGAGGGATCGAGCGCGGTCAGGCCCTGGAGCGCCTGGGCCTCCGCCGAGGAGCTCGAGGCGCTGGAGAACGCGGAGGGGAGCTGCGCCTCGACGAAGGGGTTCCGGTTCTGCGTGATGGAGGCGACCTGGACGCCCGACCCGATCGCGCCGGTTCCGACGATGTAGGCGGGCGTCCCCTCCACCAGGTTCACCTGCTGCTGCGCGTAGCCGGGCGTGGACGCGTTCTCCACGTTGTTGCCGTCGACCGCCACGACGGTCTGCTGCGCCTGCAGGCTGGAGGTGGCCGACGAGAGGATGCCGAGGAGGTTCATGGCTACACCCGGGTCGAGAGGACGGCGCGTTGGCTGGCGGTGGCCCGCTGCCCCATCCGGTCGTAGGCGCGGGGCGCGGGCGCGAGGGCCTCGACGTAGCCCCGCACCACGCGGAGGGCGCGCTGAGCCAGGAACTGGTTCAGGCGGTCGAGCTCCGCCATCGCCGAGGCCAGGGCGCGGATCTCGGCGAGCGACCGGGAGAGGGCGCGAGCGCCGGCGGGGTCTCGGGCGGCGAGACCGGCGATGGTGACCTCCGCCAGGCCGAGCTTCGCCGCCGTGGCGGCGAGGGTCCTCTTGAGGGTCCCGTCGAGGCGCTCGATCCGCTGGTTGAACTCGGCCCGCGCCGTGGCGCGCCGCATGAGCGCGGGCGCGTCGAGGGCGCGCAGCAGCGCGCCCTCCTGCTGGGCTTCCTCGACCTCCGCCGAAAGCGCGTCGCGCAGTTCGCTGGCGGCTCGCACGGCCTCGTCGAGGACCATTCCTCCTCCAACCCGCCGCCCCGGCTACTTTGCGAGCATCGCCTGCAGGCGTGCCGACACCTCGGCATCCTGCAGGATCTGCTCCGCGATCCGGGCGGGGTCGGGGCGGTAGGTCCCCTGCCGGACTGCGGCTTCGATCGCCGCCAGCCGGGCGCTCTGCCCCTCCCCGACCTGGGCGCGGACGGCGGCCACCGTCTGGGCGAGCTGGGCGCTCTCCTGGGTGGTGACCTTGTCCGCCTGGGCGGAGGGAGTTCCAGAGGCCGGAGCCTTGGCGGCGTCCACGGGCTTCTGCGCGTCTACTGGCCTGATTTCACTTGTTCCGTCGACCTTCATGGGGTCCTCGCAGCGGTAAGGACGCCGCTATCAACGAAGGTATCGGTACGATTGCGGTAGGCACTAAGTGCCCGCTGCGGGTCGACGGGGATTCCCTGGGTGCGCACCTCGAAGTGCAGGTGGGGTCCTGTGGCACGGCCGGTCTCGCCGACGCGCGCGATGGCCTGGCCCCGCTCCACTCGCTGGCCCGGCTCGACGAGGAGCTCGGAGGCGTGGCCGTAGAGGGTCGAGACGCCCCCGCCGTGGTCGATCTCGACGGCGAGGCCGTAGCCTGCGCGGGGACCGGCGGAGACGACCACGCCCGGCGCCGAGGCCCCGACCGGCGTGCCCTCGGGGGCCGCGAGGTCGAGGCCGGAGTGCTGCGCCGGCCGGCCGGAGAACGGGTCGGACCGCAGGCCGAACGGGCTCGACGTCGGCGCGCCTGCCACCGGCGCCGACAGGGCGAGGGCGGCCGCCGGGGATGGCGGGGCGCCGCCGCCGCTGGCGGAGGCCTCCCCGGTCCCCAGGGCCAGTTGCGGTGCGGGGCCAGAGGCCTGCGCGCTCGCCGGCGAGCCCGCGAGCGACCGGACGAGGAGGTCGGCGAGCCCGATGCCGCCGCTGCCCGCGAGCGCGTCGGCGAGCGTCTGGGCGAACATGTCCGCCCGCACCACGGAGCCCGCGCTCTCGCCCCCGCCGAAGGCCTTGCTGGCGGTGATGATCTGCTTGAGCAGCATGGACTCCATGGCGTGCGCCGCCTGGGAGAGGCGGGGATCGGCCGGGGGCGTCCCGGGCGGGGTGGCGCCGCGCTGGATCACTGGACCTCGAGCTCCGCGTCGAGCGAGCCGGCCGCCTTGAGCGCTTGCAGGATGGCGATGAGGTCGCGCGGCGTGGCGCCGAGGAGGTTCAGCGCCTTCGCCAGGTCCTCGACGCTCGATGTCGCCGGCAGGGCGACGGCGGCGCGCGACTCCTCGCGCGTCGTCGTGTTGTACTCGGCCGCCTTGGCCGTCGTCCCGTAGGACCACGGAGCCGGCTGGGAGATGATCGGGGTGCGCTGCACGGACACCGAGAGCCCGCCGTGCGCCACGGTGGCCGGCCGGATGCGCACGCGCTCGCCGGCGACGACGGTGCCGGTGCGTTCGCTCACGACCACGCGCGCCCGGCTGTCGGCCTCGACCTCGAGGACCTCGAGCTTGGCGACCAGGCCGACGGCGTCCTGCCTGAAGGCGTCCGGCACCTTCACCTCGATCGACGCCGGGTCGACGGCGCGTGCCGCGCCGGCGCCGAGCGCCGTGTTCACGGCGGCCGCCACCCGGCTCGCGGTCGTGAAGTCCGGGTTGTGGAGCCCGAGGACGAGGGAGTCGCTCGCGAGCGCCGGCGCGACCGAGCGCTCGACGATCGCCCCGGCGGGGATGCGGCCCGTCGTCGGGGTGTTCTTCACGGTGTAGGACTGGCCGCGGACGCCGGCGGCGTAGCCGCCGACCTGCACCGGCCCCTGCGCGACCGCGTAGACCTGGCCATCGGCCGCCGCGAGCGGGGTGAGGAGCAGGACCCCGCCGGCGATGGAGGTGGCGTTGCCCATCGAGCCCACCGCCACGTCGACCTCCGCCCCGGGGCGCGCGAAGGCGGGCAGGCGCGCGGTGACCATGACGGCCGCGACGTTGCGGGCCATGACCTGGGCCGGGTCGAGGCGGATGCCCAGGCGGCCGAGGAGGTTCGCAATCGACTGCTGGGTGAAGAGCACGCGCTCGGTGTCGCCGGTGCCGGCGAGGCCCACGACGAGGCCGTAGCCGAAGAGCTGGTTCTCGCGCACCCCCTGGACGTCCGCGAGCTCCTTCACGCGGACCGACGCGCGGGCGGGCCCGGCGAGCGCGGCGAGGAGTGCGGCGAGGAGAACGGCGTGCGCGCGGCGAGCCATGGCTGCCACCTAGAAGGGCCAGATCCAGCCGAAGTAGCGGGAGAGCCACCCCTGCTTCTGGTTGTCGGTGAGCAGGCCGCGGCCGGTGAACTCGATCTCGGCGTCCGCGACCTTGGAGGAGAGCACGCTGTTGTCCTGCTGGATGTCGATGGGACGCACCACGCCCGAGATGTAGAAGTGCTGCTCCTCGTTGTTCACGAGGACGACGCGGTGTCCCTCCACGAAGAGGTTCCCGTTGGGGAGCACCTTGCGGACCACCGCCGGCACGGTCGCCACGAACTGCTCGGTGCGGCCGGTGGCGCCGTGTCCGCTGAAGGCCGAGTCCGAGCCGCCGCCGAACTGGAGGGCGGTCCCGGCGCCGGAGGTGTAGGGACTCGAGCCGCCGGTGAGGGGGCCCGTTCCCTTCTGGTAGTTCGCCTGCGCGCTCATGTTGCTCGAGCGGGTGATGTCGGTGGTCGCGCCGTGCAGCGCGTCCGCGTTCTCCTGGATCTGGATGACCACCAGGTCGTTTTCCCGGAGCGCTCGGGCGTCGGCGAAGAGCAGAGGCGGCGCGCGCCCGGGCCACAGGCTGCCGGAGGAGGCGGGGGCGATGGCCTCGGCCGCCGCGGGCGCCTCGTAGTCGCGCTTCTTCGGCTGGTAGGAGGAGATGTGCGTCGTGCCGCACCCGGCGAGCACCGGAGCGAGGCACAGCGCCGCTCGGAGGCTTCGTGCGTTCATGGCGTGCTCACGAGGATGCGGCCGTCCTGCCAGGAGCCCTCGACGCGCTTGCCCGTCGCCGTGAGCGCGCAGACGTGGCCCCGCTCGCAGGGCACGGCCCGCCCGGGCTGCTCGACGCGGAGGGCGCCCATCTGCACGACCAGGGTCACCGCCTCGCCGGGCGCGGGGCCCACCCGGACGTCTGCCTCGCTCAGGGCCTGGCCCGCCGGGACCGGACGGGCGGCGACGGCCTCCGGGGCGAGCTTGGTGGCCGAGAGGCGGCCCGGGGCGAGCTCGCGCTCCTCGGCGGCCACGGCCCCGGAGAGGGGCTCGCCGGCGCGGAGCGCGCGGGAGGCGACGAGCACCGGCGCGAGGAGCCGGACCTTCGCCCAGGCCCACCCGTCGCAGATGGCGCCGCCGGGCAGTCGGCCGGCGAGGCGCAGCGCCACGCGGCCGGAGGAGGAGAGCGAGCCGGACAGCTCCGCCCGGGCCACCTCGCAGCCCGCGGGCAGGGTGGGGCGGTAGTCGGAGATCTCGACGTGGCCGTCCGGAACCGGCACGGCGCGGCGCAGCGCTTCGGCCACCGCCGGCGGTGCCCCGGCGGGGAGCGCGGCGGCGAACAGGGCGAGCGTGGCGAGGGCGGTCATCAGCGGATGGTGGTGACGCGCTGGAGCATCTGGTCGGCGGTCTGGATGACCTTCGAGTTGAGCTCGTAGGCGCGCTGCGTGGCGATCATGTCGATCATCTCGGTGACCGCCGTGACGTTGGAGTTCTCGAGGTAGCCCTGGATCACGGTGCCCGTGCCCTGCTCGCCGGGCTTGGCAGAGATCGGCGTGCCGGAGGCGACGGTCTCGTTGAAGAGGTTGTCGCCCGTGGCCTCGAGGCCGCCGACGTTCGGGAAGGTGTAGAGCTGCAGGGACCCCACCTGCGTGGGATTCGTCGTGGTCGCGGTGGTCGCCCACACCGAGCCGTCGGCCTTCACGGTCACGGCGGTCGTGTTCGAGGGGATGGTCAACCCGGGCTGGAGCAGCTCGCCGTGCTGGGTCACGATGCGGCCGGTCGAGTCCAGCGCGAAGTTCCCGGCGCGGGTGTACGCGAGCTCCCCGTTCAGACGCTGCACCTGGAAGAAGCCCTGTCCCTGGATGGCGAGGTCGAGGGGGTTGTTGGTGTTCACGAGGTCGCCCTGGGCGAGGTTCCGGGTCGTGGCGACGGTGCGAACCCCCATTCCCACCTGCATGGGCGCCGGCTGGGAGCCTCCTCGGGCATCCGGCGGCGTCACGCCGCGGAGCGTCTCCGAGAGGAGGTCCTCGAACTCGGCGCGGACCTTCTTGAACCCGGTCGTGCTGACGTTGGCGAGGTTGTTCGAGATGACGTCCATGCGCAGCTGCTGGGCGTCCATCCCGGTGGCGGCGGTGAAGAGTGTCCGCATCATGGTGCGCTTCTCCTTTTTGCTACTTGACGCGACCGACGGCGTTCGCGCTCTGGTCGAGGCTCCGGTAGACCTGGATCGCCTGCATCGACGCCTCGAACGACCGCTGGGCGCCGATCATCTGCACCATCGCCTCGAGCGGGGAGGCGTTCGCGAGCTCCACCTCGCCGACGCGGAACCGCGTGTCCTCCGTCTCGTCGGCCGACCCGCCCTGGCCCGGGGCGACGAGCGCGGGCCCGAGCTTGTCGACCGCGCCGCTGAGGCGGAAGGTGGCGAGCTGGCCGAGGTCGGCGCCCTCCGGGCGCGTGGCCCGCTCGGACGTGCTCTGCAGAACCGCGCGGACGCGCCCCTCGTCGTCCACCTCGGCGGCGGAGTCGAGCGGAACGACGATGGGCTGGCCGTTCTTCGCCAGGACGGGATTGCCGCCGATGACGAGCCGGCGCTCCGCGTCGAGGGTGAGCCGGCCGTCGCGCGTGTAGGCGACGCCCCCGCCCGAAGTCTGGACCGCGAGGAAGGCGCCGTCCTCCGGCACCACGTCGAGCGGGTTGCCGGTGGTCGTCGAGGGCCCCGGCCGCAGGTCGAGGGAGGTCGCCACGGCGGCGGGGTAGGATTTGTCGTACTTCCCCCCCAGCGGGAGGAAGGCCTCGAAGGCGGGCCGGGCGGCCTTGAACCCCCGGGTCTGGACGTTGGCCAGGTTGTCGGCCACCGACTCGAGCTGGTCCGAACGTGCGGCAGCGCCGCACATGCTGACGTAGATGCCGTCTGCCATTGGCTTCTCCTGTCCTCCTCCGCGAGGCACCGGGAGAGCTCCCTCAGCAAAGGGCAGGCCACGCGACCGGGCGCGCCGATTGCAGCGAAATCCGGGTCGTCGCGGGGGCGGGGGCGCAGCCACCCGGCAGAAGCTGCCGGGCGAGCGCTTAACCACCCCGGACCACGTGACGAGGACTTGGGTGCGATGATCCTGAAGACCCGTCTCGACAAGTTGGTGCAGGTCCGGGAGCGCTCCGAGGACCGGGCGCTATCGAACCTCGCGAAGGCGCGGGAGGTTCTCGGGCGTGCCCAGGAGAGCCTGTCCCGGGCGGCCGCGCTCGCGAGCGCCGATCACCGCGCGACGAGCCACGCGGCGCACTGGGAGGTGGAGGAGGCGGCCCACGTGCGGGCCCTCCAGGTCCTGCGGGCTGCGCGCACGGACGTGACCCAGGCGGCCGCGGGGGAAGCGCTCGCGCGGGCGGGCTACGTCGAGGCCCGCAAGGCGGCAGAATCTGCCCGGCGCGTGGCCGACCGCAAGCGCGCGGAGATGCTCCGCGGCCTCGCCAAGGCCGATGCGAGGCGCCTCGACGAGATCGGGACCCTCGCCTTCAACCGGGACCGGAAGCCGTCAGGGGCCTGACGGCCGGCGGCCGTCCTGACGCGCCGGCGTCAGCCCGCTGACTGCCTTGGGGCCCGCTCCGCCGCCGGAACGGCGCGCCGGGGCCGCGTCCAGTCCATCGGGTCGGCACCCGCATTGCTAGAGTCCTTCCCGTGCCCCGGATCTCGCTCTGCATGATCGCCCGGAACGAGGAGCGGATGCTCCCCGGGTGCCTGGAGTCCGTGAAGGGCGTGGTCGACGAGATCGTGCTCGTCGACACCGGCTCCACCGACGCCACGAAGGACATCGCCCTCCGACATGGTGCGCGGGTGTACGACCGCCCCTGGGACGACGACTTCGCCGCGCCGCGGAACCTGGCGCTTTCGCACGCCAGGGGAGACTGGGTCCTCCACCTCGACGCCGACGAGCGCCTGGCCCACGGCTCCGCCGGGGCCATCCGCCGCGCCATCAAGGGGACCGACCGGGACCTGTTCATGCTGAGCCTGCACGACGCCTCCCGGCTCGACGCGCCGGAGGCGGACGTGCTCTCGGGGGCGGCCCGCATCGGGGCGCCGACGCTCGTGCCGCGGCTCCTGCGCAGGACGCCCGACCTCGAGTACCGCGGGGTGGTGCACGAGAGCGTGGAGGACTGGCTCGTGCGCCGCGGGTACCGGCTGGCGGTGCTCGACGTCCACGTCGTTCACCTCGGCGCGGTGGTCGCCGTGCGCGCGGCGCTCGGCAAGCGCGGCCGCAACGTGGCGCTGCTCGAGCGCCGCTGTCGCGAGGAGCCGGACTCCATCGTCCCCTTCGGCTACCTGGCGATGGAGCTCTGGCACGAGGAGCGCTTCGAGGACGCCCGGCGCGTCGCCGACGAGGGATGGAAGCTCCTCGATCTCCAGCCGCGCCATCGGTCGGCGCACCTCCTGTCGGTGGCCCGGGCGCTCGGCTTGGGGCGCGCCGGCGAGTTCGAGGAGATGCGCGCGACCGCGGAGCGCGTCATCGCCCGCGAGGGGCTCCAGAGCGACCAGGGATTCCTCCGCGGGTGGGCGATCGAACGGATGGCGATGGCGGCGTCGGGCGAGGCGCGGCGCGACCTGCTCGAGAAGGCCGTGCGCGCCTACCGCGACGTGCTCGGTCCCCGCGCCCGCGCCGACGATCGCGTGGTCGTCGACGGGTCCCCGTCCTGGCTCACGCGCACGCGGCTCGGCACGACCTTGCTCGCCCTCGGCAGCCCCGCGGAGGCGCTCGCGGAGTTCCGCGCCGCCCGCAAGGAGGTGCCCGGCGACGAGGCCGCGCGCCTCGGCGAGGCCGAGGCGCTCCTCGACCGGGGCGATGCCGCGGCGGCACAGGACCTCCTCGGGTCGATCCTCGGGGAGAAGCCCGACGCCTGGACCCTCTCGGCGGACGCGGCGCGCGTCCGCGGCGAAATCGAGGATGCGAGGCGCTACCTGCGCGGGGCGCGCGAGCGATACCGCGCCGGCTTCCTCGCGCCTCACCGGAGCGAGCGTCTCGCGGCGCTCGTGAAGGCGCTCGCGTCCCGCACCGAGGAGTCCGCGGAGCTCCTCGACGCGCTCATGCAGCGACGGCCCCCCCCGGATCGCCTGTGCGGGGCGGAGCTCGACGTGCGCTTCCTGAGGCGCGTGGTCGAGGACTTCCTGCCGGCGGGCAAGGCGGACCTGCTCGTCCCGCTGCTCGAGCCCGCGGCGGAGGCGGCCTGCCCCGGGCTCTCGGCGCGGATGCGCGCCATCCTGGCAGAGCTCGGCGCCGAGGTGGTCGAGGATCCCCCGGCGCCGCCGCCCTCGCGGTAGGCTCGGGCCCGGCAGGGACTAGCGGGGCCCGGCGAGCGCGGCCGGGAGCCAGGGAAACGCTTCCGCAGCCGGCGCGGCGGCGACCAGGCGCGCGCGCACCTCGGGCCGCGCTACCCGCGCGAGCACGGTGGCCATCCCCCGCAGCGCGCTCTCCGCGTCCTCTCGATCGAGCGCGAGGGCGAGCTGGGAGTCCCGCCCCTCGCACAGGTCGCACAGCAGCTCGACGAGGCCGGCCTCCGGGAGCGAGGGGGAGAGCCGGTCCGCGATGGCGCGCGCCGTCGGGACCTCGCCGGCGGCGAGACGTGCGAGCGCGAGCCGCAAGGCGGCGCGCCCTTGGGGCGGGTCGCCGGCGGCCCGCGCGAGCGAGGGGATGGCGAGCGACAGGTCTCCCGCCAGGAGCGCCTCCTCCCCGACCGCCTCGTGGAGCTCGTCCGGGTCGCCGTTCGCGCCGGCGTGGTCACGGGCGAAGGCGCGGACCGCGTCCCGGCCGCCGCGCGCCCGTCGGAGCGCCGCCGCCGCGAGCAGAGCCTCCGGATCGCGGGGCGACAGCGACAGGGCCTCGTCGGTGAGCCGCAGCGCCTCCCCGAGGTCGCCGCGCGCGAGCGCGAGCCGCATGAGGGCGAGCGTCGGCCGGACGGTGGCGAGCTGCAGGTCCTGCGTCTCCCGCGCCAGCGACCGGCATCGCTCGAAGTCGGCGGCCGCGAGGTCGGGGCGGCCGGCGACCTCTCGGAGCTCCCCGCGGCGCAGGTAGAAGGCGGCGGAGGGGCGGATTCGCCCCTCCCAGGCGTCGAGGAGGCCCAGGGCCGCGAGCGGAGAGCCGCGGTGCAGGCCGTCGGCGACGAGCGCCACGAGCGAGCCTCCGTAGTGGGCACCACAGACCTTTTGCGGGGCGCTGCGCAGGGCGGCGGCGGCCGCCACCGCGGCGCGGTGCCACAGCGAGCGATCCCCCCAGAAGCGCGCCTGCTCGAGGAGCTTGAAGTGGGAGTAGAGGTCGGCCGGGTCGGACGCGATGCACCTCTCGAGCAGGCCGACGTCGCGCGACTTCTTGTCCTTCGCCGCCGCCCGGCTGCGGACGTAGCCGAGGTGGTCGAGCCGCCCGCCGATCGGGACGAGCCGGCGCCCCGTCCTGCGAAGGTAGCAAAGCACCGACTCGCTCGCGTCCTCGTGGATCGCGTGCTGGAAGCGGATGCCGGGGTCGCGCCGGAACATGCGCAGCAGCCGCGACTCGCCGTAGTTCCCGTGGGGGAGCCGGTTGCGCACGGCGACGGTGGCCGCGCCCGCGGCCTCGTCGGCGAGGAGCGTGCGCGCCGCCGCGACGAATGACGGCGACGCCATCTCGTCCGCGTCGAGGACGAGGACCCAGTCCCCCTCCGCGAGGTCGAGGGAGGCGTTGCGGGCGGCGGAGAAGTCGCCATCCCAGGGGCGCGAGGCGACGCGCGCACCGGCCGCGGCCAGGATCGCCGGCGTCGAGTCCCTCGACCCCGTGTCGACCGCGACGAGCTCGTCCCACAGCCCCCGCGCGTGCTCGAGGAAGGCGGGCAGCATCTCCGCCTCGTCCCTCACGATCATGCACAAGGAGAGGCGGCCACCCATGTTCGCGAGCGCCTCCCTCAGGCGGTTCGCCGGAGCGACTGCTGCAGGAGCTTCACCGCCTCGGCGTGCAGCTGGCAGACCCGCGGCTGGCTGACGCCGAGCACCTCAGCGATCTCGCGGTAGGTGAGCCCCTCCTGGTAGTGGAGGCCGAGCAGGACCTGCAGCCGCTCGGGGAGCCTCGCGATGGCGTCGGCGAGCGCCCTCTGGGTCTGGGCGTCGGCCATCCGCAGGTCGGGCGGGCCGCTCGCGTCCGGGAGGTCGGGGCGGATCGGCACGTGGGGGCGCGCGAGCGCGGCGAGCCCGTCCACGTCGGAGGGGTCGAGGCCGGTCGCGTCCGCCACCTCGTCGAGCGTCGGCTCGCGCCCCAGATGCTGGCCGAGGCGGGAGCTGGCCCGCTCCACGCGCTCGACCTGGGCGCGCAGGCGGCGGGGGAGGTGGTCGCTGCGCCGCATCTCGTCGAGCATCGCCCCGCGGATGCGGTGCTCGGCGAAGGTCTCGAACTTCACGTTCTGGCTCGGGTCGAACCGCCGCGCGGCATCGAGGAGCCCGAGCGCCCCGGCCGACCAGAGGTCGTCGGGGGTGATGGCGTGCCCGGCGCGCGAGCAGATGCGCCGCGCCACCCGGTCCACGAGCGCCCCGTGCCGCGCGAGGATCGCGCGGTCGGATTCCTCGGCGGGGGCGTAGCGCGGCCGGGCCTGGTACATGGCCTCTCGTTCCCTCCTCAGACGGCGGGTTGCTGATCCCGCAGCAGCCGCTGCCACATGAGCTTCATCCCGCCGTCGACGGTGGCCGGGGGCGTCCAGGCGAGCAGCCCCTCGGCCAGCGCGCCGAGGGCGCGGCTGCAGGGGGCCTGCGGGTAGAGATCGACCACCGGCTGCTGGGCCATGACCGAGCGCTGTACGTTCTCGTCCCGCGGCAGGCTGCCCGCGTAGGTCACCTTGGCCTGCAGGAAGCGATCCGTGACCCGGGCGAGCTTCTGGAAGATGTCCCGGGCCTGCTGCTCGTCGTGCGCCCAGTTCACGACCACCGAGAAATGGCGCACCCCGGCCCTCTGGGAGAGGACCTTGACGGCCGCGTAGGCGTCCGTGAGCGAGGTCGGCTCGGGCGTCACCACGAGCAGCGTCATCTGGGCCGCCCCGGCGAAGAAGACGACGTTGTCGCCGATGCCCGCGCCGCAGTCGATGAGGACGAGGTCGAAGCGATCGTCGAGCGGGTCGAGGGCGGTGACCAGGCGGAGCTTCTGGGCGTCGTCGAGGCGCGTCATCTCCTGCACGCCGCTCGCCGCCGACAGCACCCGGAGGCCGTGCGGGCCGGGAGCGAGCACCTCGTCCACGCCGACCGTGCCGTCGAGGAGGTGCCCGAGGTGGTAGCGCGGGGCGATCCCCATCACGATGTGCGAGTTCGCGAGGCCGAGGTCGGCGTCGATGAGCAGCACGCGCAGGCCTTGGGCCGCGGCGAGGGCGGCCAGGTTCACCGACACGTTCGTCTTCCCGACCCCGCCCTTGCCGCTCGTGACGGCGATGACGCGCAGGGGGACGCCCGGCCCGCGAGGCCTCCCGAGCAGTTCGCGAAGGGTATCTGCCTGGTCCAAGGGTGCCTCCTGTCAGGGGACCCGCCCGGTGGGCGGGGAATCGACTGCGCCGGTGACGAGGTCCACGAGCTGCGGACCGGTGACCGGGTGCAGGTCCTCGGGGACCCGCTGGCCGTTGGTGATGCAGGCGACCGGGCGGCCGATGCGGACGGCCGCGGAGAGGATGGCCCCCGGCGCGGCGGCCTCGTCCACCTTGGAGAAGACCAGCCGGTCGGGCTTGAGCTCCCGGTAGCGGTCGGCGACCGCCGCGAGCTGCTGGGGGCCGCTCGCCGCGCTCACCACGAGGTGAAGGAGGATTCCCGGCACGCTGCGGACGAGCTCGGTCTGTCGGGACACGTCTTCGGTGCTCGAGCGCCCGGCGGTGTCGACGAGCACGAGGTCGCTGTCCCGCAGCCGCTCCATGGCCGCCCGGATCTCGGTCCGGTCCCGGGCGACGAGGACCGGGACGTTCATGATCTCGCCGTAGCGCGCGAGCTGCTCCTGGGCGCCGATCCGGTAGACGTCGACGGTCAGCAGTGCGACGCGCTTCCGCGTCTCGAGGATGGCCCGGGCGGCGATCTTCGCCAGGGTCGTGGTCTTCCCCACGCCGGTCGGGCCGACGAGGGCCACGACCTGGCGCTCCCCGTGGAGCCAGGGTGCCCGGCACGGCAGGAGCTTCTCCTCGACCAGCTGGCGCACGCCCTGGGCGACTCCCTCGAGCGGGTGGGCGGCCATCGCCTGCCGCGTGAGCTCCTCGGCGAGCGCCGGCTCCACGCCGCGCGCGACGAGCCGCGCGTAGGTGTCCGCCGCGTCCGGCGGAAGTTGGAGCTCGCGGGCCACCCGGGTGTCGCGCACGACCGACGCGAGCTCGGTGCGGGCGGCCGCGATCTCCTTCAGGAGGCGTCGAAGGTCCGTGGCGACGTCGTCGGGAACCGGAGACGCGGTGGCGGGCGCGCCGGTGGAGGGTGCGGCCGAGGCGGACGAGGAGCCGCGGCGCACGGGGCGGCTCCGCGGGCGATCGAAGGGGAGTCCCCCGGGGGTGGGGCCGAGGGCGGCCGTCACCTCGACCTCCGGCCGGCGGAAGACGCCGGTGTGGACGGTCCGGGCGTCGAGGACCACGGCGTCGGGCCCGAGCTCCTTCTTGGCGGCGGCGAGCGCGGCGGCCGAGTCGGCTCCTCGGAAGGTTCGGACGGTGGCTTGCATGCGCGGGGGCTCCTCGGGTCAGGGTCAGGCGGCCTGGGGCAGGGCGAGCTGGACGGTCCCGGCCGGCTCGACGGTCGTCCCGGGCACGAGTTCGCGCGCGGTGACGACCCACAGCTCCGGGACGAAGCGGACGGCGAAGTCGTAGAGAGGGCGGCGCAGGTCGGGCGGGGTGAGCACGACCACGGCGTGACCGGCGGTCGCGAGCCGCGCCGCCTGGGCCTCGAGCGCCGCGATGAGGCGGCGGGCGGTCTCCACCTCCGGCGCGAGTGCCGCCTCGCCGTCCGAGGCGCCGAGGCTCGCTCGCAGCGCGTCCTCGAGCCCCCGGTCGAGGGTGAGGGCGCGGACGACCCCGTCCGGGCCGGCGACGCGCGCGGTGATCTGGCGGGCGAGCCTGCGGCGGGCCTGCTCCACGAGCCACGGGGTGTCCTTGCTGCGGGGTGCCGCGTCGGCGACGGCCTCGAGGATCGAGCGGAGGTCGCGCACGGACACTCCCTCGCGCAGCAGGCCCCGGACGACGCGCACGAGCTCGCCGAGCGTGACCGTCCCCGGCACGGTGTCCTCGACGAGCTTCGGGGCCTCCTTCGCGACCACGGCGAGGAGCTCCTGCACCTCCTGGCGGCCGACGAGCTCGTGGGCGTTGCGGCGCAGGAGCTCCGACAGGTGGGTGGTGACGACCGAGGAGGCGTCGACGAGGGTGAGGCCCATCGACTCGGCCCGTGCCCGGTCGGCCTGGGAGATCCAGACGGCCGGCAGCCCGAAGGCCGGGTCCTGGCCGCGCAGCCCGTCGATGGCGGGCGTTCCGCCCGACGGGTCGAGCGCCATGAGCCGGTCGGGATAGGCGGTGCCGCGGCCGATCTCGGCCCCGCGCAGCATCACGCGGTAGCCGTTGGCGTCGAGCTTCAGGTTGTCGCGGAGGTGGACGGACGGGAGCACGATGCCGAGGTCGGTCGCGATCTGCCGGCGGAGCGCGGTGACGCGCCCCGGAACCTCGCCGCCCTTGGCGAGGTCGATGAGCGGGAGGAGGGCGTACCCGATCTCCACCTCGAGGGCCTCCATCGCGAGCAGGTCCTGCACGCGCTCGGGCTTGCGCTCCTCGGCCGCGTCGGCGGGCTTCGGCGAGGGCCGCTGCTGGGCGCGCTCGGCCCGCTGGGCGGCGAGGAGCATCAGGCCGGCGAGCAGCCCGAAGGCGAGGAGCGGCATGCCGGGGAGGAGGCCGAGGGAGGCGAGGACCGCCGACGCGGTCTTGAGCACGCGCGGGCGCCCGAAGATCTGGGAGCCGACCTGCGTGCCCATGTCGGCCCCGGCGGCCCGGGTCACGACGATGCCGGCGCCGGTGGAGACGAGCAGCGCCGGGATCTGCGAGACGAGGCCGTCGCCCACGGTGAGCAGGCTGTAGGTCTCGACGGCCTGCGCGAGCGAGAGGTGGTCGCGCAGGACGCCGATGGCGAGCCCGCCGACGAGGTTGATGGCGGTGATGACGAGCCCGGCCACCGCGTCCCCGCGGACGAACTTGCTCGCGCCGTCCATGGCGCCGAAGAACTCCGCCTCCTGCGCGAGCTCGTCGCGGCGCCGCCGCGCCTCCCGGTCGTCGATGATCCCGGCCGCGAGATCGGCGTCGATGGACATCTGCTTGCCGGGCATGGCGTCGAGGATGAAGCGGGCCGCCACCTCGGAGACGCGGTTCGAGCCCTTGGTGATGACCGTGAAGTTCACCACGAGCAGGATGAGGAAGATGACGAGCCCGACCACCAGGCTCCCGCCCACCGCGAACCGCCCGAAGCTCTCGATGAGGTGGCCGGCGGCGCCGGCGCCCTCGGCGCCGTGCAGGAGGATGAGCCGCGTCGTCGCCACGTTCAGGGAGAGCCGGTAGAGCGTGACGATGAGCAGCAAGGACGGGAAGACGTTGAACTCGGTCGCGCGGGTGAGCCCCAGCGCGATGAGGAGCATGAGCACCGCCACCCCGATGCTGAAGGCGAGCAGCACGTCGAGGGCCGGGGCGGGCACCGGCACGACCAGGAGGGCGAGCACCCCGAGCACCGCCACCGCCATGAGCGTCTCCGCCCGGGCGGTCCCGTTTCCCGGGGCGTTCATCGGCGCGCCTCCGCGGCGGTGCGGCCGGTGATGCGGTAGACGTAGGCCAGGATGGCTGCCACCGCCTTGTAGGTCGCCGCCGGCACCTCGCGTCCCACCTTCACCTTCCGGTAGAGGAGGCGCGCGAGCGGGATGTCCTCGACGATGGGCACGGCGTTCTCCCGGGCGAGCTCGCGCATGTACTCCGCGAGCGCGCCCTTGCCCTTCGCGGTGACGCGCGGCGCGCGCCCCTCGTCGCGGCGATAGCGGATGGCGACGGCGACGTGGGTCGGGTTCACGACGAGGGCGTCGGCGCGCGGCACCTCGATCTTGGCGAGGCCGCGGGAGATCTCGCGGTGGCGCCTGCGGCGCTTGCCCTTCACGAGGGGGTCGCCGTCGTCCTCGCGCGCCTCTCGCCTGGCCTCCTGCTTCGTCATCCGCATGCCCTTCATGAACCTGCGGCGCTGCAGTGCAAGGTCCACGCCCGCGAGCACGACGGCCACCGCCAGGACCCTGACGCCGGCCTTTCGCAGCAACTCGAAGGTCCGGGCCACCTGCTCCGGAGCCGGCATCCCGAGCAGGCGGGGGAGCGCCAGGAGGTCGTCGCGCACTGCGCTCCAGGCGGCCCAGGCGAGCGCCAGGACCTTGACGAGGTTCATCCCCAGGTCGACCGCGAACTCGCGCCGGAAGAGCCTGCCGAGGCGCGCGCCCTGGAAGACGCGGGAGAGGTCGGGCAGGGCGCGGTGCGGCCAGAAGCCGCCCCCCGTCTGCGCGAGGGTCGCCGCGAGCGCCCCGGCCGCCCCGAGGAGGCAGCAGGCGATCGCGGCGCTGGCCGGTCCCGCGGCGAGGGTCGGCAGGGTGCGAAACGGGGTCTCCGGGAGGGTGCGGAGCGACGCCGAAAGCAGCGACTGGATGCCGGTTCGCAGCGAGGAGGCGAGGAGCCACACTCCGATGCCGGCGGCCGCGGTGGCCGTGACGAGGGTCGCGTCCCGGCCCATCGCGATCGAGCCTTCCTCGCGCGCCTTGCTGAGCCGCCTCCCGCTCGGTTGTTCTGTCCGGTTCTCCTGGTCGTCCATGGGTCACCGGGAGAAGGCGGCGACCGTCGTGCGGGCGACGGCCTCCGCGGCGTGGGGGACGACGAGGTAGAGGGCTCCGCCGCCCGCGAGCACGGCCACGGAGAAGCCGACGGTCGCGAGCGAGAACTGCGGGGCGGCGCGGCTCAGGACGCCCATGAGCGCGTAGCCGACGATCACGGCGGCGAGCACCGGGAAGGCGATCCGGACGGCGAGCGTCGCGCCGAGGACCGCCTGGCCGATGGCGTGGCTCGCGAGCGCCTCCATGGGGAGGGCGGCGCCGGGGGGCCACATGCGGACGGAGCGCGCGAGCCACCGGATGGCCTCCCGGTGGATCCCGAGCGCCAGCGCCGACATCTGCGCGATGGTGAGGATGAGCTCGCCCGGGGCATTCGACTGGGCGCCGCTCGTCGGGTCGACGAGGGCCGCGAAGCCGATGCCCATGGAGATGCCGATGATCTGGCCCGCCGCCACCGCGGCCTGGAGCACCCAGGCGGCGGCCACCCCGGCGAGCACGCCGAGGGCGGTCTCCGCGGCGACCCCGAGCACGAGCTGGGGAAGCCCGGCGGGCGGGTCGACCCGGGGGGCGCCGGCTCCCTCGAACACGGCCACGGCGAGGACGATTGCGATCGCGAGGCGGATGCGGACCGGGATCGTCCGTGCCCCGAGGATGGGCGCGGTCACGAGCAACCCCGCGGTGCGCAGCAGGACGAGCAGGTAGGCCCAGGCCTGGGGCGCGAGCACGTCCACGTCACATCCCTCCCGCCATCTTGAGGATCGAGCGGGCCAGGAACCCCGAGAGCCGCTCCAGCATCCAGCCGCCGGCGAGCCAGAGGACCGCTCCCCCCACGGCCACCCGGGGCAGGAAGGAGACGGCCGGGTCGTTCACCTGGGTGGCGGCCTGCAGGATGCCGAGGACCAGGCCGGCGACGAGCATGGTGAGGAAGAGGGGCCCCCCCACGCTCGCGACGAGCAGGAGGCCATCCCGGAAGAGTGCGCCAGGCATGCCCGGGCTCACGAGAAGCTCCTGACGAGAGAGGCGACGACGAGCCGCCACCCGTCGGCCATGACGAAGATCCCCACCTTGACGGGCAGCGAGATGAGCGGGGGCGGCACCATCATCATCCCGAGCGACATGAGGATGCCGGCCACCATCACGTCCACGAGGAGCAGCGGGATGTATAGGTAGAGCCCCATCCGGAAGGCGGTGGTGAGCTCGGAGACCATGAACGCCGGGGCGGCGATGGTGAGCGGGATCTCGTCCCCGTGCGCCGGGCGCGGCCGCCCCGAGATCTCGTAGAAGAGCATGA
>Ga0335070_10000170_pt1 | contig 74805 bp, 67 predicted proteins | sample Lox_Sample_13_FD_206722 | JGI IMG/M metagenome (GOLD analysis project Ga0335070, IMG submission 206722) | Soil microbial communities from Loxahatchee National Wildlife Refuge, Florida, United States - Lox_Sample_1.3 | ecosystem: Environmental > Terrestrial > Soil > Wetlands | place: USA... | reverse complement strand
TGTCATGAGCACGCGGGGGATACGGGTCCAAGCTCCTACCACGTGAGCACTGCTCAGGCCAATTTGACCGTGGGAACCGCTCCTCTCCAGAGAGGCCCGGGCGGAGATTTTGCCTGGCTGAAAAAGAACTATGCCTGGACGGCACATGGAACGGCCAGTACCGAAGACGGCTCTGTCCACGGCCACAGCATTATCGCTGCGGACAATGGGTACGTAGTGGTTGATCCTGCGCATGCTACGTCACCTGGCGGCAGCTTCATGTCAAGCAACCTCGGCTGTGACAGCTGCCATGACCCTCACGGAAAAGGCAGAATACTCAGCGACGGCTCATTTGCGACTACCGGCGCCCCGATCATAGCATCCGGTTCAACGGCCAGTGCTAACCCCGCCGCTGGGACAGCGCTCGGGATCTACAGGATATTGGCCCATCCAAACTATACCGGAGCTCCAGGTGCGACTTATACCACATGGCCGGTAGCAGTATCTCCATCTACCTACAACCAGACCGAAGCAACCAACATGGTCCGAATTGCTTATGGCGGTGGTGGCAGCGCGAATGGCTGGGGGAAATGGTGTGGAACTTGCCATGCGCAGATCGCCAACGGGTCAGGACTTAAAGGCCATCCCTCCCACCCGGTCGATGCAGCAATAACCTCAACATTTGCAACCAATTACAACACCTATGTCAAGTCGGGAGATATGAGTGGGACATTTAGTACGACACCCGGCCCCTACACCTCACTCGTTCCTTATCAGGAAGCAACGAGTGCTCTTGGAACTCTTTCAAGCCATGCAAAGAACAACAACAGCGTCTTAGGTGGTCCATCGGGAACCGATGAGGTAACGTGTTTCTCCTGCCACAGGGCGCACGCATCCGGTTGGCAACATGCGTTAAGGTGGAATAATAATGAGACGTTCATCGTGAACAACGGTGCATGGCCTGCCGATGATGGTCGGACGTCCATAGAGACACAGGGCGCCATGTACGACAGACCGGCTACGCAATTTGCAACCTACCAGAGGTCGCTCTGCAACAAGTGCCATGCGATGGATTAACAGAAGAACGCATAGTGCATAGAGCATAGCGTATAGCGAAAGCTTTGAATCAAGATCTTCAAACCTCAAGGGCTGGCAGAAATGTCAGCCCTTTTTTTAGTGTTTAAGCAACGTCAAGATGTCGCCCTCTTTTTTTGGTTGAATACCTGCCAAAATTAATGATTAAATAGGTATTGCGTAAAGTCATTTGGGCTAATCCGCTTTTCGAACTACATATTTCTAAATACCGGATTTTTGTCTGCAGAATACTTGGTTTACCCCATTTACTTGTGGCGGTATTTCAGCGTTCATGAAGATATATATTCTTTGGGTTTCAGCTTTGAGCTCTGAACTTGCTTTTTCTATTTATTCTATGCTATTTACCCAAAGCATTCTTTCAACCATAGGTCCTAAGAAACGAGGAGATCTAAGTATGATGAATAAACCTCTATATTCTATTCGGTCTTCATTTTTGGTATGCACTATGCTCTATGCCCTATGCCGTACACGTTTTGGTTTTACTATGCCCTATGCCCTATGCTCTTTGCGTTTTTCTCTAAAGGTTGTTCTGCGCTCTGCGCTCTGCGCTCTGCGCTCTTCTTTTCTACGATGCCCTATGCTCTATGCCCTCTGCGTTTTTTTTGCACTCGTGGGTTGCCAGGCGGCTGTTACAAAAATAATGCCTCCCCTTGAGGAGGAAGGGGAAGTTTATCTTTATCTACAATCCTATCCTCAGGAAGCTGACCGATTGAGGTTTACGGTTGAGGAGGCTTTTGCAGTCAGCTCCGACGGCAGGGAGTTTCCGCTCGAAACTTACTTGCGCGAGATAAAATCGAGTGACTTGAGAAGGCAGCGTCTCCTCGCTTTTGGCAGAATCCCTCTGGGTGCGTACACTGGTTTTTCTTTCAAAATTAAGAAAGCTACTTTAAAGAGCGAGGAGGGTGAAGCCGACCTTTTGGTGCCCGAAAAGCCTGTGCGAAGTGAATTTTTTTTCAATGTGAATAGAAAGACGGGATATGTCTTTTTTCTCACATTTAAATATAAAGAGTCCATCGAAGCAGGTTTCAGCTTCAGTCCAGTATTTTCAATATTGGCTCCAGGAAAACCCACCTTAGGTGTTCTCGGATATGTGAGCAACACCGGCTCCAGCAATCTCATGGCATTCGATAAAAAAGCGTACCAGGTGACCGGCGTCATCCCTGTCGGGCGAATACCGGCGGGAATGGCACTCGACCAGAGGTCAAGAATACTCTATGTGGCGAACTCGGGGGATAATGAAATCTTAGTAATAGACATTCTGTCCGATCGAGTGACGAACAGAATTAAACTTATGAGTGGAGACCGCCCACTGGAATTGGCCCTTACCCCGGATGGCAGGACACTCCTTTCGCTTAATCCTGGCTCAAATACCTTGAGTTTCATAGATCCTTTTTCTCTCTTGGAATCGAACAGAGTGAATGTCGGCAATAGCCCTCGCTCCATTTTGATCGATCCTGCCGGTAGAAGGGCTTATGTATTCAATACCGCCTCGGGTAACATCACGGTGCTCGATATCGCCAACCGGACCATCGTCACCACGTTTTCCACTGACCCCGGGCCGTTAAGAGGAGACTTCAGCCCGGCGGGCGATAACCTTTATGTGATTCATGAGTTCTCTTCTTATCTGACAGTCGTTGACCCTGTCTCTTTCAGAGTCTTGAAGAGATTTTCAATTGGCCCAGGGATGATCTCGATCAAGGTCGAGAGCCGGACAGGTCTTGTCTACATTGGCCGAAGCAATGATATCTTTGTAGGGGTGTATAATCCCCTCTCTTTTGTTGCCATCGATATGATAAGAACCGGAGGGACAGTGAATTATATGACAATTGATGATGAGGAAAATAATCTCTATATGGTGAGTTCTGAACTCAGAAGGATCATTGTCAGTAACCTTGTGAGAAAAAAGATCTTATACGAGATTGATGTGGGAGAAGCTCCCTACTGGGTAAGCGTTATCGGAGAACGTCTTCTGCAGCTGATTCGAACGCCGGTTTTTCCACCATTCGGCCGATAAGTTTTTGCAGGGTAAGAAGCAAAGAGCATAGAGCACCCATGGATTAAGGTGACTAAAGTGCCTAGAGTGAGCTAAAGTTAAAAGTGTTTTATGAATAATAAGGAATTTTCAAAATTACTTGAAAAGAGGACTCGGGATTTTGGGGTCAGGATTATCCATTTATCGGCCTCCTTGCCCGATACACCTGAGGCAAGGGAGATAAGAAGACAAATAACCAAGGCGGGGACTTCCGTAGGGGCTAACTACCGTGAAGCGAACAGGGAAGAAGCAAGGCCGATTTTAGAAGCAAAATCAGGATTTGTGAGGGTGAAGCAAGCGAGACTCAACACTGGTTAAAAACGATCGCCGGTGTTGGTTGGTTATCGGAAGAAGAAATCAAATTTGAGATCAAGGAGTGTAGCGAGCTACTCGCCATTTTTACTTCAATTAGCAGCAGATCGTGAAGAGAGATTTTAGCTCACTTAAGTTCACTTTAATCATTTACGCCATATGGCGAGTTAAAATTAGGGTGAGGCGAGCGAGACCTCAATACTGGTTTAAAACGATTGCTGGGGTTATCAGAAGAAGAAATTAATTTTGAGATAAAGGATTGTGGCGAGCTACTTGCCATTTTCACTTGAATTAGCGCAGATCGTGAAAACAAACTTTAGCTCACTTAAGTTCACTTTAGGCACTTTAGTCACTCTATCCTCTATGCTTTTTTTGTTGTTGCTGCCTGCCGGGGCGAAAGCTCAGGGTCTGCTTCAAGGAATCAGCGGCTCTTTGGAATTCAACTACGATTATTTGACGACCAAGACAACCGATGCGTCTGGAAATACCGTCAAAACGACGACAATGACCTACAACCCTCGATTTCAACTCGATATCAATACAATGATTTATCCCAATCTGATATTGACGGCCGGGGGGATTGCAGAAGGGATCAAAGCAGATCTGAGGTCAGACACTGACATCACCATTACCCAACTTAATTTCAGGCCCTACATCGATCTTACTCTCAGGACGCCTTTTTATTGGGGGAGCCTGGGCTACGTGAGAACAGAGCAAATAACAGATGCCACACATTCGCCTTCTCTCACCCTTATCCGGGACGAGTATTACGGAATCCTCGGAATGCGACCTGAGGGGTTGCCTTATATGGAGTTGCAAGTCAGAAAGCGAAATTCCTATGATGACACAAAGGACATCATGAATCTTTCGGAGGATATTGTCACCCTGAATTCAAAGTATCAATACAAGGGTCTGATACTCGATTATTACGGGACTTATCTGCACAGTGATGACAAAATCGCTGGTTTCGATGTTACCCAGTATACCCATTCAGGAAGGGCTTCTTATTCAGATTCTTTTTTTGATAAGCGTGTAGCAGTTAATACAAACTATAACATCTTGTATCAGCAAGTGACTACGGAAGCAGAACCTGGGGCCCCAGGCGGAGGAGTTGTAACTTTTCAGGTCTTTCCCACCGGAGGCCTTTTTGCGTTGCTCAGCGATTTAGAAACCCTCAATCATGCGTTAGATCCTGATCCTGCCCTCATCGATGGTGATCTCACCGCCAGTGCGGGAATCAATATCGGATTACCCCCGGTACCGGATATCCGCCTGAGGAATATCGGTCTTGATTTTACGATTCCTACAGAGGTAAACCGGCTCCTCCTTTGGGTGGATAGAGATCTTTCTTCCTCGCCGAATATTGTGAATTACTTCGCTTCAAATTTTAAGGTTTATGTCAGCTCCGATAATTTGAACTGGGTTCCATGGCCTATCATTGGTCTTCCCACTTTTGGACCTCTTCAAAACAGTTTTCAAATTAAATTTGCAAATGTCATTCCTGCCAGACGATATATCAAAGTTGTGACGCCTGCTTTGATTCCGGGGGTGCCTGGAGCGTTTGCCTTTCCGAACATTTTTGTCACAGAATTGCAAGCATTTCGTGACGTCCCGGTAAGTAACAACTTGGGGACTACCCGTACCCGGAATTATGCGCTCACCAACAACTATGATCTCGACGTTAAAACAAGAATTTTGGACAATCCCGCTCTATTCTATGAATTATATGGTTATTACAACAGGCAGGATCCTGGAAATCAGTACAGATATACGATCTCAAATTCGTTATACACTTTCTATAGATTTAACGAAATCTTTTCAGGCAGGGCAAAGGGGGCCGTAGAGAATGGTGAAGATTTGGGCGAGAAGAGAATAGCCTATATTTATGATGCGGCACTTACGGCCGATCCCTTCAAGACCCTTCACAGCAGCCTTGTCGCAAACGGCCGGAACGAAACAATCGGCGGAAAACCTAATGATCTGAATTCTATAATTCTATATAACACTGCACAATTATATAAAGGTATAGACGTAGGTCTTAGTGGAGGTGTTAATTTTATAAAGCAGGAAAGCGGTCAAACCGGAAGAGATTTTGTTATCAACCTGCAGGCCAATATCGTACCCCATCCAACGCTGACTCTTGGACTCAACTACGGTAATACGATCTCCCGGCGCACAGGCGGGGATCTGCCCTCCTCCTCAGGTTACACCCAAAACGTTGATTTCACTGTGAGCTATAACCCTTTCCGGACCTTAAGCCTTTTCGCCCTTATCCAACTCATTGACCAAAAAGGAATGAAACTCCAGACGTTACAGAATTACTCCATCAACTGGTCGCCTTTTCCCGATGGGGCACTTCAGTTTAATATCGCTTATAATGAAAATTATAGGTCAGACGATCATTTCAAAGAAAGAATTTTCGTGCCAAGCATCCGTTATTATCTCTCAAAACGGTCCTATATACAGCTTCAATATCAGCTTATTCGAAGCACAAGCGATATAGAAAAAATCAATTCGGACCTCATTAGTACGAGTTTAAAGATATTTTTCTAAGATATTCTGAAGAAACTCTAAGAATATCCTTTCATCGGACTCTGCCCATTGATTTCTTTATTTTTTTCTGTAATATTAAGTAAGTTCAGATCGAAACGATCGTTTTTTCAAGATTCTAAGGGGGAACCCATTGTGAGAAGGATTAAATGTACGAAGTTACTACCCATTTTATTATTTTTCCTCCTCTTCTTATCTCCCTTCCCCATTTCTTGTGCGACTTCATCAAGCAATGTTTACGTTGACCCGAACATGGACTTTGGCGCTGTCAGGAGCATCGCTGTCATGCCTTTTGTGAGTCTTGCAAGAGATCCTGTTGTGGCCGACAGGGTAAGAGACGTCTTTATTAACAAGCTCCTGGCAACTGGCGCTGTCTACGTCCTGCCGATTGGAGAAGTCGCCCGGGGAGGGGCAAGGGCGGAATTGCAGAACCCCTCTGCGCCCTCTCCCGAGGAGGTGGTGAAATTAGGGGGGATTATCAAGGTTGAGGCAATCATTACAGGAACGGTAAGGGAATACGGAGAGGTGAGATCGGGAACCGCTTCTTCAACCATTGCTTCCGTTAGCCTTCAAATGGTTGAGACACAGACCGGCAGAATCGTCTGGTCCGCTTCCTCGACCAAAGGCGGGGTGAATATATGGGACCGTCTTTTCGGCGGGGGGGGTAAGCCGATGGATATAGTGACCCAGAAAGCAGTCGATGACCTCATTAGGAAACTATTCAAATAAAATCGTCCTCGCTCTGGTTTTGTTATTATTGCTTTTTCCAAGCCTCGGCCTCGGCAATGAAACTGGAAAAGAGCATTTTGCCTCGATCAAGGGAGGCACTCGGATTGCCGTCTATCCGGTTGAAAACCTCAGTGGGGCAATGGGTCCTATCAAAGAAATCAGGAAGATGCTCATTGAAAGATTGAGAGCGGCCGGGGTGGATGTCCTTGATGAAGAAGCCCTGCAGAAGTTTATGGCAAGGCACCGTATCCGGTATACAGGTGGGATCGAAAAAAATACTGCCCAGGCGTTTAAGCAAGAAGAAAACGTCGGCGGTGTTCTCATTACCTCATTAGAGCTCTACAGCGACGCCAATCCTCCTAAGATATCTTTCATTTCCAGATTGGTTTCGACTGAGGAGACTCCTTCGATCCTCTGGATAGACGGTGTTGGAATGGCAGGTGATGATTCCCCTGGATTTTTGAGCCTGGGATTGATTGAAGATCCCAAAGTCCTTTTAGAGAAGGCGATGGGAAAAATGTTTGATTCACTTAATCAGTATCTTTCGGCCAAATCAGATGGAAAAGAGGCGCACCGCGCGAAGAGGAAGTTTCTACCGAAAATATTTTACCGTTCCCCCGCCCTGGATCGGGAAAGAAAAAACACGGTTGCTATTGTTCCGTTCATGAATTATAGCGTGAGGAGATATGCCGGGGATCTCATGGTGCTTCATCTCGCCAAGGCACTTAAAGAATTTGACAATTTCAACGTAGTCGAACTTGGCACAGTCAGAGAGATTTTTCTTGACTTAAGAATCATTATGGACCAGGGGATCTCACTGCCCCAAGCTGATCCTATCTTTGCGATGTTGAACGCAGACCTAATTCTTTCGGGAAATGTGACCGATTACGATGACTATCACGGAGGAGTGGGAAAACCCAGAGTTGGGTTTTCCACTCAGATCATCGCAAAAAATAGTAAGGAGGTCGTTTGGAGTTCAGATGGATACAACGAAGGAGATGATGGAGTCTTCTTTTTCGATGTGGGGAAGGTGAACACCGCACATGTCGTGGCTACTCAAATGGCATGGTGGATCGGTAAAATGGTGCTGGGCCATGACAAGAAGACTCAAGCCTCTTCTAATCAACAATAAACGTGGAGAGATTTACTAATCAGTCCACAATTGTATGGGCATCGTAGACTAAATCCCTCCTCACCTGCCTTTACAAAAGGGAGGAATTACCCCTCTTTGGCCGCCAGCCCATAGGGCCTCTGGCCCGGAGGGCAAAGAGGGGGCGAGGGGAGATTTTCTGAAGATATGTCTTTTCAATTATGGACTCCTTAGTAAGTATTGGAAAAGGTGATATGAGACATTTTACTTGGGTATCAAGAATCGTATTTGTGTTTGGTTTTCTTCTTGGAATCTCAGGCATCGGGTTAGGACAAGATCTGCCAGTGATTAAAGGGAAGAAAACCGTTGCCGTTGTAAATGGGGAGCCCATTACCTTAAGCGAATTCAATCAGCAGGCCGGGGGAGTTAAAGGAGATAAGAGATTGGATTTACTCCGGCGGTTGATTAATTCGCGGTTGATGATTCAGGAAGCGCGAAGAATGGGGATTGATCAGCTAAAGGAACTAAAAGATAGGGTTGACGTATTTGCGAAGGTGACACTCCGGGAAAGGTTGCTCGACAGACATATTAGGAATATTAAAGCCGATGACAAGGAAGTAGAGGAGGTCTACCGGGAAGCGATCAAAGAGTTCAAGATCAAATCGATCGTTTTTGATAAAGAAGAAGACGCCAACCAGATGGAGGGCCTGCTTAAGGACGGGAAGGACTTCGACGGGGTGTTGGGGAAATTTCTCTCGGAAAAAAAGGGGAAGGGGAGTCAGGAAGGAGTCTTTTTGAAGAATGAGGCATTGCTACCAGAGATCGCAGAGGCCGTTTCAAAAATGAATGTTGGATCGGTTAGCCCGGTTATTCGGATCAAATCAGGCTATGTCGTTTTCAAAATAGAAGACGTCCGTTTTCCTGATGATCCTGAGATAAGGAAAAAAGTGGAACTCGATCTGCGGACAAAAAAACAACAAGAAGCCATATCCAAATATTCTGAAGACTTGAAAAGAAAGTATGCAAAAGTAAATGAGGGGCTTCTCAAGAGCCTGGATTTTGAGTCAAAAGAACCAGGGCTCGATCAACTGATGAAGGATAAGCGCGTGGTGGCAGAAATAAAGGGAGAGAAACCCATCACGGTGGGTGAGCTCACGGATTATATGCGGAAGCAACTTTATCATGGCGTAGAGATGGCTGTTGAATCAAAAAGGTTGAACAACCGAAAAGCAAAAGTCCTGGACGAAATGATTCAAAAAAGAACGCTCACGAAAGAAGCTCTCCTATTGGGTCTGGACAAAAAGGAAGAGTATAAAAACCAGGTCAAAGAATACGAAAATTCCATAATCTTTGAGGCTTTCATTCAAAAGGCTGTCGCCCCGGATATTAAACTGAAAGAAGAGGAAATCAGGGCCTACTATGATCAACATATTAAAGATTACACCCATCCTGAGATGATGAAAATAAGCAACCTTGTTTTTGCAAGTAGGGGTGATGCAGAGAAGGCCATCACCAACTTGCGAGGTGGGACAGATTTTCAGTGGGTCAAAGAAAATGAAGAAAACCAGGTGAGCCGGAATACCGCCGATATCCTGAATTTCGATGGAAGGCTGCTCACGACAAATGATTTGCCGGAAGGAATTAGGAAAACCATATCCGGAGCCAAAAAGGGCGATTTTAGACTTTATGAGAGCCCTACCCATTATTTTTATGTCTTGTACATTCAGGAGGTTGTTCCCGCCAGACCTCAACCCTACGAGGAGACGAGAGACGATATTGCCAGGAAGATGTACAATGAAAAGCTTATAAAAGCCGTTGAGGAGTATGCAGACAAATTAAGAGCCGTTTCGGATGTAAAAGTTTACCTAAAAAAATAACTTTAGCTCACTTTAGTTCACTTTAGGGCACTTTAGTCATTCTGTGGCTTTAGGGGCCATTCTGTAAAGAGGAGAGAGTATGTTTCATTTCAGCAAAGGGATGAAATTCATTGCCGTCATCATCCTTCTATTCTTAGGCGGAGTTTCACTCTCGGTTTATGGGCAGATTCCAAGGGCAAAATCAGGAGAGGGCTCCAAGGGGAAGCTCGGAGGAGAGCCTTCAGGGAAGAAATTTGTACAGAAAGAATGCCTGGATTGCCATAAAAAGTTCTCAGAGAAGTATCTGGGGATGAAAAATGTCCACAAAGTTGTCAAAGAAAAGAAATGCGAAGATTGCCATTTTCGGCACGGTTTGGTACCCAAATTGGTTCTGAAAAAAGAGGGAAATGAGATCTGCTATCCCTGCCATAGTAAAGAGAAGATCGGACTAAATAAGGCGAGTGTTCACACAGCTCTCAAGAGAGGGAAGTGCATCCAATGCCACAATCCCCATGCTTCCCAGTTCAGTCATCTATTGAAAGCAGAAGGGAACGAAGCTTGCTTTCAATGTCATAAGAAAGAGGATTATGAAAAGAAAGTGGTCCACAAAGTAGGTGCAAAAGGCTGTATGACCTGCCACTTCTCTCACAGTTCTGACCAAAAAGATCTTTTGGTGAAATCGGAGAATCCTCTTTGTCTGGGCTGCCATGATATCAGTAAGGCTTCGTTTAAAAAGGCTCACGGGAATTACCCCGTCAATCAGGCTTCGTGCTCTATCTGCCACAACCCCCATTCATCATTAAAGGCGAAACTTTTGAAAGCCAGTACTCATGAGCCCGCTGTCTCGGCTCAATGTGATGCCTGTCATAAGCCAGCGTCTGACGCAAAGCCTTTTGGCACCACCGAAACAGGAAGTAAGCTCTGCTACAACTGCCACGATGCTTCGAAGTTGAAAGCTGGTGGCACAATAGAGCATAACCCCTTTAAAGAAGGGGAATGTTTAACCTGTCATAGCGCGCATACTTCCGAGCACCCGAAACTCGAACGAAAAGGAGTGAACGGTCTCTGCATCGATTGCCATAAAGAGCAGGGCGAGAAGGTCGCGTTCAAGCATTCTCCGATGAATGACGCTAAGGGTTGTCTGGCTTGTCATCCCCCCCATGCAGCGAAGAGCAAGAAACTTTTGAATGTGAAAATCGATGAGCTCTGTTTTTCCTGCCATGGAAAAACAAAGGAAGATCAAAAAGCGAAGATTTCCCATGCCCCTTTCGCGGGAGGGGAATGCAACTCATGCCACAACCCTCACGGGTCCAATATCAAACACCTTATCAACCAGAGAATGGACCGTGTTTGTTTCGCCTGCCATACCGATGCAGAAGGAAAATTCCTAAAGACGTACACACATAAACCTGTCATCGATGCGAACTGTGATTCGTGTCATCGGTCTCATGGATCGGATGAGAAGAATCTTCTGAGATTCAGGGGTCCCAAGATGTGTGCCCAGTGTCATGGTGAACTCATGAAGGCGGAGACGAGCGGCACGAATCATAATCCTTTTGCAGAAGGGGAATGTCTCACCTGTCATGACGCTCATGGAAGCAATATTAAAGGAATGACCGTGAACAAAGAGGGTGTGCTCTGTTTCTCTTGCCACGATGATGTGAGCAAAGAACTCAAGGCTGCCAAAAGCCAACACAAGCCCCTCTTGACGGATGAATGCACAAAGTGCCACAGCCCCCACAAGACAAAATTGGATAAGCTTTTATTAGCAAAAAGCCCTGATCTCTGCCTCGCTTGCCATAAAAACTTAAAGAGCAAGATGGAGAAAGAAAAGGCCCATCAACCAGCTGCCCGGGATTGCCAAAGATGCCACAAGCCGCATTTCTCAGCCCAGGCTTCTTTGATGAATCAGGCCATCCAACCCTTATGCGGGGAATGCCATGACTATAAGAAAGCGAGCTTTGCCAAAGCTCATATCGGTATCGAAGGCGCTGTCATGGATTGCAGGCATTGTCATGAGCCTCATGCTTCAAAAGATCCGAAGTTTTTCAAGGCGATTGTACATCCCCCATTCGCAGGGAGATCGTGTGAAGATTGTCATGTCATTGCTAAGTAAATTCGAAATTCGAAATCCGAAGCACGAAATTGGAAATAAAGATGCTAAACTCTAAACTCGAAACCCTAAACTCTAAGCAAGCTCAAATGTCCAAAACACAAAACTCAAAACCATATGATTTGAGAGAAAGGACGCTGAGGTTTGCAAAAACGGTAAGAAATTACGTCAAGAATTTACCAAAGACTTTGAGCAATATAGAAGACGCAAGACAGCTTGTTAAAGCTTCTGGTTCAGTGGGGGCGAACTATATTGAGGCGGAGGAGGCATTAAGCAGGAAGGATTTTGTAATGAGAATAAAGATATCAAGAAAAGAAGCAAAAGAGAGTGGGTACTGGCTCGAATTGACTGAGCCAAGAGAAGAGCAAATGATGGAAAAACAGAACCTGATCAAGGAAGCAACAGAACTGACGAAGATATTTGGTTCAATTGTTGAGAAGTCGAAATAACCTTTTGAGTTTTAGATTTTGGATTTATTTAGGATTTAGAGTTTAGTGTTTAGAGTTTGGATAATTTCGGATTTGTCGATGAAAAGAGGATAAAGTATGAATTTTAAGCTAAAAGGGTTCCTGATGATTCTTGGAGCAATGTTGCTACTGTGCATTTCGTTAGCTTATGCCCAGCAGAACAAATTCAAACTGAAGCCGGATGCAAAAGGCAAGCTGTGTTTGGGGTGTCATGATAATTTTAAGGAAACACTAAAGAATCCATTTGTGCATACCCCTGTTAAGGCAGGGGATTGTTCAGAGTGTCATAACCCTCACACTTCCTCTCATGGAAAGTTGCTGGATGCGGACCCAAACAAAATCTGCAATAAGTGCCATGGAGGGATTATACCCAAGGATCCTAAGAGCATTCATAACGTTGTCATGGAAGGCAATTGCGTAAAATGCCATGACCCTCATGCCTCGAAGAACAAATTTGTTCTTTTGAAAGCTGGAAACGAACTCTGTTTTGATTGCCATAAGAATACTGGCAATGCCGTGACCAAAGCGAAGTTTAAACATAATCCTGTAGAGAAGGGTTGCGTTACCTGCCATGAGCCCCATGCTTCTGCGAAAGCGAAATATCTTCTGAAAAATGATCCAGTTGCTCTCTGCTTGAGTTGCCACAAAACAGACCAGGCTTCCTTTTCGAAACAGCATATGAATTACCCTGTGGCCAAGGCGAACTGTTCGTCATGTCATAACGCCCATGGCTCTGATAAGGCAGGAATATTATTCGATAATGTGCATCAACCCGTCGCGAATAAGATGTGCAATCAGTGTCATGAAGCATCCACCTCTCCTGACGCTTTAAAAACTAAGAAGGCGGGGTTTGAACTGTGCCGGGGATGCCACAGCACGATGATGAACGAAACATTCAATAAGAAACGGATTCATTGGCCTCTGGTTGATAAGGCAGGTTGTTTGAACTGCCATGAGCCTCATGCCTCGCCGCAGAAAAAGCTTCTTACGGCAGACATGAACACCTTGTGTGGAAAATGCCATGTTGATACCGCGGCGGCACAGCAAAAATTTATCAAAAAAGAGAAACAGGAAAATGCCGCCGCAAAGATAACCGCAGTCAAGGGCGCCATCACGCACACTCCAATAAGTGAAGGAAAATGTGAAACCTGCCATTCGCCTCATGGCTCTGATAGTGTTTTCCTTTTGAAGGGACCTTCAGTTATTGAAAGTTGCGGAAAGTGCCACGATTGGATGAAACATACGACTCATCCCATGGGAGAGAAGATTAGAGACTCACGAAACAAAAACCTTGAAGTCCAGTGTCTAAGTTGCCATATCTCTCACGGAACGGGATACCGGCATATGATTCCGTTCCCTACTGTCACAGATCTTTGTGTTCAGTGCCATAAAGGAATGAAGAGGTAACCAAGAAAAATTGGATGGTTGGAATATTGGAATAGTGAAACAAAAAAGGAATACTGGAATCGTGGAAGATTGGAATACTGGGAAAAGATCAGAGATAGAAAGCTCTTGGTTTCATTATTCCATCATTCCAATATTCCATTATTCCGACGGAGACTTCAATAGACTGATTAAGTAAGGGGTGAAGAAATTATGAAGATTTTATTCAGGAAACTGAGGGGTAGGAATGTTGGAATCTCGGAATGCTGGGCTCGTCATTCCATCATTCCATCATTCCATTATTCCATTCTAATAATTTTAGCAATCGGCGTTCTGCTCTTGCCTCTAAATTCTTTTAGCGCTGAGACACTGAAGCTTAAACACGTCCAATCCATTTATTCAGATGAAAAAGGAGGAAACATCAAGCAACCCGAAGGGGTAGCTTGTAGTGAAAAATCCATTCTTGTCGTTGGAGACACAGGAAATGACAGGCTCCTCCAATTTTCGTACGAGAATAGAAACCTGAAGGCTGGCGGCGAGATCAAGATTCCTCAACTTTCAAATCCTATTCGGGTCCAACTCAATTCGAAAGGAGAGGTTTTTGCTTTGGATGGGATGAAACGTCGCATCCTACGACTGGCTCCAGGGGGAGAATTCAAGGACTATCTTGAGCCCGGGGGGATGCCACCCCCTTCCGTCTTCGTTCCAAGAAGCTTTAAAATAGACACAAATGACCTGATTTACATTCTCGATATATTCGGGGGACGGGTGATCGTTCTCAACCCCGATGGCAAATTTCAGAAACAGATTCCATTCCCCCCGAGTTACGGCTTTTTCTCGGATTTGGCAGTAGACTCGAGAGGAAACATTTTATTGGTTGACAGCATCAAGGCAATGATCTTTTTGGCAGCAAGAGGGTCCAGTAGTTTTTCACCACTCACGAAAAGTCTTAGAGAAAATCTGGATTTCCCGACGAGCATCACAACAGATAAAAAGGGAACCATTTACGTGGTGGATGAAGACGGATCTGGCATTGTCATCCTCGGCCAGGATGGTTCTTTTCTCGGACGGCAGTTGAGCATGGGTTGGAATGAGGGTCTCCTGTACCACCCTAACCAAATCTGTCTCAATGAAAAAGGAGAAGTCTTTATCGCGGACCGGGGCAATAGCAGAGTTCAGATATTCAGTATAGTCAAATGATGCTTGTCGGACTCATTCAAATAAGGCCTCTGCTAAAGCATTAGCCTCCTTTAACCGGCATAAGGTTTCATTGCCTACCGTAACTTTTGGAAAAGAGAATGATTTTAATGATTCCTAAGCAACCCGTTGATTCGAATACGTGCTATATGCTATTTTAAAAAACAAAGGAGAGTAACGATGCATACACAGGCCGAAAAGGAGAAAAGGATAAGAAGGCTCTTAGAAGACCTTCCCGCCGAGCAGGTGGATGAAGTAATAGATTTTGTTGAATACTTAAAAGCAAGAAAAAAATCGACCTTGAAACCGGAAAGAAAAAAAGGACCATTGCGTATTCCAACTTTCCATCTCGGGCGCATAGAGGAACATGCTTTTGATAGAGATGGTCTCTACGGAGAATACCTTGACCAAAAGTTTGATTGATACGAATATCCTCGTGTATGCAAATAACGTAGACTCTCCCTTTCATGAGAAGGCCAAGAGGATTATCCAAAAGGCTGTCAAAGGGGAGATACCGACCGCTGTTTCCATACAGAATCTTGTTGAACTCTACGCCGTTATCACCGATAAGAGACGGGTTGAGCATCCATTGTCTCCAATCAGAGCAAGAGATCTCGTTGAATTTTATAAAGACCATGAAAATATTCAGGTAATTTCTCCTTCAGCTCGAACTCTTGAAATTTTTACGGGTCTTATTGAGAAGCATAAACCAAGAGGCCAATCCATTTTCGACTTCTTGCTCGCTGCGACAATGATAGACAACGACATCCATGAGATTTACACTTCTAATACCGCCCACTTTGAACTTTTCGAAACAATTAAGACAACTAACCCTATTATTGCATAAGGATTCATTTGAACTGACTGGATGTCATCATAAAAAGTGGGTGGGGCTGTTTTCATTCTTTGAATCGGAATTTCGTTGATTATCTCTTTTGATTTTTGATCTTTTCCATGCTAAAAAAGAAATATAGGTTTATGCGCATCAAACAGGAGGAACGGCCATGAAGTGTTATGTTTGTGCGAAGCAGGGAGTGGATAAGGATGCCGTGGCAATCTGTATCGTCTGCGGTATGGGACTCTGTATGGGACATGCCTTTAAGGAAGAGTTATTGGTGAGGGATATTATTGATTGGGGCTTCGGAGAGGAAAAAATCGTATATCCTCACACTCTGCCCCGCTTCATTTGCGCCGAATGCAAGCTGGCCATTGAGCAGAGAATGAAAGTGCAAAGAAAATGAAAGTATCTTACTGTAGCGAACGCCTGCCTGCCGGTAGGCAGGGCTTGAAACTGTGTCCCTCCGGTAGGTGGGCGTCTTGAGCAGAGTTGAAAAAAAGGTTGTCTTTTCTCAAGAGATTGCCGATAATAATTTTATGAAGAAAAAGATTTTAGTCGTTGAAGATGAAGAAAGCCTGAGACTTCTTTACGAAGAGGAGCTGAAGGCAGAGGGATATGAGGTTCTCACCGCTGGAAACGGGAGAGAAGCCATTCAGCAGTTGGAACAGGGAAAACCCGACCTGGTCATCCTCGACATTGTCATGCCCGTGATGGATGGGATGGAGGCCCTTGGCCGGATTGTGGGCAAGGAGAGAAAGATCCCCATCATCCTCAACACCTCTTATTCAGGGTACCGGCAAGATTTTATGAGCTGGGCGGCGGATGCCTATGTGACGAAGTCGGATAACCTCACTGAATTAAAAAATAAGATCCGGGAACTTTTAGGGATTTCTGAAAAGTCCAGAAATCCCTGATTAGAGTCTATTTTGTAAATGCCTTTTTCCGTCATGCCGGACTTGAGGAGCCTGCCCCGTACTTGACACGGGGGCATCCAGGAAAGGTACTGGATGTGCTCGCTCGCTTCGGCTCACTCCGCCTCCCTCCGGTCGCCCGGCTGGAGTTTACCCCGTGCTTGATACGGGGCCGGAATGACAGCCTTTTTGGATACTTGATAGTTATGGACAAAGTCTAATCAAGAGAGCGAAAAGTGGTTTTTCAGGGCTCTTTTTAGAAAAGGGGTAAGAGCCGGTGAAGAAGGTTCTGGCCATGGTGTTAGCAGGCGGCCGGGGAGAGAGGCTCTATCCCCTTACCCGGGATCGAGCCAAGCCAGCTGTCCCCTTCGGCGCCATTTATCGGATCATCGACTTCACCCTCTCAAATTGCCTCCATTCCGGTATCCGCCGGGTCTATGCTCTTACCCAATATAAATCAACCTCTCTTCACCGTCACATCCAGTTGGGATGGAATATACTTTCAGCGCCTCTGGGAGAGTTCATCGAAGCTGTTCCCGCGCAGCAGAGAATCGATGAACACTGGTACCAGGGGACTGCCGATGCGATTTTTCAAAATATCAATATTCTGCAGGTGGAAAGACCCGACCTGGTTCTGATCCTCTCGGGCGATCATATTTATAAGATGGATTACCGGAAGATGATCGCCTTCCACCTGGAGAAGGGGGCGGACCTGACGGTCTCGGCCATCCGGATGGGGCGGGAGCTTTCAAGAGAATTTGGCGTGATCGACATAGATAAGGATTGGCGAATCATCGGTTTTCAAGAGAAGCCGGAAGATCCCAGAACGATTCCAGGGGACCCGGGAGAGATCCTGGCCTCCATGGGAATTTATATCTTCAATACGGAAGTATTGGTGAGACGATTGATCGAGGATGCTCGATCCGATTCGAGCCATGATTTCGGTAGAGATATCGTTCCCATGATGATTGAAAAAGATCAAGTCTTCGGTTTCGATTTCAGACAAGGGGATTGGGGAGGAGTGGGATATTGGAGGGATGTGGGAACCATCGATGCCTACTACGAAGCGAATATGGACCTTATCTCCATCACCCCTCAACTGAATCTCTATGATTCCCAGTGGCCCATCCTGACTTACCAATTCCCTTCTCCGCCTGCAAAGACCGTTTGGATGGAAGAGGGAAGGGTGGGAAGCGCCCTCAATTCGATCATCTCAAGCGGATGTATTATTAGCGGAGGAAATGTCAGGCGATCGATCCTCTCTCCCAAGGTAACGGTACACAGCTTTGCAGAAGTTGAAGATTCCATCCTTCTCGAAGGAGTGGATGCCGGAAGAAATGCAAAGATTAGAAGAACGATCATCGATAAAGAAGTGCAGATCCCCGAAGGGATGGAGATCGGCTACTATCTGGACGAAGATGCAAAGCGGTTCACGGTAACCGCATCAGGGATTGTGGTGGTTCCGAAAGGGATTAGACTTTAATATCAAATTTTTTCGGCCTCAAGTGCAAATTATTCAACGGTTCTACGAAAGAACCTTGCTCATGTTTGATTTCACTCCCTCATCAAAATAAAGCCTCATTTATAAGCACGCACTATATAATGAGCCTTTTTAACATTTGAGAGCATATTTTTTATGAAAAAAATAATCGTATGTATAGCCACTCTGGATACCAAGGGACAGGAAATGAAGTTCGTCAAGGACATTATTGAGCGGCGGGGACACAAAGCTTTGATAGTCGATGATGGAATTTTGGGTAAACCGGCCATTCGTCCCGATATCACCCGGGAAGAAGTCGCAATGGCTGCCGGTACAACTCTTAATGACATCAAAGCGATTGGGATTGAAAGTAAAGCAATTGAAATGATGGCATCGGGGTTACGCAATATAATCAAAAAGCTATATCACTCCGGTGGTCTTGATGGTGTGATTTCTATCGGAGGAGGAATGGGCACCAGTATGGCAACGGCAGCCATGAAGGAGTTGCCGCTGGGAGTGCCTAAGGTTATGGTTTCTACGAAAGTGGCCCAGTCGGGAACGGGGAAAGAATACATGGGGACCAAAGATATTACCATGGTCTCTTCTGTGGCAGATATAGCGGGTCTCAATAGATTGACCAAAAAAATAGCGACAAACGCTGCAGGAGCAATAGTGGGTATGGTGGAGACTCCCAACGTCGAGATGGTCGATAAACCCCTTATCGTTATAAGTATGAACGGGACCACTAGTCAATGCGGCTCAAGAGTGATGTCGATGCTTGAAGGGGAAGATTATGAAGTCGTTGTCTTTCACAGTATTGGGGTCGGAGGTAGGGCACTGGAAGAGTTTATAAAAAATGAACCGGTGAAGGCGGTAATTGAGTTAGGACTCAATGAGATCGGCAACGAGCTTTTTGGCGGGATGGCGAGCGCTGGTCCAACGAGATTGGAAGCGGCGGGAGAAAAAGGGATTTTACAAATCATCACTCCAGCTAGCGTAGATTTCATTAATTTCCTTGCTCCCGATACAATACCCTCCAGATACAAAAACCGGAATCTAATCTTCCATAATCCCCAAGCGACAACATTACGTCTCAGCGGCGACGAGATGATATCGGTTGCTGAAGCAATGGCTGAAAAGCTAAACCGGGCAAACGGGCCTGTAAGGGTCCTCATTCCCGCCCACGGCTTCTCGTCATGGGATCAGAGAGGAAAAGGGTTTTATGATAAGGAAGCTGACAGAATATTTATTGATTGTTTAAAAAGGAGGTTGCGTTCATCCATTATAGTTTCTGAACTCGAGGTTCATATTAATGATAACCAATTTGCGGATGCTATTGTTGAGGAAATTCGGAAGAGCGCTTTGGACAAAAAAGAAGAGAATTGAAATCATCTTAAAATCGAGGCAGGGGCATGATCGTGATTTTTAAATGGGAGTAAATATGAATTGCAAAGAAAAAAGGAGGATGAGGAGTTATGTTTGATGACTTTAGAAGTTTTATCGAGGAACTAGGCAAAAAGGGAGAACTTGAGAAGGTTGAAGGTGCGGATTGGGATTTAGAGATAGGGACTATCACTGAACTATTTGCTGAACGCCGAGGCCGGGCGCTCTTATTTGATAGGGTGAAGGGCTATCCTGAAGGGTACAGGGTTGCCTCGAACGTTGTAATGACTCCGCGGAGACAGAGGATCGCGTTTGGCATTCCAGAAGAGATGGCGGAGGTCGAAGTCATACGGAATTGGAAAGATAAGTTTAACCGTTATAAACCTATCCCCCCCAAGGAGGTTAAAAACGGACCGGTGATGGAAAATGTGTTGAAGGAAGATAAAATTAATATCTTAAAATTTCCCACCCCTAAATGGCATGAAAAAGATGGGGGGCGCTACATCGGGACGGGAGTGGTGACAATCACGAAAGATCCGGATGAGGGATGGGTGAATTGTGGTACTTACCGGGTCATGATTCAAGACGAAAAAACCCTCGCGTTTTACGCATCCGTAGGGAAGCATGCCGTTATCGCACGTGAAAAGTATTGGTCAAAAGGGGAGAGTTGTCCCGTGGTCATGTGTTTTGGGCAGGACATGCTCCTGTTTGCTATGGCCACCATGCAGTTGCCTTGGGGCATGTCAGAATTTGAGGCAGTTGGATATATTAAAGATAAACCGATTGAAGTCATCAGAGGGCCCGTGACAGGGTTACCCATACCGGCTACAGCAGAAATCGTTATTGAAGGTTTTTCACCACCCCCTGCTACATTCAGCAGACCGGAAGGTCCATTTGGTGAATGGACAGGCTATTACGCTTCCGGTACCAGAAATGAACCAGTGGTTCAGCTAAAAGCGATTTACCATCGGAATGACCCGATCCTCCATGGCCAGCCCCCGGTCAAACCCCCTGCTAACACTTGGTTTCCCATTCCACTGCATACGGCAATGACTCTTTGGAACAGGTTGGAGGTCGCGGGGATGCCTGGCATCAAAGCCGTCTATGTTCATGGACCAGGGAATCGAATTATAGCGGTCGTATCGATTAAACAATCCTATCTTGGGCATGCCAAACAAGTGGGAACCCTCGCGGCGACGATGTTATCAGGAGGAGCTTGTTCCGGGAGGTATATCATTGTTGTTGATGAGGACATCGATCCGGCTGATTGGGAAAGCGTGATGTGGGCATTGACCACCCGATGTAATCCCGAAGATTCCATCGAAATCATTCGAGGGTTCCTAACCAGTCCTCTTGATCCGATGTTGCCTCCTGAAAAGAGGGAAAAGAGAGATTTTACGACGGCAAAGGTGATCATCAATGCGTGTAAGCCATATCATTGGATGAAAGATTTCCCACTTGTGAACAGAGCGAGCGATGAATTGCGGAAAAAAGTTTTGGGAAAATGGAGCTCCCTTTTTTCTCGATAGGATCAGCCGGAGGAATCAAACGAGCATCTGTGGCGAAGAAACTATTGATTGATTCAAAAAAAGGGTCACGGCCCCAACCCGAGCAGGTCGGAGCGTGACCCCTTTTTTAGTAATGAAGCCTTAAACCGTTAGTACTGATAGGATGTCGGTATCTTCTTTGCCTTTTCCTGGCCTTTCCAGTAGACGATGCGGCTATCTACAAAACTGATCCACTCATCGATTTGGGCGGGTTTATAAGCTTTGGCGACCAGGTCTTTCTTGTAATCTTCGATAACAGGCCGTACGGCCTTTATCCATTTGGGATTGTCGGCCTCGGGGATGTCCTCCAATTTGCCGCCCTGTTTGAGGAAAAAGTCTTTGCCTTCAATATCGATCTTATTCCATTCCACCGTCCACCGTTCAATAAAATCCTTGGAGAAGTCTGTTATGACTTTCTGGACATCCGCAGGAAGGCTATCCCATTTTTGCTTATTCATTGCTACGTAAAAGCAGTAGGCGCTTCCCACCCTCCATGAGGGAGTGACGTATTTGATCAATTCGCCCGTTTTAAAGCCCTTCATCGTTTCAAGGGGAAGCAATGCACCTTCAATGACGCCTCTCTTGAGGGAATCGTAAAGGTCAGGCGTTTCAATCGGAATGGGGGTCCCCCCGAGCGCCTTGACGATATCTCCGAGCCTCCCAGTGCCTCTCAATTTTAGCCCTTTGAGATCGTCCAATGTCTTGACAGGCTTATTCAGCGTCTGGACGACGTTAATAGGAGAGGTGCTGAGCATAAGCAAATGATACGTGTCAAAATCTTTGGGCTTGAATTTATTGTAAAAATCATTGGCCACGTGGCCTGCTATCCAGGCGCTCGGGAAACCGTGGGGTAATTCCATGATCTCCATGACGGGAAAACGTCCCCGGGTGTAAGCTAAATTTGAGAGGCCGATATCGGCAATACCCGTGGATACTCCTGCGGCAATCTTGGCTGCTGTAAGAAGGGTGCCCCCCGCGTACTGGGTCATTTCCACCTTGCCCGCAAGCTGCTTGTTCAACTCTTCACAGTACTTGCCCATCATGACTGAATTCATGTGCGTGGGCGGAAAGTAATTTGCAAACTTGAGCTTGATCACCTCGGCTGCATAGGGCGAAGAGACCGTTAAAAAAACGAACGACGCCACCAACACCATCCATCCAATTTTTCCTCTCATGTGCATACCTCCCTTTCTATAGAAATCGAATTTGGTACAATGACTGTCTTAGAATCCGCTTCATTTGTAGAACAACGAAGGCAGCCATAGAGCGAGCTGTGGAACGAAAAGCAGAAGACCCCAAACAAGGATGAGAGAGAGTAAGAACGGGGTCACACCCTTGTATATCCGCCCCATGGGCTCTTTGGTGATGTTCTTGACTACAAATACGCAGACGGCCACGGGAGGGATGACGACACCAATCATGACGACGACGCCAATCAGGATGCCAAACCAGATCGGGTTGAAGCCCAGTTTGAGGATGGCAGGGTAGAAAATCGGCGTGGCGAGAATCATGAATGCGAGATCGTCAATAAAAGAACCCCCTATCTGGTATACGATGCAGATCAGTATCACGATGAGGTAACGGTTAAGAGGCAGTGCCACCAACCAGTCTGCTGTTTGCTGAGGAATGTTGGTTACAGCTATGAAATGGCCAAGTACGGCGGAGCCTGCAATCAGCATCAGAATCATCCCGGCAGTACGAAGGGCTTCCATGAGAGACTTTACATATCCCTGGAAATTAAAGCCTCCCTTTATGACCGCAAGCAGAAGTACAGCGAAGGTCCCCACCGCCCCTGCCTCGGTTGGTGTGAAAAAGCCCTGCATGATGCCGCCCACCACCAAGATGAAAACGAGAATGACCCAGCCGACTTCCGGCAGCGATTGGAACCGGGCCTTCCATGTTGATCGTTCTGCTTTGGGAGCGATTTTTGGATTGATCTTCACCCATCCGTAGATGATCGCCATAAAAAGGGCTGCAATGATGAGCCCGGGGACGATCCCTGCGAGAAAAAGCTGTCCGATAGACTGTTCGGTGAGAATGCCGAAAATAATGAGCACAACGCTGGGTGGCAAGATACAGCCGAGAGTTCCTACGGTTGCAACGATCCCCGTCGACAGTTTTCTATCATAACCATAACGGTCCATTTCAGGAACAGCGACGCTGGCAAACGTTGCAGCGGTGGCTGCTGAAGAACCGCAGATGGATTTAAAGCCGGTCGCTCCCACAACGGTAGCCATGGCCAGACCGCCGGGGATATGTCCGATAAATCTATGGGCTGCATCGTAAAGTCTTACCGCAATGCCCGCGTTGAAGCCGATTTGGCCCATCAGGATGAATAGTGGAAAAACAGTGTATCCGTAATTGGTGATCACGTCATAGATGTCTCTCCCCACCAATTGCATAGCAGGTCGAATGCCGTTGAGGTAGGCAAAGCCTGCAAATCCGAGGAGTGCCATCGCAAACCCTAATTCAATGCCCGTTGCGAATAACACCAGCAGTAAAGTTAATACTAAAATACCAACCGTGATCTCATTCATATTCACCCCTCCAGATCTTAACGATGTCAAAGATGAATACGAAGCACTCGATGAAGCAGCAGACACCCACACCGTAAGCGATCGGGTAGAAGGGCAATTTGAGCGTCGACGAGACTTCGCCAGAAGTTATTAATTCATTACCGATTAAGAAAAGATTATACCCTACGATGGCGAATAGAATGAGGCAGAGGAGGCGCGTAAATGTGTTCAGGATGGCTTTGCTATCTTTTGAGACCTTATCCAGTACAATTTCCATAAAGACATGCCCGCGGTCCAATGAGACTTTGGGAATGGTAAATCCGATCACGATCGCCAACGAAAAAGAAACGATTTCGTACGTGCCCAAAATCGGGCGGCCACCGGCCCGCAGGATCACGTCGGCAACAGTCAAGAGCATCATAAAAGTGAGAGCTGCTCCGCCAATGTAGCTAAGAATTTTATTGATGCTGAGAAGAATGCCGTACAAGCGTCCCATCTCTTTCCCCTTTTCTTGAACTTACCCGGATTTTTCATTAAGAAGACATGGAAGCGTGTGGAAGACTTGCTCTGATCATGCCTCCGTAAGTCGCGTTCCCTAGAACTCCACTCAAATTTATGTTTAACACCCCTCTCTGAGGTCTCTCTAAAGTGCCCTAATATGCGAAAACTTATAAAAGAAATCAAGATCTCTTGTCAAGCTCCCAGCTTAGATCAGATCCTTCACATCACTGATGTTGATCTCCAGCATCTTCACCGAGGCAAGGATTCGTGCCGTGTTCCGGTCGACGGCCGGTATTGCGGTCGAGAGCTCTTTTAATTCCTGAGCGGCCTTCTTGATGGTTTTGATCCTGGTATCTATTTTGCCTAATTCTCTTCGGTTCATCGTAGACCTCTCATGTCAACCGTAAAGGATAAATTCCAATTTCCAAATCCCAAATAAATTCCAAATACCAATTCCAAATGACCCAAACAAGTTCGTTTTAAGTTTAGAATTTTGGTCATTGAAAATTATTTGGAATTTGGTGCTTCATTTTATTTAGTCATGTTTTCTCAGGTCTTTAAATCGCTTTGCCTTCACCTCATAGCGTGGTAAGGAATTGTAGGGATGAACTTCGATGTTATAACCCAGATTCGTTTTCAACCGAAGTTGGTCTTTCAGCTGTACAAGAATCGCGTCACGGTTTTTTTCCTCTTCAGGTAAAAATTCGATCTTGAGGGTGATGTCGTCGAGGTCTCCCTTTTTCGTCACCACGGCTTCATATTCATTGCTCAACCCTTTGATCGAACGGACCACCTCTTCAATGGCAGACGGGGCAATGAGAACCCCTTTGATCTTCGTAATGTCATCCGACCTTCCAACAACTCCTCCGCGAATGATACGAAATGTCCTTCCGCAAGCGCAGGGTTCTTTAGACCATTCCGCCACATCCTTGGAGTCGAATCGAATGCAGGGTTGGGCGATCCGGTCAAGGGCGGTGATGACGATCTTTCCTTTCCGGCCCGGTTCTTCGATTAACTCTCCTGTTTCAATATCCTCTAATTGCATGAGAAAGAGGGCTTCGTTAACATGAAGACCGCCCGGCTGGGCTGTACACTCAAAGCCCCAAGCCCCAATCTCCGTAGCCCCCACATGGTCATAAACCTTGGCCCCCCAGGCCTCTTCCATTCTCTTTTTGGTGGATGGGATGCTTGCGCCGGGCTCTCCGGCACAGGTAATCTTTCTGATGGTCAGATCCCGAGCGGGATCGATTCCCAGCTTTTTCTTGGCCGTGTCCGCCATGCCCAATACATAAGTCGGCGTGGCCATCATGGCATTGGCCTTGAGTTCTTGAATCTTCAGGATACGAGCCTCCGTATCCAGAACACCACCTGGAACGACCTCACATCCGATCTTTTCAGCGGCGTAATGGCCTGCCCAGAAAGCGACGAAGATGTTATATCCAAAAGGGAGGAACACCCGGTCTGTTTTTCGATAACCCTGTGCATAGAGAAGGTAAGCCCAGGCCTCGGCCCACCATTCCCAGTCTTGCCAGGTATCGGGCTGATAGACTGGAACTCCGGTAGTTCCGCTCGTCTGCCGAAATTCAGTGACCTCTTCTAGGGGAACACAAAGGGCGTCCCCGTAAGGGTAGGGGTCCTTCCTCTGTATCTCCCTCATCATCGACTTCTCCACCTTTGGAACTTTGGCGATATCTTCGTAGGATTTAATATCGCCCGGTTCCAGCCCGGCTTGTTGATAGAGCTTCCGGTGGAACTTCGACTTCTCATAGGCCCATTCTAATATCCTCTTAAATTTTTTCATTTGGAGATCTCTCATTTTCCTTAGAGGGAGAGTCTCCACCACCGGATTCCAATATAGATCTTTTTGGTCTAAGGATGTCTTCATTTTCCCTCTTTCCTCCTGATCTCATCCGCTTACACATACGGAATGAATTCTTTGCCAAAAATTCCTTTCCCTATTTCAAATTTCAGCGTCGCACTCGCAATTTGTATTGCCTTGATATCTCTCAAGTACCGCTCCATCGGGAGTTCCCTTGAGTATCCAAGCCCTCCGTACACATCCATTGCATCGTTGACGGCTTGGTAGGCAGTTTCTCCTCCGATCAGATTCGCCATGGCCCCCCAAAGGGAAGCTTCAGCAGCATTTTTCTCGATCAGGTGGAGAGCCTGAAAGCATGTAAGCCTCGCTGCCTCAAGGCGGGTATAATTTTCCACCAGTCTAAATTGTATCCCTTCAAATTTTGCCAACGGTTTTCCAAACACATTGCGTATCTTTGCGTATTCCGCGGCCTCTGTCAAGGCCTGCCTAGCTGTTCCCAGTGCGATCAGGCCTGTTAGGGCCCGTTGCTCCTGGACGGTTGGCTTTAGCATCGATAAGCCTTGGTTCCTTTCTCCTATCAAATTTTCTGCCGGGACTTTCACATCACTAAAAGCAATGTTCCCCCATTTTGTTGCCCTCCATCCAAAACCTTGGAGCCGCTGGATGTCTATCCCCGGCCTATCCGCTTCGACAAAGATACAACTGATTCCCTCCCTGCTTTCCTCATCGGTCTTAACGAGTACAACGAAACCTCGTGCAACCTCCGCAAAAGTGATCATGGACTTCTCGCCGTTTACGACATAGTTGCCCTTCGTACGTTTTGCCTTTGTTTTAATGGCCCTTATGTCAGAACCCGCTTCCGATTCCATGGCGGCAAAGGCCAGGACGCATTTTCCCTTGGCAATGGGCGGCAGGTAATTCTGTTTCAACATTTCCGAACCGTGCAATAGCACCCTTCCAGTAATGTTGGAACCGCAAAGAATGATAGCACAGTTGTGGTCGTATCGAGCAACTTCTTCTAGGGCGACACCAGTTGTGATCAGATCGGCTCCGACCCCGCCATAACTCGTCGGCAGACGTAATCCCGTGAGTCCCATTTCTGACATCTTTTGGACAAGCTCCCACGGGAACTCTTCATGAGTATCCCAATAAGAAGCCTTAGGAGCCAATTCTTTCTTGGCAAAATCGTGAACGCTTTTTTGAATTATCTTCTGCTCTTCATTCAGCTCAAACATGAATTTTTCTTAACAGTTCGTCGGTCGATTGAAACATATTAGCAAATCGGGTTAAATTTTATGAATCCGATGGGGTTTTGTCAACTACAATTACTGAGATTTCTTGAAAAAATTAGAAAACTCTGATTCCGCCCCTTCCTACCGGCGGGCAGCGATTAAGGACTGATTACGCAGATGCAAGAGGATAATTGATAAAAAGAGAAATCTTTGTGATCATACTTTGCAATCTGCGTAATCAGGAGAGCGTATTTTCAAAAAATGGAAACCTGGAATGTAATTGTTTATACTTAAACTCCAAAAAGAAATTACTTTTTAAGGGTGTACGTCATGGCCAATTATGTTGTCATCGGGACATGGAATACAAAACGAGAAGAGCTGGATTTCCTCTGCGAGGAAATTAGAAGGCGATCTCATCGACCGATTCAGTTAGACCTCTCGACAAAAAGAGCGAACGTCACCAGGAATATTGCTATCCGTCAATCCATTTCGAGGGCAAGGGCGAGATTGAAAGAAATAACGAAAAAAAATCATATTTCCGGCATCATTTCAGTAGGGGGAGGGACAAATCTTTTCATGGCGGCGAGATTGATGGAAGAGATTCCATTATTCGTCCCAAAGATGATCGTTTCGACGATGATCGTCAACAGCATCCACAACTTCCAACCCTATAAGGATATCCTCTATTTCCAGTCTCCTTGTGATTTTGGCATTCTCAATCCGGTGACAAAATTCATTTTGACCAATTGCGTGAATATGTTGACGTCAACAGGTAAGCATTTGCCCAGCGTCGATAAACCCTGTGTTGCCATCACCGGCTTCGGCATCACAGACGGATGTTTTGAGGCGGTGAAGAGATTCTGGCTCAGAAAGGATTTCCATCTCATCCCTTTCCATTCTATCGGAGAGAATACGATGGCCATGGCGGAACTGATCGGAATGGGTTTTTTTAAGGGGATATTAGACCTTACCCTGCACGATGTGATGGATCACATCGCTGGGGGGGCCTACGGGAAGATAGACCAAAACAGGCTTTATGCCTATCTCTCAAAGGACCTGCCGGTCGTGATGGCTCCCGGAGGTCTAGATACCATTGCATTTCCAGATGGCCACCCATCTCTTTCCTTTCTTAAGAAAAGGAAAACCTATCATCACGATTTTAGGTGGGGGATCAAAGCCACAAAAGAGGAGGTGATCAAGGCTGCAAAATGGATAGGAAATATTCTGAAAAAGACCAATCCTAAAAATTCAATTTTTTTGATTCCTCTTCAAGGTTGGTCTTATCCCGGGGAACGGGGAAAGGAATTTCATGACCCGGAACTGATGAGCCTTTTTGTAAAGTGGATAAAGAAATTTTATAGGGAAGACTTTGTGATCGAGCTTGACCTGTCGATCAATGACCCCAAGTTCGGGAGGGTCGCCAGCGATTATTTATACAACCTGATCAAACACGCCAAATAGCTCTTGGGAGTTACGGCTTGCCTCTTTTCCTCAAAGAAATCTCTCTTCTCGCTATTTCTGCGGCCATCGGCGTGAGGAACCAATCATCGATGACGGTTTCTAAGAAGACAAGATATTCTTGTCGTGGAATACGGAATCGACTGAGGTCGATCTCCATACCTCTCCGAGAATATCGCCAGAGTTTGTCCGAGTCTTTGACAATTCGGTCATTCCAGGAGAGTGGCCTTTTTCTTGAATCGTGTCCCTGGATGATTTGGCAGATCTCTTTTATCTTCTCAGGAGGATAATTGGATTTTTTCAGAATGGCCTTAGCTATTTTGGCACCCTCGACTTCATGGACTTTTCCCAATTTAGGATTGGTTGGGTTTGGTCCAAAGGCGGTCAGATGAAGATGTTCAGGAACGACACTCCAGCCGACATCATGAAGAATGATTGCAGGAATGACAACCTCTTGATCTCCTTTCTCCAATTTTAAGAGCTTTAGGGCATACCGGAGAGCAATGTGGGTGTGAATGAGATTCTTTCGTGTGCGAAGAAAAGGTTTGGCTTTTTCAAAGATCTTCTGGTAAGTGGGCTTTATAGTCATAACATAAAATGATCTATCTTCAATCAACAATCAACAATCCACAATCTCAAATCCAATTAAAACCCCTTCATCATTTTACTCAAAATATAGGGTAGTTCGATACGCCCTGTCGGAGCAAGGATGCGGCTACTATAATCCGTCACATACTTGGAGGTCAGTATCTTTGTGATTCGTTTGTATTCATCGCTTTCAATGGCTTTGGCAATATCGATAATGCTTGTCGCGGTTCCTTCTGCAACGATATAAGGACCGGGTCCTACTACGACCTGCCATCCTCCTGTCATTTTTATACCCAGTTTTTCCATGGTCGGGAGATGGTCCTTCGTGATAAATTCCGTATATTCCTTCTCTTTTCCAGGGATGATGTTAAAGTATTGATTAAATTTCCATACCCGTAATTGAATCGTATACTTATCCATTTTCACCCTGCCCGTGGGCTTAAGAATTCGGCTGCAATAGTTGACGACATAACCCTGGATCTGGGCGGTTACTCTCTCATACTCCTCTGTCTCCATCGCCTTCTGGAGTTTTTGCAACGAATCCATTGTTCCCACCGAGATGACCCCGGGGCCTTCGCCCACCACCACATGATATCCTCCTACCGGATTAATCCCGATCTTTTTCATGGTGGGGATGTAATGATTGATGGCAAATTTTGTGTATTCTTCTTCTTTTTCGGGAATAATGTCCCAGTGTTGATTAAATAAAAAGATCATCTTTCCCTCCTGGTGGTCCTTCGATGAGCTCAGGATGATGCTCTGAGGCGATCGACGGATGATCATCTGTCGTTTCTTAAAAAAGATGGATGAGCCCTTCGACTTGCCGTTCGTCCCTTCGACGCCGTTCTTGCTGAGGCTCTCGAAGGATGAACGGCTTACTTAGGGCAGGCCTTCGGATCTTTAAAATATGCGGAGGATGATGGGATCAGAACTAGCGGTCACCTCATAGGATTTAAGCAAAGGTTCCCCGGCATACATATTCTTGAACCTTGTCACCAATTTTTCGTACTCTCCGCTCTTCTCATAAGCCTCGACATCTGCCTTGGTATCCCATGCAGTGATAGAAATCCCTTCATCTTTATTGTCTAAAGACTCAAGGAGATGGACGAAGCGAATCCCCTTATGGCCTTTGTGCGCGGAGACGACCTCCTTGTTATAAAGCTCCCGCAGCTCCCCCATTGTCCCTGCTTTTAGCTTGAAAAAAGTCATTCGGACATACATCGGTTACCTCCAATGCCCTCTCAGCGGAAAGGAAGAAGATCCCGCTTATCTTCTGAAAAGGGAGGACATCATATCGATAATGATATCCGTATTGCTCTGTTTTGGCTTCCCCGCGCTGGTCACGGGTCGGGTCTGGACAAGAAAAACATTCTCGGGGAAGGGTAGATCGACATCGATCGCCCACTCCAAATCCTGGGCCGATTGATAATGGGCCTCTGAAATCCTGCCCAGCCGAACAATTTCCAGCAATTCGTCGTCACTCACGCAAAGCTTATTCTGTTTTTCAGCGGAGGGCGGAGCGCAAACTACTTTATTCCCCTCCAACTGATAGCAGACTAATTTGAGAGAAACGCTCTTCTCCAAAATCTCGGACGACTGCTTGTCCACGAGAAAGTGATCCGGGGAAACCTCCCCTTTGACAACGCTTTCGCCCAATCCCCAATTGCCTTCTACGACAATCTTATTTTCATCTCCCATGACGGGATCAATCGTGAACATCACTCCTGCGCATTTGGCATTGACCATCTTCTGCACTCCAACACTGATGGTCACTTTGTCATGAGGCCACCCGATCTGATTTCGGTAAGCGATGGCGCGATCTGTAAAGAGACTTGCCCAGCACTTCAATATGTGTTGGACGACTTCCTCTTCACCTCGCACCCAAAGGTAAGATTCATGCTGTCCGGCGAAGCTGGCTGTTTTCAGGTCTTCGGAGGTGGCGCTGGACCGGACGGCCACGGGGAGATCTGGCACTCCGCAGAGGTCCCCTAATTTTTGATAAGCTTCTTTGATCTCTTTTGAAATTTTTGCAGGGATCGGGGTAGATTCGACAAGATCTCGAACCTGACGTCCCGCTCCCTCAAGGGCAGGGATATCCTCAGGAGGGATTTGAGAGAGGGTTCTCACAATTTTGTCTCGAACCCTCCCTCGGTCAAGAAACGTGTCAAAGGCGTGCGTGGTGACAGCAAATCCAGGCGGAACTCGAAGGCCGAGCTGAAACATCTCCCCCAGATTCGCATTTTTCCCACCTACCTGAGGAAAGTCCTTGCTTGAACATTTTTTGAACCAGATGATATTCTGCGTCGTCTTTCTTGGAGGCATATCATTTATCCAGGATGTAAACGGCTCCCAAGTTTCCGTCTACCCGAATCCTCTGACCGGATTTGATCACCTGAGTGCCTGTAAAGACATTCATTACTACGGGGATCCCATATTCCCTTCCGACGATGGCGGCGTGTGAGAGGCTGGCCCCTCGATCCACCACGACACCACTGATCATGCTAAACACGGGCGTCCAGGCTGGAGAAGTGCTCATGGAAACGAGGATATCTCCTTTCTGGATCGTCGGTAAATCCTCATCCCTCATGACCACACGAGCAATCCCTTCTGCCACACCCGAAGAACCGCACGTCCCCAGGAGGTCAGCCTTGAGTTCGGGCTTCGGCACAGGCATGCTTCCCACCACCACTTTGAGGGCGATTGGGTCGAGAGATTGGACCAATCCTCCGATCGCCTGCTCCAGAGTGAATCCCTCTTTAAAGATGGCAGGGGGATTACCTTTCTGATTCCATTCTTCCCATTCCTTCTTTCGACGTTGGACGATGGGTTTGAGATTGAGTTTGTCAGGGTTGATCCCGGCCTTTCTCACCTCATCGGGCATGAGGAAGAAGATATCATCAGGCTGATTCACGGCACCGGATTTGGCGAATCGATTTCCCAATCCCATACAAGATCTTCTCATCAAGGCGTGGCAGTAGAGGTCGAGATAATGGTTGTGTTCCTCACTGAAACGGCTGCAATTCTGTGCGACCTTCATGAGCATGGAGAACCATCCCTTCTTGTCGGGAGGAATCTTTCCAAGGACCTCTTTTTCTGCATCCTTCCTCTCCTTTTCAATTTTTTTGCGGTCTTGATCTAAGTCGAATTCACCACCTTTCTTAAGATACATCTTCACTGTTTCGAAACCAGGTGTGGGATCCTCTTGCCAGGTAGGCACATTAATCTCAGCCATTCGTTCCATCCGCCAGCCGGCTTCTTTATCAAGGAATTCATCGAACTCTTTCAAATATTTTTTTCCTTTATCACTCTCCCCCAATTTCGCCTTCATTTGTTTTGAGGGAGTACCCGCGAAGAGACTTTCAAGGCCCATGTCCTTTGCCTTCTTGGAAAATTCCCAGAGCCTGCGGTCCACTCGGAAACTTTCATTGTCAAAGCCAGCCACTAACTTGTGGAAAGTGGGATGGGTATCGTCGATCTGGAGCAGTTGCGTGCAGAGTTGCTCAAAGAGGACATAAGGAGTATAAGTCCCGTACATCATATGCATATGGATTTCCCACATCCTTCGGCAGGTATCGATCGTCTCTTCGAAGTTGTCAAGAAGTTTGATGTTCGAAGCCGTCTTGACATCAAGGGTTTTTAAGTTTTCGTATCTTTTTAGTATTTCCTTGACATATCCACCCCAAAGGCCATCATAATTCTCCACAAAGGGACGAATCGCTTCTCTGAATTTCTTTTCCCTTTCAGCTTTTTCTTGGTCAGACGTGACCATGAGAAGCGTGAGATAGCCACCTCCATCTTTAAAGCGCCAGTCCCATCCTTTCACAGTGGGAAGGGAGAGGGTTTCAGCGCCATACTGCATTCCGTGTCTACAGAAATTGATCCAGAACCACCCGAACATAGGCGTCCACGGGGGCACAGAGTGGGTGGCATCGAGAAACCAAGCCGGCGATTGATCTAAATCATACTCCTCCATAAAATCAAGTCCAGGCACCACATCATAAAATTTCATTTTTCCACCTCCTGCGTTGTTGGTCCATTCTTGGAAGATCTAAATTCCCACCACACCCGCACAGTACTGCTCATCAGAGTCATCCTTCCATATCCACCCCCTCCTTTCTCCGTGCAAATGGATATCGCCTCTCAAATGGTCAATTGATGATGAAGAGATTCTAAGGAAGCCCAGAAATCTCCTGTAATCCTTTTGTGGAATCTGGTTCCCACCCCTGTCGAATATACGAACTATACCTACCAGAACTCTGGAAATCAAGACTTTTTCAAGTATAAGTTTTCACAACAAAGCTGCCCATACCCGCGCCAAGCTTAATCGCGATAGGTTCGCACTTTATCTTAAGCATAAAGATACACGGTTTTCCATTTAGCTCATTATGCAATGCCTCGTAATTTCCTGTTCCTTTTGAAATAATAAGGTCGGTTTTATTGAAGACGACTCTTAGGGAGGATGGGCTGTGGGTCGGTACAAATAACCCCTTGACGGACAAGAGGTTATCCACATATCGGTCCAGTCGAAAGAAAGACGCATCTTCCATCGTCGCGTCCTCGAAAAAGGGAGGTTCTTTAACAACGAGGGTAATTCTTAGACCCATCTCCTTCAATCTGGAGATGAGTAACGTGTCAAATCCAATCTCGCCGGCATTATCGGTAATGTAAAGGACATTGTTCGCGCGCTTCGCAACTTCAAAGAGATTGCTGCTGATGATGGGGAAAGGTTTTCTTCCTGCCAAGAGATTAACGACCTCTCGAAATTTAAAACTCTCGGACGGCCCCCCGATTGGCGCCACATTGCTTGCTGAAGCCAGCCGACATGCCCTCTCAAACTTCTCTCTCTCGGTTTTCCCTTTGTCGATAAAAATCTTGGCAGGGGGAAGTAATCTCTTTGCGGTTTGATTGCTTCTCGATTTAAATTTGTTGTAATACGGAGCTGCCTGGAGGACGAACTCTTCAATGACCCCAATGATTCTGTTTGTGATAAGACCTAAGTTGGCCTCCGAATCAAATTCCCTGGAGAGCGTCTTCAAAATAGATCGGATCAATCGAAATCGCCTCTCCTCACTGGCGAGGATTCCTGCTCGCTCATAAACCCACTTTAACAGGCAAGGGGCACACTCTAAATCAGGTTTCAAAGGAGGTTCCCTCTTCGATTTTTCTCCGGATTGGTTTCTATAGAGTGGGTATCTTTTCTTACCTTGATCCCTTTATCTTTTCGGGGGTAATTGGTAAATCCCGAACCCGAACCCCGCAGGCATTACAAATAGCGTTTGCAATGGCTGGTGCGGTGGGCACGTCCGCATACTCTGCGGTGCCTGATGCACCAAATGGTCCCTTCTTTCTGGGGATATTGAGAGTGATCACGTCCATATCAGGCATGTCTTTGGCTCTTGGGACCCTGAACTTGGCAAAACTATCGGTTTTCGTGTAGACGAACTCTTCCATGAGGGCATATCCAAGCCCCATATAGATTCCGCCATGGAGCTGACCCTCCACATTCTGGATATTGATCACCGTTCCAAGATCATGGACAGAGGTGATTTTGAGAACGTCTACCTTACCTGTTTTCACTTCCACGGCAACTTCAGCCATCTGGATTCCAAAGGAATAAGTCTCCCAGGGAACTCCTTGACCAGTCTTGGGATCAGGCCTTGACGTTACGGGCTTATTCACTGCTTTGTACAGAGTAGGTAAATCCTTTGCCTTCATTTCATTATAGGTCTTCACCCCTTTTTCATCCATGGCTCTTTTCAATTCTTCGACCGCCATCTGGACGGCTCTTCCCGAAACATAAGTCTGCCGGCTTCCGGCGGAGAAGTTTCCATCGGGTGTGATTTCCGTATCGGTTGTAAAAACTTTTACCCGTTCCAGCGGAAATCCCATCGTTTCTGCGGCGATCTGCCAGAACATGGTATCTGTTCCCTGTCCCATGTCAGATGCTGCGATCCAAACTTGTAAGGTATCATCCGGAAGAAGTTCTGCCCATGCCTCTGATTGATCAGGGGCGCTCCGGCCTGGTCCGAACCAGACGCCTCCTAAACCTACGCCCCTTTTAATTTCATTGGTGGTCTTTGCCTTGGCTTCTTTAAAAGCCTTTTCGTAGAGAGGTTTTAGATTCCCCATACATTCTTGGAATCCGATAATGTGATCGAGCACCTGGCCACAGATCGTCGTATCTCCTTTCACAAAACCGTTCTTCACCCGGAGAGCTAACGGGTCCATTTTTAATTCCGAGGCCAATTCATCGAGGATCGACTCAATCGCAAAAGCGACCTGAGGTACACCAAAACCTCTCATGGCCCCCTTGAAGGCGGTATTGGTGTAGACAGTTTTTCCGTTTACATTCGCATTTGGAAAGCGATAGGGTCCTTGTGAATGGATAACGCCCCGTTGAGTTACACTGTTGCTGAACGATTTATAGGCCCCCCCATCTGCCGTAAGATCAAAATCCAATGCCATCAAGGTTCCATCTTTTTTGGCCCCTACCTTCACCTTCATCAAGAAGGGATGACGTTTCGGGGTGGCGGCAAAGGTTTCACTCCTGGTGTAGACAAGCTTCACCGGTCCTTTCAGCTTCAGAGCAGCCAAACCGAGGATCCCACCCACGGAAACATCTAACTTCCCTCCAAAAGCTCCTCCCGTAGGAGTTTGAATGACCCGAACCTTGTCCAGAGGGAGTCCGACGGCTTCTGCAATCGTCTTCCGGTGGGCATGGATATTCTGGCTTGCAGACATCACGATCAATTTTCCATTTTCATCCATGTATGCTACGCCGGCATCGTTTTCAAGATAACCATGTTCTACGGACTGCGTGGTATAGGTTTTTTCAACGACCACCTCCGACTCTGAAAAACCTTTCTTCACATCGCCATGGATAATAGGTTGTTCGAAAAAAAGGTTAGACCGATCATCATGGACTTTGATCGCTCCTTCCTTTAATGCCTCCTCTGGAGTCTTAACAGATTCGAGAGGTTCGTAGGTGACCTCGATCTTTTCAGTGGCGTAAGCCGCTATCTCCTCAGAGGTTGCTACCACGGCAGCCACCGGATCACCGATAAAACGGACCTTATTTCCACACAAGATGGGCTGGTCATCTCCAGCCATTTTCAGGATATTGGTTCCTTTTACATCTTCGGCGGTCAGTACGGCGAGTACTCCAGGAATGGTCTCTGCCTCCTTTTTATCAATCTGAATGATTTTAGCGTGGTGATGAGGACTTCTCAAAACCTTGATGTAGGCACACCCATCCACGGCAATGTCAGCGGCATAGAGGGTTGTCCCCGTTGCCTTTTCGAGTGCATCGGGTCGGGTGACAGGATGGCCGATGATCCCCTTGCCCGTTAGTTTTAACTCGATGGATTTTGTTTTTCCTCGCAAATAAGAGGCCGCCAGTTCAATGGCCTCAAAGATCTTTTGATAACCGGTGCAACGGCAGATGTGGGGTTGAAGGGCTTTCTTTATCTCGTCTCTTGAGGGATCGGGATTTTTATCCAAAATGGATTTGGCCCGGACGATCATCCCCGGCGTACAAAAGCCGCACTGGATGGCTCCTGTTTTTGCAAAGGCTAATTGAATGGGATGAGGATTTTTAAGAGTGCCGATACCTTCGATGGTTGTGACCTCTTTGCCGTGAGCTTTCGTAACAGGAACCCTACAGGAAAGAACCACTCCACCATCCATCAGTACTGCACAGGTACCACAGTGACCAGCCGAACAACCATCTTTGGTGCCGGTTAATTTCAAGTCTTCCCGAATGACCTTTAATAAGCTTTTTTGAGGATCCACAATGATTCTTCGAGGAGTCCCGTTCAAAATGAAACTTATCTCGTGCATGGTTTAAAACCTCCTATTCGGAAAAACTCTAAACACTAAACTCTAAATCCTAAATAAATCCAAAATCCAAAACTCAAAAGACTATTTAGACTTCCGATTTTGAGTTTCGTGTTTTGGACATTTGAGCTCGCTCGCCCTGTTAAGTACGGGATAAGTTATTTCTGGTTCGATTTTTGTAACTCCTCCGAAAAAGTAAACTCATCAATTTCATGTAGTATTACTTAACAGGGTAAAAGTTTAGGGTTTCGAGTTTAGGGGTTAACTTCTCTGTAGGCTCAATGCATGGCCCTTCCGCCATCAACCAATATGGTCTGACCGGTGATAAAATTGCTTTCATCCGATGCAAGGAAGATGACGGCACCCAGAAGATCATTGGGCTGTTCCAATCGTTTTAAAGGAGTCTTGCTCACATCGTATTTCGTCACATCGGCAAGATGTCGGCTCGCTTCGGTATCTGTAAATCCTGGTGCAACGGCATTGATATTGATATTATGAGGTCCCAATTCAATGGCAAGGGCCCGGGTCAATCCGATCACCCCTCCCTTTGAAGACACGTAGTGGATAAAGCCATGAGAGCCGGTGAAGAAAACTTCGGAAGAGAGATTAACAATCTTTCCTTTCCCTTGTTGCTTCATGTAAGGGAAGACGGCCCTCGCACAGAGCCAGGGGCCTTTGACATTTACCGCCATTACCTGGTCCCATTCGTTCGGATCTACCTCTGTGAAGGATTTTCGTACCAAACCATCGTAGATGGCTGCGCAATTGACTAAGATGTCGATCTTGCCAAAGACCTTCATGGTTTCCTCTGCCATCTTGAGGGCATCCTTTTCAATGGCCACATCAGCCTGGATGGCCTTTGCCACGCCGCCCATGGCCTCAATCTCTTTTACCGTTTTTTCGAGGTTGGCAAGATCCTTCCGGGTAACAGCCATGATCTTCGCTCCCTCTTTTGCCATCCCGATCGCGAATTCCCTTCCAAGACCCTTTGCCGCCCCTGTCACGATTGCCACTTTATCTTTGAGTCTCATATTCCTCCCCGTTTTCAAACAAATGGATAAAATAAGTTTTCAAATCTGAATAGATCGATTTGGAATAATGGAATGGTGGAACGATGGAATAGTGTTAAAAACTTAAATATTTTTGCTAACCCAGCATTCCAATATTCCAATGGTCCATTACTCCTTTCCAGCTACCAGGCTCTTCCTTTTCTCTCCCAGATCTTCTCCAATTTTAAATCATCGACGATGACCTTGAAACAGTTATAGCTGGAGCCGCGAGCGATGCCCCCTCCGGAATGCATGTTGGAGGAGCAGATGTACATATTCTTAAGGAATGGAATTCGATAACTCGAGAGGTCTGGGATGGGTCTGAATCGGTCGCACTGGGAGGCATCCATGGCGCCCTCCACCCATCCGCCCTCGATCATATCCGGATGTCTCATGTTCGTATCATAGGGCGTGGTGATAAAGGCTTCGATGACATTATCACGAGTCATGTTGGGAGCATAGATCTGCCATTGCTTCAACATCAAGTCCTCAACCTCTTTTTTCATCTTGAGCCACTGTTTCTCCGAAAAAAGATGTAAGGGAGGTGCAAATTCTTCTAAGAGAATGGTGTGCTTCCCCTCAGGGGCGCGCGTTCTGTCCCATATGCTGTCCGGTGCAGCAAGGATATACCATTTTTCGGGAAATCCTTTAGTAAAAATGTCTGCCTGATATCTCCAAGAGAGATATTCCGGGTCTTTCTCTCCCATGTAGAGCCTTGGCTGAAGGCCTATATCTGGATTTACGGAGGCGGCTTTGTACTTCGGGAGTTCGTGCATGGCCATGTTGCCCCAATAAATCTGGGCGCGGTCATAGCGGATGTTTCTCACGCGCCTTGCCACTTTTGGGGTCACATAATTTTCTCCCAGGAGCCTGAATACCGTCTGGGGGACGCCTAGATCACTTATCACCAACTGCTTTGCTTCAACCTCTGTCCCGTTTGCGAGTTTGACCCCTTTCGCCCTTCCGTTCTCAACAATGACTTTATCTACTTCCGTTTCCACACAGAACTCTCCTCCCATCGCGCTAAAAGCCCGCTGAAGAGCATGCGTAATGGTATGGGTTCCGCCATAAACGATCGAAGCCGATTCCATGGAAAGCGTCAGGGCAATCACATGGACGAAAACATAAAGGCCAATGACATCTCCGGGAAAACAGCCGGTAGAGGTTTCGATGGCCCTCATGAATAGGCACTGTAGCTCCGGGCTTTCAAAAAGGTCTTTGGCGATCTGGGCACCTGTCATGAACTGATAAACGGGATCCAAACCATCGACCGGGTCATCGCAGAGCTTCTCCAGGGCGTTTTTCACGCCCCAGGGTGTGGGAGGACTATAGCGATATTCTCGAAAGGCCGCCCTCCACTTCTTCTGATATTTTCCCAGAAGTTCGAGATAAGTCTCTGCATCCGTTTTGGAGAAGCGGGCAATCTCGTTGTAAGTCTTCTTAACGTTTTCCTCAGAGTAGGATTCTTTCCCTGTTAGAGGGTCGACACGAAATGCAGAGTAGCCGACAAAACAGGTGCCGTCCGGATAGACCATTCCTTCATTCTGCTCCGGGAATATATACTTGAGACCATATTCCCTCAGATTAAAATCAGTATAAGCAGGGTGTGTCCAGAATCGGGTGAAGTGTGCGCATGTATTTTGAATGAAGCCGGGCAGGGGAAGCTCTTCGCCGCAGGCCCCTCCACCTAATTCGTGTTGACGCTCAAACATCACAGTCTTGAGGCCTGCATTCTGCAAATAGCAGGCAAGGATCGTTCCGTGGTGTCCCCCACCAACGATAATAGCATCATAACTTTTATCTGGCATGAGATGTCCTCCTTTTCTATTTCTTGAGATTTCTAAAAAAATACAAAATCTCTGATTTTACACCTGCCTGCCGGTAGGCAGGGATTATGAAAGCATTACAACAACAGCGGATAATGAGAATCTGCGTAATCATTTTTTTGAATCTGTGCAATCAAGAGGGTGTAGAAACATTTTTTGGAGCACTCTTCTTTAGCATCAATGAAACAGCGTAATAAAGGATCGAGGGTTTGAAGAGGAGCTTGATAAAGTTCCTCAGGTCCGCTCCTTGCAGAGTGGCAGTGATGACCCAGTGGATGGGTTCAGAAGACTCGATTTTTAGCTTCAAGGCTTCCCCTCCGTCTGGATCTTTGAAAAGTTGAGTAAATGCCGCAACCATGGTTGTTTGACCCAAACCTGTCGAATTGACTTTCATGATTACCCTCCTATAAAGAGAGCACTGAAAAAGTACTTTACGCTCTCTTGTGAGAGATTTCTGAACTTTTCCAGAAATCTCATAACAGACCGTTTGCTTTCGCCTTGGTCACAATCTCAGGTTCTTTCCACCATTTTTTTACCCCCATGTCTTGAGCGATCCGGTTGGCCGCGTTATAACCTGCACCGTAGGTCACCAAACCTCCCGGGAAGGTGGAGGCTCCACAAAGGTAGAGATTTTTAATAGGCGTGGCATATTGAGAGCAGAGTTCGTTCGGTCTCAGGAATCCCATCTGAAGAGGATAATATCCTCCCTGCTTAATCGATCCTTCCACCATGTCTGCAAATTTGTTTTCGATGTCAAGCGGTGAAGCAATGTAAGTCCAGAGTATGTTATCTTCGGCCATATTGGGTGCATACTTCTTGAGTTTATCGGTCATTCCCTTTGCATGTTCTCGGCGGATCTTATACCATTTCTCCGGGCCTCCCTCTTTTAGACGATAAGGTGCATGTTCTGATAATAAACCGGTATGTCTCCCGGAGGGTGCTTCGGAGGGATCGAAAAAGGTTGGGAAGCAGCAGTTAAATCCAGATGACTTGAGCTCTCCATTTTTTAAAGCCTTGAAGTGATCGATCAAGTTCTCTTCTGTCTCAAATCCAAGCACATAGATGAAGGCTTTGTTCAGGTCTGGGTTTGAGGCAGCAGCGGAAAACTGAGGTGCATTGAAAAGCGCGAGGTGAACATCGAAGAGTGACCACTTCTCCCATTTCCAATCCTTCGTCCGCGTCACAAGGTCTTTTGGCAAGTCCTTTTCTCCGATGTACTTGAGAAAAGTTTGATAAGGGTCGATGCTCGAAGCAACAAATTTGTTGGCTGTGTAAACCGTTCCATCATCTAATTCAACCCCTTTTGCCGTTCCATTCTCCACAATGATTCTCTTGATGATTTGGCTTCCTAAGATCATTCCTCCGTGTCGATAAAGAAATTTGGACATCAGGTTAGCCATGTGGTGGGAACCCCCCACACAGAGACGATAATTTGCGGCTCGGTTCACCATCAAGGGTACGAGATAACCCAGTCCCTCCAAATCATAATCCAGTCCCCACATGCAGGTGGCATAGAGCATCAAGGTTCTCACTTGGTTGTTTTCGAAAATGCCATGAATGATATCGATCGGCTTCTTCTCGGAGAGGGCGCTGATTTCTTGTCCCATAGGTTTGGAGTGGAGTTTTATCACCTGCTCAATGGCAGGTTTGGCCATGTCGTAAGTTGCGGGCCCGAGAAAAGCGTCCACATATTCTTTAAACTTTTTAAAAGTGTCACGGTAGGCATCCGCATCTTTCTTCGAGAACTGGGCAAAGGAAGCACATGTTTTCTCCACATCCGAATAGATGCAGAGGCTTCGGCCATCAGCGAAAGGCATGGCCATGACCAGATCGGGATGAACATATTGAAGATCATAAGTCTTATCCAGCTCGAGATCCGGGAATACGGGAGCATAATCGACCATGGGATGGTAGATTGCGTGGGTATTGTGTATAAAGCCCGGTATCGTGGTCATCTCGGAGCAGAGACCTCCCCCCATTTCGTATCTTTTCTCTAAAATGATGACCTTCAGTCCCGCCTTGGCTAAGTAACAGGCTAAAGTAAGTCCGTTTGGCCCACCACCAATGATAATGCCGTCGTATTGGGGCATAATTTTTCTCCTTTCCTGAAGATGGTTTTCTGTCGTTAAAAAGGTAGGTGCCCTAAAACTACAATTTTACTTATTGACAAGTCAACACAATTATTCTAATAATACCATAAGAAAAATTTATGGTAGTTTAGAAATGATATATATTTCAAAATGTTTCGTGTCATTGATGTTGTGAATACGAAGCGCAAGAACATATTCTCTCTGCTTGGGAGAAAGGTAGGTAGTGCTTAAGGAGTTTGGTTTGAATCTAAAACAATTAGAGGCGTTCTACTTAGTTGTGAAGAAGAGGAGCTTTACTCGGGCGGCGGAGGAATTGAACGTGACCCAGCCCGCCGTCACGATCCAGGTCAAATCTCTGGAAAAATCACTAAATTTGAGACTCATTCAACAAGCAGGGAAAAAAATTCAGTTAACTGAATCCGGGGAATTCCTCTACCAGTATGCCGAGAAGATTTTTGACCTCGTGTCGGATGCCAATGAGAAAATGAGGGATTTCAAGAAATTGATGAGAGGGACACTTAGGATCGGGACCACAAAAAATTATGCCCGTTATATTATGCCTTCGTTGCTTTCCGAGTTTCAGAGAAGATTCCCGGGCATCAAAGTGATTTTAGATGAAGGGAATTCTGAGGATATGGCCAAGAGTGTCTTGGAAAGGAAGAATGAACTGGCCCTTATCTCTCAGCTTAATCTTGATCGAAAAATCAAATCTCTCTTTTTCTCGACGGTTGAATTTGTTCTGGTGGTTTCTCCTGGACACAGATTCTCACAACGAAAGAGCGTCTCCTTGAGAGAATTGAACGGTGAGCCGGTAATTTTGAGGGAAAAAGGATCTGGCTCAAGAGCTGCCATTCTGAGGAAATTTCAGGAATATGGGATCTGGCCGTCCGTGATTATTGAAGCAAGCAGTTTAGACTTTATCGTAGGCTATGTGAAACAGAATAAAGGGGTCTCCTTCATGTTTGAGCCGGATATCAGAGAAGAGCTGGCGAGGGGAACCCTGAAAGTCATCTTCGTTGAAGAAGGGAACATTATTTTCTTCACTGATATTATTTACCACAGCGAAAAGACTCTCTCACCTCCGGGTCAGGCCTTCCTGAATGTGGTGAACGATTTAAGGAGAGAATCGGTCCTGCCGACTGCGATCGTCACTTCATAGTGATTTCTTTTTTCTGTAGATTTCCGGATACGGCCAGAAAATCACTCCCTCCCTCACCCTCCCCCTCGAGAGACTGTGCTACAGTTCCGTTCATGGTTCGACAAGCTCACCACGAACGGAATACGGGCACAGGAGATCAAGTACTTATCCGTTCGCCCTGAGCCTGTCGAAGGGCGACAGCGAATAAGGCACGGTCTTCGGGGGGAGGGCGGGGTGGGGGGGCATTTTCGAGAGGGCTATCGTTCAGAGCTTTCTTTCGTAAAGTGCGATAAATTGTTTTACAGTCTCCTCTGCAAATTCGCGGGTATTGAGATGAAGGTCGAGCTCAACGAGGGAAATACTTCGGTTGAGGCGAGCCTTTAATTCTTGAACGAACACTCGATCAGCTTCAGCATCATAGAGAGGCATCCCTTCCCTGTCAAGAGAAGACCATCCCCTTAAAGGGATGAGCACGGTAACAGGTCCTTTCGATTGATTTAACTTTCTCGCCACTTCTCTCGCAATCTCTATCAATTCTTGAGAGGCCGTGCGAGCTTGGACCCTGAAGGCATCCGGGATAAAAAGTTTCCTTTTTTTGATGTCCTTTGCGATCCAGAGAGGATCTCTTCGATCCCCTCTTTCCAGCGGTCCACAACTGAGCATATCAAACCCACACGGGGTAATGACCTGAGGGATGCCCAGTCTGCCGGCACTTTCCAGGCGATTCGGGCCTGCAGCTCGATTTCCTCCTAACAACTCTTCGCCCACCCCAGCGGGGACAACGTCTATGACACCCTGGAAGATTCCGTCTCCAATAAGTTCCTCCATGGCCTTATCACCCGTGCCCTGAGCATGGAAAGGGATGACTTCAAAACCTCTTTCTTCCAGAAGATGCCGGATATGAGAACAGCATTCTTCGGAGAATTTGAATTCTGTTAAAGCGATTAATGCTCTCTTCTTGGACGGTTTTCTCAAGGATTGATGGCGTTCTTCCATCTCCACCATTCCGCAGATCGCTCCCGCGGCCCTTTTGAGCACAACTTCAACGAGGGGATTCAATCCCGCGATGTCCACCACTGAATGAATCATCGTAATATCTTTCGTACCGAAGTATCCCCCTGCATAGGCAGGCATGGCGGCTGTGCTGGAGAGCATGACCTTGGGGATTCCAAAAGGGAGCGATTTCATAATGGCTGTCGCAATCGCCGTATTACTTGCTCCTCCGAAGGAAAGAATCCCGTCGAGTTCTCCTTTTTCAAAAAGATCTCTTACTTTTTTGATAGCCCCTTGAATCATAATGGAGGAGGTTTTCTCGGTGTCCTTTTGCTTTCTGACTTGTTTAATGTCCCATCCCGCGGCTTCTGCCACCTCCGCTGCCGAGATGTCCGGGCGAATGCTAGGTTCACCCCCTGTGTTTGTGTCTAAAAGGATCACCCGGTGTCCTCTTTCTTCGATAAGATTTTTCAAAAATGCTGCTTCAACACCTTTTGTGTCCAGCGTTGAAACAAGTACAATCGTTTTTTTAGTCAATTGGATCTCTCCAAAATCCCCTCTGTCCTTTACCTGCCTGCCCCGGTAGGCAGGGGGAATGGGAAATTTATTCTGTGTTATGGTATGATAATTTATAAATGGCATCAAGTTAAAAAACAACCCCGCGCTAACCCTCTCCCTTTAGGGGAGAGCCTGCCTGCCCCGGTAGGCAGGGAGAGGGTGAGGGCGAAGAAGATGAAAAAGATATTTCTCGACAAGCGGGTTTGGAGAGACTCCCGGGACAATTGGGTCAGTTTTGAGAGCGATCCGAAGTTGAAGGTCACCAAGGGAAATATTTACGCCCGGTGCGTCCCCTGTATTTCGAATCTCTATCAGCAATTGCTTGACGGGAAGGAAGAGATAGAGTTGAAGGAGGCTTATCACTGTTGGAAGGTGGTGGCTGTTCTGAAGGATAAAGAGGAGTGCTTGGAGGTTTTAAGAGAATACGAAGAAAATTTCCTTGGGGACCAATCTGTGAAGGGAAAGTTTGGATCGAGTCAACCTTCCAAAGAATCAAAAGTTTTGATGTTTCACGCAGAAGATGAGGAGGAGAAAGACCGCTTGTTTCGGGGGCTGCAAGGCTGTGTTAAGAAAGTGGATCCGAACGCAAACATATTTTGTCAAAAAGCATGCGGCAATCTCTATTACGATCTGTTGGGAGACTGGAAAGAGTGGCAGGAAGTGACCAAAATCAAGAACCCGGATATTCGTTCAGCACTGTTAGAAAGGATCAAGAAACTGCTCTATTGGGAAAAAGGCTAATTCCCCCCTTTCCTCCTTAACAAGGAGGAGGGATTCCCCCCTTTGGCAAATGGTTCGGCAAGGCTCACCATCCTGAGCTTGTCGAAGGAGCGGGGAAGGGCAGATTTTCTCAACGATATCTTTTTTTAACTAATAACTCCTTATTTATTTTCACTTCTGTAGCGCTGTTTTGTTTAAGAGTCGGAGTACTTCAAGGCCACGCTACGGAAATTCTCCTTTACCTTCAAGAAAGCATCCACCACATCCGGGTCGAACTGTTGCCCCTTCGCCTCGGCAATAATTTCGACGGCCTTTTCGTGGGGAAGTTGAGCCTTATAGACGCGCTCGCTTGTTATGGCATCGTAGGCGTCAGCCAGAGCCATCAGCCTGCCTGATATGGGAATTTGTTCTCCCCTGAGGCCTTCCGGGTAACCCAACCCATCCCATCGTTCATGATGGGTGTAAGCGATGTCCCTGGCAAAACGAAGAAAGGACGTTTTTCCGAGCTTCCTTTCGGCCGCCAGGATGGCATCGCGGCCATAGGTTGTGTGCTTCTTCATTTCGTCAAATTCCTGTTCGGTCAGCCTGCCGGGCTTCAATAGGATTCTATCCGAAACTCCGACCTTGCCGATATCATGGAGCGGAGCTGACTTGCACAGAAGGTCAATGGTTTCATCGTCCAGAAATGCGCGGAATTTAGGTTGACCTTTCAGGAATTCGGCAAGGAGAGAGACATAGTTTTGAGTCCGTTTGATGTGGCCTCCGGTATCCGGATCCCGCGTCTCGGTCAACGAGGACAGACTCTCAATCGTGGCTTCCTGAACCATCGCAAGCTCGCGCGTGCGCTCTCTCACCCTTTTTTCCTCTTGCCAGTATTTGAGAAAAGTGATGAGAGAGAAGTTACAGACCAGGGCGATCAAAGACAAAACCGGTGAAATAAAAATGCCCTCCGTTCGAAATATCCACGCAGAGGCTTGCCACCCGCCTGCTCCCAAAATCCCTAGCAGGAGCGAGCTCCAGCCGGCTCTTGTCCAAGCCAGAATAAGTGTTGAGAGCAGACCTAAGCCCAAGGCTAAAAGCGATTCCAACCCTGGAGCCCATTTGGGCCTTGAGAGAAAGTCTTTCTGGAGGATGTTGTCAACAATGGTCGCATGAATCTCGACACCAGGAAACATGGGATCCAAAGGGGTCGATCTCAGCTCTTTCATCCCCGAAGCAGAAGTTCCGACAAACACGATCTTACCTTGCACTTTTCCTTTTTGAACACGACCGGCCAATACGTCCGAAGCTGAGATGTACTGAAAGGTCTTATTCCTGCCGCGAAAGCGGATAAGGAGGCTTCCTTTGGAAGTAAGGGGAATCACCGTCTTGTTCAAACATAAAATTCCCGCAGCCCCCTCGTCAGTTTTGAGGAGAACGTCCTTCATGCCGAGGGACCGCATCAGTGTGGCCAATGCCAAACTGGGATAAAATTCTCCCTGGTGCTGAATGACGAGGGGAGCGCGTCTCAAAATCCCATCCTGATCCGGCGAGATGTTAAAAAAACCTGATCCCCCCGCGGCCTGCGATAGCATCTGCAGATTACAGGATACCCCGCGGGCTTCGATGAAAACTCCCCGGCTTTCTTCCTCTCTCAAATGTCCAAGCCGGTTGACATGCAGTGGATGTAAGAGGCAGTTTCGCGACCCCGGGCCTTCCTCGAAAAGAAATTGGTAGCCTAAAACAATATTTCCTCTTGAAAGAGAGTCGGCTAGCCTCCGGTCACTATTTCTGAAATCATGGGGAATCTCTTTGAATCCGATTTCAATTCCCCAGTCATGGGAAAGCTCTTTCCCTATCATTTCAATTGAAGTTCTGTCTTGTTCTGCGAACATCATATCCAGACCGATGCTCGAAGCGCCCAGTTCTTTGAGTTTGTCTAAGAGGATTGCAACCCGGTAGCGTGGCCATGGCCATTGGCCATATTGACGAAGGCTTTTCTCGTCGATGTCGACGATAACAGGAGCAGAAGACGGTTGACCTGTGTTGTTGGACAGGAAGATATCGTAGACTCTGTTGTGCAGGAAATCAGTCAGATCGGGTTTGGCGAGGCTGACAAAAAACAGAGTGAATGAGAATACGATACCATAAAGAAGAATATGCCGACTGTTTCTTTGGTCTTTTCGGATGATCGGTTTCTTGATTTGCGAGTTCACGATGTATTTATAAACAGATGGCGTCGCTATCTGACAATCACTTCGACTCTCCGGTTCCGGGGTTCAGGGATGTCGTTTTTGGTAGGCACCAGGGGTCTTGACTTGCCATAATAGGAAACGAAGAACCAACCCGGTTTGATCCCGTTGGAAACGAGCAGATCTCTGACATACCTTGCCCGTTTTGAGGAGAGTTCTATATTATAGGCCTCTGTTCCAACAAGATCGGTATGTCCGACAACATAGACTTCGTTTGGTTTGCGATTCTTGATTTTCTTCAGGAACTCCGGGAACATGCCTTTGGATTCATGCGTGAATTTGGTTGTATCGTGCTCGAAGTAGAGAATGAATTGGAGAAATCTGTTGGACGGGTCCGGCTGAGCCGAAAGGGCTGATCCGAAGACCTCTTTGATTTCGTTCTCGTCCAGCGGCTTAGGAGCGATCGGTGCCTTATTGAGGTCTTCAATCTCAATGACGTATCCCTGCTTGTCAACTACCTGAGAACCTCCGTTTGTCGTGACCGTAATGGTGCCCACCTTGCCATCCGGATCAGGTAAGAGAACGATCAGATCTCGTTTTGCTGGGGGAAGCGGGTTAGAAGGGACAGCGGGGTCGCGAGGTGTCGCACACCCGGTGAGGAATAAAAAAAAGATCCAACCAATTAGCAGACTGCTCCACTTTTTCATCTCTCTATCCAGGCTTCCTGCTTGTGAGGCCGTCTTTTCTACTCTCCCTCAACTCTTGCGACAAATTTCGTTCCTCTAATTCCGATGGATGCGGTCGGCGTCTTGAAATGTGCCGAATCCGGCGAGAGCTTTGCAATGAGCCCTGAAAGATAGGCAGCGGTTCCTTTTAGCATTCTGACCACGATCGAAAATTTCCCTTGCTTTGGGGCAAATACAAATTCGTCTATGATCAGGACGCTTCCGGGTCCTAACGATAAGAAGGTGTCGTCTTTAAATACGATGGCGATGGTCCCGTTACGCCCTGTTCGAATGGTATCATTTTCCCAAACCTCTATGCCATTAGTTGCCGGTATGTTTTGCCCTTGTCTGACGACGGTTGCGCTGCCGTTTACATTCTTGACGATTGCTACCGAGGCAGAGGCATTGGCAACGGAAATCTCTCCACCAATGGATAGAAGCAGGAAAGAGAAAGCCAAAGAAAGAACCGATATTTTTAAATACGTGCGTTCCATTTTATATACCTCCTAAAGACTTCAAGTTTCCAATACTGTTTAGGCAAGAATTAAGCCAAAGGATAGGTTTGAAAATATGAATGATATTAATGAGTTAATTCGAAGAGGCTAAGGGCTACTCCCGTTACATTAACAAATTTTGTTAGGGAGAAGACAATTTGTCACCAAGATTGAACAGGATTTTTGCCATCCTTGGGAGAGTTATTCGAAGGAGAATGAGCTTTTAGAAGACGGAAAGAAGTGGAGCTCCAACGTCAGCCAAGTAAACACTTGAATAAGGCCTACCTGCATAGCGCAAAGTTCTGCGAGTTGATTGTTCGCTGAAACATTCACTTCACCAAATTTCAAATTAGGTGTATATTACACCGTGAATAACAAGCGCTATATACCTTATTCTCATTGAATAGAAGGAACTCTAAAGTGAACGAACAGTTGCGAGTCCTTCGTAAGGAGGGAGCCATGAAAGAAATAGGCCGAAGGGAGTTCATGAAAAAGGTAGCTATTGTTGGTGGCGTTATGGCAACTGGAGATGCACTATTACATAGGCCTTCCGAGGCGGCCCCGTCGGCTGGGCAGGTAGAGGTGCTATATCTGGGTCATTCCACTTTCCGCATCACAAGCACCACGGGCAAGGTGATTGTCATCGATCCCTTTCTCACGAAGAACCCTCGGACGCCAACAAAATACAAAGATCTCAAGGTTCTCGGCAAAGTAGACCTGATCCTCGTCACGCACGGTCATGGCGACCATATTACCGACCTGCCCGAGCTGGCGAAAATCTCCGGCGCCGTGGTGGTGGGCAATCACGAGTTGGCGATCAATCTGGTCTCCCTCGGCTTCCTCGATGGCGCGAAGACCATCTTCATGAACAAGGGCGGCACCGTGGCGCCGCTCGGCCCTGGCATCAAAGTGCACATGGTGGCGGCCGAGCATAGCTCGTCAGTGGATCTAATGGCGATTAAGCCCGACGCCACGGGAGTGCGGTGCATCGCTGGCGGTACCTCGGTGGGATATGTGCTGGAGTTTGAAAACGGCTTCAAGATCTACAACACCGGCGATACCGACGTCTTCGGCGACATGGTGTTTATTAACAAGTTCTTCAAGCCGGACCTGGCCCTGGTCTGCATCGGCGGCCATTTCACCATGGATCCCGAACACGCCGCCTACGCGCTGCGCGAACTGATCCAACCCAAGCAGGTAATAGCGACTCACTACGGGACCTATCCTGTCATCAACCGCACACCTGCTGAACTCAAGGCTGCGCTTGGCAATGCGCCAATCAAGGTTCTGGATGTAAAAGCCGGAGAAGCGGTCAAGTTCTGAGGCGTGCGGCGCTTCACTCTGGCAGGCCGGCCTTACGCAAGCCCTCGGCAAGCCGCTCGGCGTCCGCACGCTCTGCGAAGGGATACCAGTATGTGCTCGCCCTAATCGTGAGGGGATCCATGGACGCAATCCCCCCACGCTTCTCGTTTCTCTTGATCGTCTCGAGGAGCTTCGCGGCATCCGCGCGGCGGCCGAGGAGGCCGTAGGTCGCCAGCAACAGACGTTGCGACCAGTAGTCGTCATGATGAAGCGCAAGTGCCCTCTCCAGCGACGTGGCAGCCTCGTCGAGGCGCTTCATGCAAAACCGTGCCAAGCCGAGCTGGTACAGGTAATACGGCGGATAGTGGGGATTCAGCCGGATCGCGCGCTCGACCAGTTCGAGCGCCTCGCTTGCCCTGCCAGTGAAGCTCAACGCGTTCGCCAACGCAACGTAGCCATCTGCATCGTTGGGATCGCTCGCAATCGCTCGCTTCGCTTCGGCGATCGCTTCGTCGTGCTGTTGTGTGTGCAAGAGCATAGCGCTGGCGACTTGATGCGCGAGCGGTGTCGGGTCGCGCATGGCCTTCGCCAGGAACTGCTCTGCCTGGAAGTGGGTTTCTCGGCCGCGGCTGAACCCCAACGCCACATCCCAGTATCGCGTGTAAGCCTCCCAGTAGGTCGCGGCGAGCGCAGCATAGGCCCGACCATACTTCGGATCCAGCTCCGCCGCCTTTTTGAATTGGACAATTGCAGCGCGGAAATCCTCCGGTGTTTGTCGCAGGTAATGCTGCCAACCCTTCAGGAAGACGTCATAGGCCTGGGCGTTCTCGGTTCCTCTGTGCGCTACACGTTCTCTGTCATCTTTGGTCAGTTCCACGGCCAGGGCAGCGACCACATTGTGCGTGACTTTGTCCTGAAAAGCGAAAATGTTCTTGAGGTCTCCGTCGTAACGATCCGCCCACACGTGACCACCGGTTGTTGCGTCGATGAGCTGCGCGTTGACCCTTACCTCGGCACCGCTGCGGCGCACGCTCCCCTCCAACACGTAGCGAACTCCCAGTGTCTTGGCCACTTCGCGAACGTCGGTTGCTTTGCCCTTGTACACAAACGTAGAATTTCGCGCGATGACAAACAGTCCGGCGACCTTGGACAGGTCAGTGATTAGGTCCTCTGTCATTCCATCCGCAAAATAAGCCTGTTCAGGATCCCCGCCCATGTTGACAAAGGGGAGCACCGCAATGGACGGTTTGTCCGGCAGGGGATAAGCCATTTTCTCTCTCGATGCGACTTCGACTGGAGGACGAGTAGGCCGGAAGTATAATTGCCAGATCGCAACGGCAGCGAGCGCGACGATCACGACGATCACCAAACCTATTGTAGCCCTCCGCCATTGTTTCGGTTTAGCTTTTTTCTCGTCGATCACACTACCCGCTGTTTGGGGTTCCAATAAAATTTTATATATACGGATTGGCAATGCAATATTTTTGACGGTTTGTTCGCCAAGATATTTGTATCCATAATCTAATTTGTTTCTCACATGATCAAAAACGGTCCCAGAGATACAGATGCCGCCCGCATCAGATAAACTCTCCAATCGTGCTGCGATATTGATCCCGTCCCCTAATATCTGTTCTCCGTCCTCAACGACATCCCCGAGATTGACACCAATTCGAAACTCCATTTTTCGGTTCTCGGGCAAATTGGCGTTTCGAGTTTTCAGTTCTTTTTGAATCTCCGCAGCACAGCGAACTGCATCCACCACACTGACAAACTCAGCTAATACGTTATCACCAGGAGCATCCACGACACGACCATGGTTCTGTTGAATGAAGTTGGCCATTAGTTCTTTATAAATATTAAGGGTGCGGATGGTTCCAACCTCATCTTCACCCATGAGGCGGCTATATCCCTTTACGTCCGCACTGAGGATGGCAACGAGTTTTCGTTTGATTTCTTGGGTAGTCATGGAGTCCCCCAAAGCTGTTGCGAGGACGCTTTCGTCCTCCTCGTTCGCTATTAGTCTACTAATTTTGGAAGGAAACTTCAAGAATTAACGTATTAGATTAAGAGTTCCCAAGAGGAGAGACTGAAAGGAATTATCCTGGGAAAAGGCCCCAAGTACAGTTTCGATAACATACAAATACTGAATTTACCCCATTTTCAATATGTCGTTTTCATGATGAAATGTTGTTAAGCCTGATGCTGAGACGGTGTTGCATCAATAAGGAAAACTGTCTCTTGAAGCGGTGAATACGAACCAAAACTGGACTTCAGCTGCCTGATGATGTGGAGCGATTATGATTCTTGAAATGCATTGTCACACCGCCGAGCATTCCGGGTGCAGCCATGTCAGTGCAGCTGATCTGGTACAACACAATTTTGATATCGACCTCCAAGGTACCGTACTGACAGATCATCATTACCTCTGGCCGCAGGAGGAGATAGAGGAATTAAGGCGAAAAATTAAAGTGCCCAATCATTATTTGATTCTATCCGGCCAGGAGGTGACTACCCCAGAACTCGGTGATGTCCTTGTCTACGGTGCAGATGTTTCAGTCGGGAAAGGTACTTCCCTGGAAAACATACAACGACGTTTTCCCGACGCAGCAATTATCTGGGCTCATCCCTACCGGGATGCACAGTTTCGAAACCAGTTTTATGATACGACTCAAGTCTTCAATAAAGTATCTGAAAATATCTTCCTCCAGAAATACCTGAATGAAGCGAAGCAATTGAGCGGCGATTTTCTACGGCAAGTCGAAGTCTTCCGCGCTCGTACGAGCCTCAGTATCGGCTATTATCTCATCAAGCTCAATATGGGCGAGAGTGAAAACCTCTGGCGGGTACTGGTGGAAGCGGAGCATCATCTGGCCCGCCTTCTGGTGTAGCTTCCGATACAAATTATCAAGCACAAATAACGCGGCTATTTCACCGCCCCCGAAGTTTTCAATCTTTCAATTTCTAATTCGGAAAACCCTAAGTCCTTCATTATTTGATCCGTATGCTCGCCCAAAGCTGGAGCTTTAGACTGAATCTCAGCCTTGGTGGCAGACAGCTTAATAGGATTATTGAGAACCTTCATTTTACCATAAACTGGGTGATCCCAATGAACAAAGAATTCGTTTTCTATGGCCTGCTTGTCTTTGGTCACTTCTAAAGGAGTCGCCGCTGCAGACCAGATGAGGTTTGTTGCGGACAGGATGCTCACCCACTCTGAAAGCGTCTTCCCGGAAAAAATCTCTTCGATAATCTTAACGAGATCAGATGCATTTTGCTCTCGTGCCTTAAGTGTGGCAAACTTTGGATCCTTTTCAAGCTCTGGACGTTCAATGGTTTTACAGAAATTCGGCCAGTAATGCTGTGCGTTTGTCATGCCTAACATGATCCATCTTTTATCTTGGGTCGCGTATACATTTCTTATGGGATTTCCCATGCTCTTGCGTTGCGGCCTCACGGCATCTTCCCCTGTTACTAGACAGCCTGCAGTATCGTATCCCAGAACCCAACTAGCCGTGTTGTAGAGCGATACCTCCACCTGCTGCGACACGCCCGTTTTTTCGCGGATATACAAAGCTGCCATTACGCCTGCCAGAAGGCTCAATGAGGTGATGCTATCTCCATAACCTGGCCTTGAAATATTTGGAGCATTATCGGCATCGTGCATGAGATCCATTACGCCGCTTCTCGCCCAGAAGGATACCGAGTCATATCCGCCAGCGTCCTTTTCAGGACCCTGTTGGCCATAACCCGTAACATTGGCATAAACCAATTTGGGGTTCATCTTTGAGAGGATCTTGTAGGTTAAATTAAACTTTTCCATCTCATAAGGCCTTAGGTTATTCAGAAAAACGTCGGCCGAGGCAATGAGCTTATGGAGGACCGATTGCCCTTCCTTCGATCCAAGATTGATGGCAATGCTTTTTTTGTTTCGATCGGTGTGCTCCCAATAATAGTTGATCTGGTGGGGTTTTGCCCATCCCCCCATCCCTTGTCCTAAAACTTGGCGCCAATTGTCTCCGACGCCAGGAGGCTCTACATGAATGACGTCTGCACCCCAGCTCCCCATCAGCATTCCAGCAAGAGGCATCGCCACTGCACCCCCCACTTCAATAACTTTAATTCCTTCCAATTCTTTTCCCATGTGTCCTTCCTTTCTGAACCAAGATTCGATTCTGAACGCCCGTACCAGATGTTGTTTGTACCATGTCAAGCTTTTCTTTAAAATTGTAAATTGAATAGCACACCTGCTTTCTATCCTATAAAACTTCCACTTCCAAATCATCTCCTGTTTTTACGAGGAGAGCCTTTTTAATATTTTCGGGGGCAATCAGCTCCATCTTGTTTTCAGGATAACCATCGACCAACGGGAAGATGATTGCTCCTTTCATTCGTCCGCCAATAAGAACAGGATAGCATTCAGCGCTGCAGAAAGAAGGGTCTTCGGGTGTGATTTCGATTCCTTTTTTGCTCTTGAGTTCTCTAAAAATTTTGATGGATTCGGGATTAACGATCTCTAGATTCAACGTTCCGGGGTAGGGTTCAATAGAGAGTTTTGAGATGAACTGTTTTTTGACCCAAGGAATCTGGGTAAAGTTTCCTGCTTCTCTGAGACCTTCGACGATTCTTCCTCGGATCTTAATCCTTAAATCCTTTCTTTTTTAGAGTCTTCTTCACCTCGGAGCTTCCCCAACGGTTGAACAGATGGTGATTGAGCCCAAAAAGATCGAGTACTTTTCCGATGGTGTGGCTGATGAGATCGTCAATCGTTTTCGGATGGAAGTAGAAAGCAGGGACCGGAGGGAGCAGGATGGCGCCCATCCGGCTTGCCTGAAGCATCAATTCGATATGGCCAAGATGGAGAGGGGTTTCGCGTACAACCAGAACAAGTTTTCTCCGCTCCTTGAGTGTGACATCTGCTGCCCGGATCAAGAGGTTTTCATTGAAAGAGTTAGCGATTCCGGAAAGGCTTTTGATGGAGCATGGAATGATCACCATCCCTTCCGTCAGGAAGGACCCGCTGGAGACATCAGCCCCCAAATTCTTTATGTCATATGAAACCTTGGCAAGGGATTTGACGGCATCCACGTTCCAATCGGTCTCCATCCGTATCGTGTTCTCGCCAGCCTCTGTGATGATCAGATGCGTCTCCACAGTCAGTTTAGAAAGGGCTTCAAGGAGCCTGATGCCGTAAATGGCTCCGGTCGCACCCGAAATCCCTACGGTCAATTTCCTCACTTTTTCTCCTTTCTCATTAGCTTGCGAAGAATCGGGGCAAGCCTTTGTTTGACTTCGATGGGAACATCGACCTTTTCAAAACCCTCTTTCTTAGGACGCGTGGCATCCATGCCCATCTTCGCCGTTAGAAATCCTTCTTTAGAAGACGGATCAATGGGCTGACCTCTGAGGTCCGGGATGACAATCAAACCCCTATCTGCCTGAAATCGGGTAGCCAGAGCCCATTCGACTTCTTGATCATCTTCAGGGCTGACATCGTCATCCACAATGACTGCTTTCTTGACGTGGGGAAAAGATAGAGCGAGGGCCAGTGCTCGCCTTATTTCCCCTTTCTGACCTGTATCGATGCTCATGACCACATGAGAGCCGAATGTGCCCGGGATGAAATGGATTCTTTTCAAGGAGGGAATCTCTTTTTGCATCTTCGGAACGAAGTCGAGGCCATGGACAAGGTAGAGAAGGTTATCCACCTCAAGGCTCCAGGGGACGATTGCTTGGTAGAGCGCTCCTTTCTGCAAGGTAAGGGCGATCACATGGATCGTCGGGCTTTTTGAGAAAGCCATGTAGTAACCGCTACCTTCACCAAGGGTCCCGTCTTCCTCCTTGCCACTTGGGTCGATGTAGCCCTCGATGACCACTTCAGCCTGTGCAGGAATATCGATATCAACAGTTTTGGCCTTTGAGACGAGGACGGGCTGACCCCTGAGGCCTCCTGCAACAGAAAGCTTATCCGTTCCTGTCGGGGCTTTGAGGATGAAAGAGATTAGAATCAAGGGATCCACGCCAATGACAGTTGCCACTTCCATCCTCCGGTTTTCTTTTTTATATTTTGCGTAGATATCAGCCAGGGGAGGATTGAGAAGAGAAATGCCAAGTTGATCTTTTGCTCTTACCTCCATCCGGTGGAGTCCTCTTCCAATGACTCCACTCTCGGGGTCTATGGCAGACGTGATGCCTGAAGTAATATAGGGACCTGAATCCCTCGAGTAATGGGTTAAGACAGGAAGGTGTTTCAGGAGGTCAATTTTTTTTGTGATCGATTCTTTTGAATCAGACTCTGAAACAAGTTTGGGAGAAATTCGTTGACCAATTTTTTCGCCAAAATCTCCGAGAAGATGGTCGGGATTCACCCTTAGAGCCATGGAGAGGCGCTTCTTCGTTCCTAAGAGATTACCGATGACGCGAAGTTGGTGTCCCTTAACTTTTTGAAAGAGGAGAGCTGGAGCTTCTTTCTTCCCCAACTCCGAGAGGAGGGTTGAAATTTCAAACCTTGGGCTGAGAGGAGTTGAAAGGGTGAGCAGTTCTCCATTTTCCCTTAAATGCTTGATGAACTCTCTTAGTCCTGAAAAAGTCTCCAATATTATTCCAACCCTTTGGGTTTAAGTAGCCGTTCCGGGGTTACCGGAGCGAAAATGTCACAACCTACACACCCATTATGCGAATTTGTTGATCTCTTTTACGATCTTGACGGACCAGGGTTTTTCTTGAAGCTGTCCCCTGCCGAGTCTGACCCAGAGCCGATCAGGATATTTTGTTTCGGATTTTGAGATCAGGGCCATGGCATAAAAGCTGCGGTACTTATATCGCTTATCCTTTGGCGTTAGCTCTCGAAGGATGAGTTCCATTTCCTTGTCTTCAGGAACCATTCCAGGGTCCGTCAAAACGAAAGTATCAAATTCTCTTTTTTCCAATTTTTTTCCTCCCAGCGGTTGCTGAAAAACGGCCATCTGCGGCGTTCCCCTCATCCTCGCCCTGTTAGATCGGGACTCGACTATTGAGAGAATACCTGAAAATGTAGCTTTTCAAATGACTACAAAACCCATCAGGCTTCTATCTAACAGGGCAAGTCATTGCGGCGTACTGCCAAGTACGCCTCATTCCTCAAGATTGCCTGCCTGACCGGCAGGGAAAGACCGCGTGTGCCTTGGATCTGACCATTTTTGAGCAACCTGAAAAAGATGATTTTCCATCGGCCTTTTAGTCCTTGAACCCATAGTTTTTCCAGTTCTTAAGTACCTTCTCCTGGACCTCTTTTGGATAAACTTTGTTAAAGGAAACCTTAATGGGCACATCGGCCTTCGGCCAATGGAGCGGAAACGTACAATCAAATAGAACCTGTGCCCCGCGGCTCCACTTTCGGTCTTCTGGCTCGGCGAATGGGTAAAGAGGTGTTCCTACAGCATGTTCATATTTTCGAATTCCTCGGTTTGGATGACATTTCGTCGCCAGGGCATGGATGACGTCATCTTTGTTGTAAATATCCGTCTCTTCATCAACGACGATCACCATGTGAAACCAAGGACTCAATTTGCTTCCAAAAACGAGGTTAGCGATCTGTGTGGCAATATTGCTGTAGGCAGGCCTCACTCCTACCACGACCATGTGATGGGTCGATTCAGGAAGCATATAAACACCGGTGATGGGGATGCCTTGGCTTTCCAAAAGTTTTCGCATCTCCAACCCCAATGAGAACGATCGCAAGAGTTGACCTTCATCGGTTGGGACTCCCATGTTCGAGACGGTTAAGATAGCATTATTTCTATAGGTGATCGCCTTGATTCGATAGACTGTCCTGGGCTCACGCGGTGAGGTCCGGTAACCGGTATATTCACCGAAAGGCGCTTCTTCAACCCAGAGATTGGGAATCACTTCTCCTTCGATGACGATTTCCGCATGGGCCGGGACTTCTAAATCACAGGTCTCACATTTTACCAACTCCACAGATTTTCCCATGAGCATGCCGGTGAATTGATCTTCGGGAATCGGTGAAGGAGCACAGGCAGCAACCCCCGACACGGGATCGCATCCGATGACGGTCGCAAAAGGCATGGGTTTATTCTTCGGGACATACTTTCCATAAAACATCTTTCCCATATCGGAGAAGGGAAGCACCGGACCGACCATCGTCTTCTCATCAAAGACCATCTGGCGGTACATCCCCCAGTTGACTGCTTTGGTTTCGGGGTCTTGGGCCACGACAAAGTGCCAAGTGGCCAGATACCTTCCTCCGTCTCCTTCGTGGACCATCGGACCAGGGAGCTTAAAGAGATCAGCATCCTTGCCGGTGAGAATATTTTCTTTGCAAGGCGCTTTTTTTCGATCCACAACAATGGGCTGAATGGGATCGCCCGTTGTCCTTCTTACATATTCATCTGAGATTTCTGGAACCGAAGCCTTGGGATCCATGCCCATGGCAATGGCAAGCCTTCGGTAAGTGGCGAGAGGAGCACCCAGAGCTTCAAATCCAGGGTAGTCTGTGATCTTTTTGAAATAGGGGGCTGCCAATTTCTTTTCACAGACCCTTCTTACAATGGCGCCCATCTCAAGGTCCCAATCGACTTCCTGTTGAATGGTTACCAGTTCACCATGCTTCTCCAACGCCTTGATGAATTCCCGATTGTCTTTATAAGATGGATGAGTTTCCAAATCTTCCTCCTTGATGAGAGAGTCTCATGACTACACAGATTTCTAAACCCTTTTATTCGATATGCTGCGGGTAGCGAGGACTTCCTATAAATTCTTATCAAATTGACTTTGAAATCTTGTTAATGACGGTTTCCCATTTGCCCTGAGCTCTTAAGATGAACTCGGCGACTTCTCTGACCACACCTTTGCCACCAGCCGCCTTGGTGATATAATTTGCTGCTCCCTTTGCTTCAACGGCGGCATCGGCCGGAGCGGCCGAGAATCCGACTCTCTTCATGATGCCCAGGTCGATCATCTCATCACCGACATAGCAGATGTCTTCATCTTTTAGGCCGGATTCTTTTTCGAACTCATCCAGCTTTCCGATCTTCGCTGAAGTTCCCCACATCCTCTCGGGAGGGATCTTGTAGATTTTAGCCATCTGCTCATCCGCCCTGGAAATCTTGCTTGTCAAAAACGAGACGTTGATCCCTGCTTCCGTCAGGGCGATGCATCCCAATCGATCGTGTAGAGAAAATGCCTCCGATTTTTTTCCATCGTCGGTATAATAGAGTGTGTTATCGGTCAGCACTCCATGAATATCGAGGATCACAAATTTAACCTTCTTCGCTTTTTCAACGGCTGCTTCTTTGTTCATCTGATGGCCTCCTACTCGAATGTCAAATGACAAAGTTCAGAGTTCAAATCACTAATGAGATGCCGAAACAAGTTCGGCATGACAAACGTGTCATTCTGAACTCGTTTCAGAATCTAATCATGAATTTTAACACTCATTTAACATTTGGATTTTGACATTTGGATTTTGAAATTTCGGTTCTTACTTATATCCCATCTTCGTTACCTTCTCGACCCATTCTTCCCATTTCCCCATTGCTCTCAGAATAAACTCACAGACCTCCCTGATGGGGCCTCGGCCGCCGGGCGCTGCGGTGACGTAATCGGCAATCTCCTTTACTTCATCGATTGCATCCGCTGTGGCGACAGCAAAACCAACCCGTTTCATCACAGCGATATCGGTGATTTCGCATCCAATATAGCCCACGTTCTCATCGCTGATTTCTAATCCCTGCTTTAGTTCTTCAATTTTCGCTACCTTATCGCTGATTTTGTAGTAGAATTTGTCGAGCTTCAACTCACGGGCACGGAAGAGGCCCTCCTCGTCGATGGAAGTCGTATCGAGAAAAGCGATCTGGATGCCGTTCGCCGTGAGCGAAAGATCGCCAAATCCATCCATGTGCCAGAAGCCGTATTTTCTTCTTCCTTCGATGTCACACAGAATGGTGTTGGTGGTCAGAACGCCGTGTACGTCATGGGCAAAAAGCTTTACCTTTTTCGCCTTTTCTTTCGCCTTTTCCAGATTCTTTTCGAATGCCATGAGTTTCTCCTTTACACCTCTCATTCCCCCTCTCCCCGAGGGGAGAGGGATGGGGTGAGGGGACCCGATTTAGTCTTCAAACCCATATTCTTTCCAGCGGGATTTTACCTTGGCCATCATGCTATCCGTGAGTTTGATCTCCGTGGGCTTGACTTTCCATTCGAATGGGATCGTTGCATCGAGGATGATTCGGGAAGTGATGAACTTGTTATCATCCTGTCCGAGTGATGGGTCGAGGGGAGTCGACCTGCCTCTGTTAATGATCTGCGTCCCCCGCGCCGGATTGTAACGGGTGCCGAGGGCCCACCATACCCTTGGGAGATCGTCTGCATCAATGTCGTGATCAACGATGATCACAGCCTTGATCCCGTACGTTCCGGTATTGCTTGCGATCACTGCTGCTCCTACCTGATCGGCATGTCCCGGATACATCTGCTCTACGGAGACGACCACAATGAAACGTCCGGATGCTTCGGGCAGTGTGTAGACCGACTTGATGCCCGGGATCTCCATCTTGACCAGATCCGTCCACAAGCTCGCATTGCGTGTAAAGGCGTAAAGGATATGTTGATCCCCGACGGGCCTGCCCACGCTCGTCTCCCAGAGGATCGGATTCTTCCTGTAGTAAACGCGTTTCACTTCGAGGGCTGGTTTCGGAATCTGTTTAATCAGTTCTTCGGTATAGTATCCCGTGTACTCGCCGAAGGGTCCCTCATTTCTCAAATGCTGTGGATCGACCTCGCCTTCCAGCACGATCTCGGCAGCCGCAGGAATAGGAAGCCCGGTGAGCTGGCCTTTGACGATTTCAACCGGCTCGCCGCGCAGTGAGCTGACGACATCGTACCCGCTCTTGGCCTTGACCGTTGCCGCACTTGCAAAGATGTGGAGGGGATCACCGCCTATGATCGCGCATGCCGGCATCTTCTTGCCTGCCTTTCCGTACTTCTTCATGATCCGGTCGCCCTTCTTCCCCTTGAGGATCTGGACGCCTACCGTCTTTTCATCAAGAATGCCCATGCGGTATGTGCCAAGGTTTATATCGCCCGTCTCCGGGTCCTGCAACACCATGAATACGGCGGTGCCGAAATAGCGGCCGCCGTCCAGTTCGTAAAACTTGGGTGAAGGAAAGGCAAAGGTATCGATCTTATTGCCGTCGAGGATATTCTCAAAGATGGGACCATCCTTCTGTTCCTTTGCACGAATGACCTCCTTGACGGCGACATTGACCCACTCCTTTGTAAGCTGAACCATTGAGAGATTCGGGCTCTTCCCCAGGATAATCGCCAGCCTTTTGTTCGTGCCAAAGGCACCCGTCAAGACCGGGCTCTTATATCCCTTCACATTCTCAAAAAGCAGTGCCGGGCCGCTCTTCTCTTCAACGAGTTTTGCAATGTGAGAGATCTCGAGATCCCAGTCTACCTCTGCTTTAATCCTTTTGAGTTCACCTTCTTCTTCACATTTTTTTACATAATCTCGAAGATCCATAAACTCCTCCTTTTTCTGATGACTTACGCCCTTTGAAACTATCTTTTTAAACACCCTCTTGTCAATTCATTTATTATTATGTTTAAATAACCTAAGGTTATAGGGAGATGGAGATGAGGGGCCTCCTATACGCTTCGTTAAATTCGTTGCTCGTATTCCATGAGGTAGCAAAGCATAAAAACTTCTCCAAGGCGGCGGAGGAGATGTTCATCTCTCAGCCTGCCGTGACCAAGCATATTAAAGAGTTAGAACGAAAGGTAGGGATGGTACTTATTCAGAGAGGAAAAGGCGGATCCGTCCTGACCGAAGCCGGCCGGATGCTCTTCAAGTACACTCGTAAGATTTCATCTGACCTCCTGAAGATTGAGGACCTTCTGGAAAATCTGAAGAAAGATTATCAAGGTGTTTTAAGAATCGGAACCACGGAATCCTATTCCAAGGGTTTGATGCCGAAACTTCTTTCCGGGTTTCAGGCCTCTTTCCCTTTCATCAAGATTTCTCTGGATGTCGGCAATTCTGAAGAGATTGAGAGAAATCTTCTTACCTACAAAGACGACTTGGGATTGATCGCAAGAACGAAGGTGTCTCCAAGGTTTGAATCGTTCCCGTTTTTAAGGGAAAGGCTTGTTCTTATTGTTTCACACAATCATCCGCTGGGGAAGAAGAAAACGGTCACTCTGAAGGAACTCAGAACATATCCTTTAATCATTCGGGCAAAGGGTTCAACAACCAGAAAGATTGTCTTGCAGGCCTTCAAAGAGGTTGGAATTCATCCCTCTCTTCTGATTGAAGCGGGGAGTTCTGAATTTATTAAGCAGTGGGTTTCAGAGGGAAAAGGGGTTTCCATCATTGTTAAACGGGCCGTGGAGGATGAGGAAAAGAGGGGGATTATTAAGACAATCCCTCTGGCGACAGACCTACATCTTGAGGTAGCCTTTCTGTGCTTAAAGGAGGCAAGGTCTAACCCCGCCGTCAAAACCTTTGTCAATTTCATTGAAAACCAAGGGGAAAAGTTAATCAAATCCGACCCATAGCCGTCCCTCATTAAAAAACTCTCATGTGAATCTTTTCATATTGACAATTTATCTAACTACCTATAAAAGATAGATGGCAGGGTAAAGTTTTCTTAAGCCATCCATCATCAAAGAAAACCTCCAGATTTATCCAAGTTACTGCTTAAGGTGGGAGAGATCCTAATTCATACTGTTATCTCATTGAGATAATAAAAAAAGAAAGGAGGGTAATTATGGCTGAGAAGAAAGGTTTTCCGATGCCGTTAGAGGTGGAGTATCCAAAAGAGTTGGAGGGTTGGGAGGAGATGTATCCACCCATGTACATGTTTAGTAAGGATAGAAAGGATTGGGAGGAGAAGCACTTCTGGTTCCATGATAAGATCCACGCCCCGGAGGCGATGTATCCGCTTGATCTTATTTTCCATGAGGCGTGGCAGATTTCTCTTTCTCAATACACGACAAGGGTTTTTTGTATCCCGCCAGCCCAGGGGATTGCTCAAAGGATGGTCGGTTGCTATATGTTCATTACTCCGGTGGCACCACCTCCGCCAGAGATCATCGGAGAGAAGGCAGGTCTCTTCCAGAAACGTGTTTTTTATGTATTCGACCATTATGATGAACTCTGGGGGGTGTGGCTAAAGAAATTCAAGGCCCTGGGCGAGGAAATGAATAGTATTAAGGTCCCGGAAGAGTTCCCTAAGTTCGAATCGGATGATACCGTATTTCCTGAACCAAGAGGCTATTATACTTCATTTGATGTCATCAATGCCTGGGACAAACTTGTCGATTTAATGATCAAGGGATGGCAATACCATTTTCAATACCTCAACCTGGCTTATCTCGCCTATTTACTTTTTGCGGACATTTGTCGGAAGCTCTTCCCTGGACTCAGTGAAAGCACCATCGGGAAACTTGTAGCGGGTGCCTATGTCCAGATGTTTCGACCAGAAGAGGAGTTGTGCAGGCTTGCTCGCTTGGCGGCTGCGGTACCAGCCGTTTCAAAGATCCTGAAGAGTGATATTCCTGCTGATAAAAAGATCGAGTCATTGAGGAAGACTGCCGAGGGAAATGACTGGTTGGTGGAATATGAAAAATCGAAAGACCCATGGTTCTTTGTCTCCTGCGGAAGTGGGTGGTTTCATTACGAGGGAAGCTGGACAACGAAGCTGGAAATTCCTTTTGGATATCTGAAAGGAGATATTGAAAGAATCGAGAAAGGGGAAAAGATTGAGAGGGATGTTCCGACCATTGACAAAGCGAGGGCGGAACTGGCTGAAGAATATAGAAAGCTCATTAAAACGGATGAGGACAGGAAATCGTTTGATGATACCTATAGAGCGGTCCGAACCATCTATAAATATGCAGAGGATCATCTCTTCTGGGTGGAACATTGGTTCCATACCATATGGTTTGATAAGGTCAGAGAGTTCGGCCGTCTCTTAGTGAAGTCTGGGATGTTGAAAGGGGTCGATGATATCTATCTCTTTAACCGATTTGAAGTGCCTTTAATCATCGAGGATATGGCAACAACATGGGCACTGGGTGAAGGTGTACCTTCAAGGTTCCAATACTGGCAAACCAAAGCAGAAAAGAGAAAGAAGATATTAGATGCGGCAAAGAAGTGGAATCCAATCCCTGCCCTTGGAACTCCACCTGAGGAGGTTGCAGAACCCTTTACGGTGATGCTCTGGGGAATTACAACGGAGAAAGTTCAAGACTGGCTAAAAGGGATGGCCGTTGTTCCCGGAGAGGTGACCGAACTGAAAGGATTTGCTTCATCAGCAGGGGTTGTCGAAGGAAAGGTAAGGGTTGTCAAACGTCTTGAAGAAATTACCAAGATCGAACAGGGTGAAATCCTTGTTTGCCCAACGACCAACCCGGCCTGGGCTCCAATCTTTACCAAAATAAAGGCGTCTATTACAGACATTGGTGGGCTGACCAGCCATGCTGCGATCGTATGTAGAGAATATGGAGTCCCATCGGTTACCGGCACAGGAATCGCAACGAATGTCTTGAAAACGGGTGATACTGTAAAAGTTGACGGTAATACGGGGGTCGTGAAGATATTGAAGCGAGCCTAAAAGAGAGAGAAGGGTAGCGGGCTATCAGAAAATGGGGGTGCGGATATCCGGATATCAGGTTATCAGGAACTTGCCTGATGACCTGATACTCCTGATATGCATCCTAATTTCCCGATATACCCCATGGGGGTTTGAATGCCTTACACATTATGGTTTGATAAAGCTGGGAAGGAAGCCATCGGCCTTGTCGGAGGGAAAAATGCCAGCCTCGGTGAGTTGATCAGAGCTGATATCCCAGTTCCACCCGGTTTTTCTGTCACCACCGAAACCTACAGTGAGTTCCTCAGCGGAGGGGGATTGAAGGAAAAGATCGAAAACCTCCTTTCCAGAATCGATGTTCAGGATGTTTCTTCTCTGGAAAATGCCAGCAACGTGATCAGACAGCTTATGGCCGAAGCCAAATTTTCAAAGAGAATTGAGGAGGAAATAAGTTTTGACTATCAAGCGCTCGCTCAGGTGTGTGATGTTCATGACCTCCCCGTTGCGGTTCGATCGAGCGCTACAGCGGAGGACCTCCCGGGGGCGAGTTTTGCTGGACAGCAAGATACCTTTCTCTGGGTGCAAGGAACCGATGAGGTTCTGGAAAAGGTTAAACTATGCATGTCGAGTCTCTTTACACCTCGGGCGATTTCCTACCGGATAAAAATGGGATTCCCCCATGATAAGGTGTTGATCAGCGTGGGTGTGCAGAAGATTGTGGACGCCAGAGCAGCAGGGGTGATGTTTACCCTGAACCCTACGAATGGAGATCCGTCGAAAGTGGTGATCGAAGCGAACTGGGGACTGGGAGAGACGGTCGTTTCAGGGATTTGCAACCCGGATAAATATGTTGTGGACAAGGTGACCAAAGAGATAGAAACAAAAGTCTCGGCGAAAGAATGTGAATGCATCTACGATGCTGTAAGAGGAGGGGTGGCCCATGTGGATACCCCTCCCGACCGACGGGAAATCCCGTGTATTGAAGACTCAGAAATCCTTGAACTGACAAGGTACGCAAAGAGAGTTGAAGAATATTATGGCTGTCCTCAGGACATCGAATGGGCCGTTGATAAACATAAGCCCTTTCCTTTGAATATTTTCATGGTCCAGAGCCGACCCGAAACGATCTGGAGCCTACAGAAAAAAGAACCTGTCCTTGGAAAAAAGAGTGTTTACGACCTCCTGATGGAGAAGGCGTTGACGCGAATTAAAATTAGTTCTTAAGAAGATTGATTGAAGAAATCCAACTCGCCCTAAATCACATCGAAAAAGTAATATAAAAAAACGATAGGTATTGATTGGAGGGAAAGTCCCAGGTCTTAAGAGATAGGTGGGGAAACTATTATTCTCATTATGAAAGGAGGATGCTCTTATGGGAAATGAAAAACCACCGGAAAAGATCGGCATTGGTCCCCTTGGAAGAGGGGGAGGATTAGTTCAATTTATCGTTTTTGCTGTTATCGGGATTGTTATCTTCGTATATTGCATCTCTCCAGCATCTATTGTTCTGAAAATCATCCCTGCTACACTCATTATGCTTATCGCCCTCGGCCATCTAGTGCTTTTAGGGGATAATTGGCCATGGGCACCTCCGGCCGGGAACTGGACGCCTGCCAAATCCCGTTTTGCAGCAGGAATCGGGATGACCATCCTCTGGGCCATCTTCACTTTTGGCGTGCTGCTCTTCATGAGATATGTTTACCCGCAGTGGCCAGTGGGCCCGCTCTATCTTTGGTTCGGCGTCATTGGGTTCTGGGCAACTCTCCTTTACGGAGTGGTTTGGGGGGGATGGCCCTTCAAGGGTAAAGTCCATCCCTGGGGGATGATGGCGATCAGTTTTATTATTGTAATGGTCGTTTCCATCCTCATCTGGAATTTGTTGACCAATCTGGAAGGAACACCTGCTGCGGGTAGCCCAATGGATCATAAGGGACCTCTCAACGTGAATTGGCTTACTGGATACCTTGTCTGGGCTATTGCGTGGTTCTTTGTCTTCAGTCCTGTTTTTACTACCCAAGGGTGGCCTTTTGGTAAATGGGGCCAGCCTGGGATGGCCATTGGCCAGACGATTCTCGCGCACATCTTAGGGTATATCTTTTGGACCGGGAGCCTCCGTCTCGGCATGAGCCCAACATTTTCCTTCGCTGCAGTCGGTTCGTCCCTTATCTTTTGGTCCCTTGCTTACTGTTGGCATTTCCAATTTTGGGGAATTACAAAGTTCACTTTTTTCAAGAGAGCGATTTCGGCATTTATTATCGAGTGTATCATCATTATTATCTGGATCATAATTATGAAGGTTATTCTCGGCCCAGCTGGAGAAGCTGTTGTTTCCTCAAAACTTCCAGCGGATGTAAATATTCTTATCATTTACGTCAATCTCTGCGTCGTCGGACCGGCCCTCATCGCCCATAATGCTTTTTGGCTGAGATGGCCACTGACACTTCCAAACCCACCTGGGACACCACCCCCTGATCAACCTGCGTAAATGAATAAGCCCTGGGAGATTTCTCCCAGGGCTTAGCATTCGCTCAGGCGCCCCCTACCCACCCCTCCCCCTTAAGGGGGAGGGTAAGGGTGGGGGTGATTAAGTTCGATGTTGTCGTATCATACTATCTAAGACTTCCACAGCCCTTAACGCAAAAGCAGGGTCACTGATATGGACGTCGATCTCTTCAATAGGAATGTCAGGATTAATGATATCTCTCAATTCATCCACAAAAATCTGGTCCGTCTTTGGATCAAAAAGTTCCATTCCAGGTTTGTCCGCTTCGGACCAGCCCTTCTTAGGAATAAGGATGTGGGTCGGTCCCTTTGATTTGTTCAATTTCTCTCCAACGATTCGAGCAAATTGTGTCATCTCTTGAGGTCCCATCCGGACACAAAATCGGATATCATGGGAATGTGTCTTTCTTCCTTTGAGTCGATCCGGCATGGGATAGAAAGGGCTGAATACTGCATTATCTAACCCACCCGGGACGACTACGAGAGGAATTCCAAACCGGCCTGCGGTCTCCAACCTCGAGGGACCGATCCCTTTACAATATCCTCCGAACATTTCGTCGGCTATTTCGTGAGTAGTAAAATCAAGCACACCCGCTACTAAGCCCTGGGCAATGAATTCCTCCATGGCCATTCCGCCACATCCGTTGGCATGAAATGCAATCATTTCATATCCTCTTCCCTGGAGGAGAGGTTCTGCTTGGATGGCGCAGACTGAATTGATCCCGTAAGCTGTCACGGCCACCATTGGCTTTTCCTTTTTTATCTCACTTCCTTTTTCGATCATTCCGGCGACGGCATAGGCAGCTTGGCCAAGAATCAATCGCATGAATGCATTCAAACCCAAAATATCCGCGACGGAATGGAACATCAGGATATCTTTGGTCCCCACATATTCTTTGATATCCCTCGAGACCACTGTGGATAAAACCACCTTGGGCAGGCCGAATGGAAGAGAGCGCATAATATGCGTCGCAATCGCCGTGCCTGTACCACCTCCCATCCCAAATACCCCATGGAGTTTTCCTTCTTCAAGCAGACGCCTTGCCAAGATCGTTCCGCCTTCCTGGACTGCTGCAACAGCGGCAGAGCGGTCCTTCCCTTTGGTCGAATCAAGATGAGATCCGGCAGCCTCCACCACTTCGCCTCTTGTGATATCAGGATGGGTCAAGGGTTCCTCCAGGGTACCGACATCCATCAATATAGGATCGATGCCGAGTGCCTGTATGCAATCCTTGACATAGGCTGCTTCTCTTCCTTTGGTATCTAACGTGGCAATGATGAGCAAGTATTTTTTCATTCCTTATCTTTCCTCCAACATTCGATCAGTCCTTCAACCCCTGAAGAAAGCTCTTGATGTTTTTACCGAGAACAGAGTGATTATAGCCTCCCTCAAGAATACCAAATCGTCTTCCCTTGCAGCGTTCGAGGGAGGCTTCTTTGACCCATTTCCCGATGGTGAGATAATCTTCGGTTTTCAACAGTCCTCCCCAGTCCTCTTCGTGACGGTCAAATCCTGCGGAGATAGCGATCATGTCATAAGGCTTCTCTGTATGAAGGCATCGCTTCACTTCTTCTAAGAATCCTTCTCGCCGGCTCCCTTCAGGATGAAAATAGCTAACGGATTGTGAGCCGCTGAAGGTATTGGAGGTGCCGTCCCCGAAATGAAGATCGAAATCGAGGATGAGGGCGCTTTTTATTTTTTCTTCGCTGGTGAGCCTCTTGATCGCAATGGCTATATTGTTGAAGTAACAGAATCCCCAGCAGGAATGGGGACTGGCATGGTGTCCCGGGGGCCGGATCAAGCCGAAAGAAGGTTGGCCTTCAAATGCCATCTCTGCTGCCAACATAGCTCCTCCGGCGGCGAGGATTCCCACTTCGTAGACCTGAGACTCCGCTTTGACAGATTGAATATGATTCCTTCCGTGGACTCTTTCTAAGTCCCTTTCTAAAGCTGGCCCAGGTTCGACAAATTCGAACTCTTTCTCCAAGGCCTTGACCATGGGTTCCATTCTTCCCGAAGCCGCCGCCGGGTCAGAAGTATAAACTTCATAAAACCTCGGATGAAAAATCACCTTCATAGGGATCCTCCCTGCCGCAGTCCTTTCGGATATCGGAAAAAGTAATGGGTGAATGCTGTGATCACCATGGCGTGATCAATTTTGCCCTCCAAAATGAGTCCGGGAATTTTCCCTAGAGGGATGAGGAGCACTTCAATATCTTCGGTCTGATCGGGTGAGGGTCCTGAAACCTTCCGGATGTCTTGAGCCAAATAAGTGTAACAGCGATTATTGAAAAGCGCTGGGTTGGGATTGACGACCCCGATTTTGGTCCACCTCCTGGCCTGATAGCCTGTTTCCTCTAACAGTTCTCGAGCCGCTGATTTTTTAGGCGTATCTCCAGCCTCCACCAGGCCTCCGGGTATTTCGAGGGTCACTTCTCTGGAACCATGACGATACTGTTTGATCATCACCACTTCCTGATCAACCGTGAGAGGGATGATGTTAACCCAGTCGTTCGATTCGATGACATAGAAATCGTGGCTCTTCCCAGTTCTGGGAGAGGTGGTTGTGTCTGTCCGTATGGAAAAGACACGAAAGGACCGGGAAGATTTTGATCGAGTCAGTTTCCAAGGCTTAATCATCCGATTTCTCCTTATCATCGAAAGAAATTCTGGAGAAGTTCATTGTATTTACGCGGAGAAGGTTTGTCAATTCGGATTGATTTTTCATTTTATTTTAAGATATAAAATGAAGGTGTCCCATGGCATCTCAACCTTCCCACAAACTTCTCATCTATCATTCCGATTCTAAGATTTATGAAAGAATTATTTCGGCAGGGTTACCCCAGCTGAAAATCCACTCAGCTTCCCGTCCAAAGGAAGCACTCGGTTTTGTCGAGGAGACTGAGATCATTCTCGCCTGGCAAATCCCCGATGAGCTATTAAAGCGAGCCAAACGATTGCAATGGTTTTCATCGATGGGAGCCGGAAACGAGCACCTTGTTAAGAATCCGTATCTCCCCAAGGAAGTGACCCTCACCAAAGCAACGGTTTACGGTGAGATGATGGCTGAATATGTCTTTGCCTACATTCTCTATTTTAGCCGAAATGTTGATAAACATCTGAAGGACCAGAGGAAAAAAATTTGGGATCGGGTGAAGCCGGGGAGATTAAGAGGAAAGGTCTTGGGAATCCTCGGTCTGGGTTCCGTGGGAAAAGAAATTGCCAATTGAGGGAAGCAGTTTGGGATGAAGGTTCTGGCCCTGAAAAGAATTCCCGATCCGGTGGAGTATGTCGATCAAGTTTTTGGACAAAACGATCTCAACAAGTTGATCGCATCGGTGGATTACCTGGTCGACGTTCTTCCCCTTACGGCACAGACTTATCACATTTTGGGGGGAAAAGAGCTTGCCTTGCTGAAGGAAGGAACCTTTCTTTTCAGTATGGGGAGAGGAAAGACCATTGATGAGAGGGCTCTTCAGAAAGTTCTCTTAACTAAAAAGATTCAGGCCGTGCTTGACGTTTTTGAAAAGGAACCCCTTCCGCCGAAGAGCAGACTTTGGGGCTTAAAGAATGTGATCATCACTCCGCATGTTTCGGGGATCAGCATACCAGAGGAGATCAGCGAAGAGTTCGTGAAAAATTATGAAGGTTGGGCAAAGGGAGAGCCCCTGACCAATCGGGTCGACCGGGAAAAAGGGTACTAACAGGTGCTGAAAAACGGCCATCTGCGGCGTTTCCCTCATCCTCGCCCTGTTAGATCGGGACTCGACTATTGAGAGAATACCTGAAAATATAGCTTTTCAAATGACTACAAAACCCATCAGGCTTCTATCTAACAGGGCAAGTCATTGCGGCGTAATGTCAAATACGCCTCATTCCTCAGGATTGCCTGCCTGACCGGCAGGGAAAGACCGCGGGTGCCTTGCATCTGACCATTTTTGAGCAACCGGAAAAAGATGACTTTTTCAGCAGCCTAATGGCGTTGCTCAGCCTATCCCGTTTTCCGCCTCTGGCCTTTCGAATTCGGGCATTTCTCCCTACAAGCCCGGCACCAATAGAGATAGTATCCTTTCTCGTTAAATCCTTCGCCCTTTGACCGGCAGAGTTTTTGGATCACCCCTTTGTCCCGGATTGCCTTTACAGGACACACTGTTCGGCACACCTTGCACTCCGGCGGACACCCCGGCTCATGATCGATTGGATTGGGAGACAACTTTACGTCTGTCAATACCGCACCAAGCGTGATTCGGTTGCCGTAATTATGGTTCGTCAAGAGGTGATTCTTCCCGATCACACCCATTCCTGCCAAGTGCGCCGCATGTCTGAGCGACAGAATGCCCTTACCGGTTTTTCTTTCTCTATCCCAGTATTCATAGGGTTCACTGGGTACAGGGACCCCGGTCACACCTAGATTCTCAAGTTCTCGCACAATGCTTAGGGTCAGCTGGTAGACCTCGTTGAGGACAAGCGTGGTCAGAAACGTATATGGGACCGGAGTGGGAGAGGCGAATGCCGAGTCCGGGATCCTTCGTGCAAAAGCGATAACTGAACGGGTAGGGTGGAAGATATTTTTGGGGTGAAACCCCCGGGGCGCTTGTTTAAAACGTTCGACAGAAGCAATGCCACACAAATCTGCTCCGCATTGACTTGCGATCTTTTTGATTATCTGGCTTGTGATCATGTGAAGAGGTCACCTTCCGGCTTCAGAGCACCTGACGCAAGCAGGCCGAATAAGGGTGTTCCTAATGTAATAAATAGGAAGAAGTATTTCAATGGTAAGTTTGTCCAGGGTCCAAACGGCAACAGGAAGATCCTATTACAAAACTATTACAAACTCATCTTGACAAACAAGTCCCTCCCTTCATATAATCGGCTCACCCCAAAGGAATTTCAGAAATCTTTCCATGAAGTTTATTCATATCCTCATATGGACTATTTTAATAAGTACCCAAGCGCATGCTTTTGACCCAGGCCAAATCATCTCTGACGCGATCAGGTCCTATGAGCAGGTTAAAGACTACACCTGTCTCTTTTATAAAAAAGAACTTGTGCAGGAGAAGTATGTCGAGCAAAAAAACATCATCATGAAGCATCGGAAGCCCTCTTCATTTTATCTGAAATGGACCGAAGCGGACGAAAAAGGAACAGAGGTGATCTATGTTCAGGGAAGAAATGACAATAAGTTAAAGGCACACACCGCCGGGGCGCTCAAATGGTTGACGCTCAATCTTGATCCAGGTGGTTCGGTTGCCATGAAAAACAACCGCCATACCGTATTGGATGTGCATATTGGTAAAATCATCGACATTTGCGACAAGAACTATACGCTTGCAAAACAACTCAATGTTGGGACATTTGAACTGTGTGAAGAAAGAAGGATAGGAGGCGAACCCAAAATCTGCATCAAAGCAACATTTCCAGATGACAGACGCTTTTACGGGGCGATCATTTATATCTACGTGCACAAAGAATTCAAGTTTCCTGTTGCTGTCGAAATTTATGGATGGAATAATGAACTGCTAGAGAAATACGAATACACGAATGTTAAGTTAAACGTCGGTCTAACAGACAAGGATTTTGATCCGAAAAACAAGGAGTATGAGTTTTAAACCGAGCTCCTACATTCATCCAAGGCCTTGCCAGGGGGAGAGATAAAAAGGACGGTCAACGAGAAAATAACAATGTGTCACCGGCGACTGTAACATGATGTCTGTTCACCTTTTCTGACCTGACTGGACAGAGGAGGATGCCAAACAATGAATTGGTTTTTCCGACGCGTCGGAAATCTTCTCGAGTGGTCTCCTGCAGATCGGTGCCTGCTGATCGCTCTCATCAATCTTGCGTTCCTCCTCTTATACAACGTCGCGTCGCTCTATTACTTCGCACACACCGAAATCGCCGGCTATGTGCACCTTCCGGCAGCCCGACTCCTCTATCAGGTAGAGGTCTTCTTCATTTTGGGATGGGTGGTCATCGTAGCGGCGGCTCTCTACCTGAGGCGCCGCTCGCCGAAAAACCGCCCTCTGGTATTTGCAACCTGCGTTTACTACGTGATCGGGGTCGGAATATTTTCCTACTTCTTTGGTAACTTCACAAGCCTTTATGCGGGCGTCGTGGCCGTGGCCGCGTGGACATTTGGCCTTTTCCTGTTCGAGCGCAGACCGGTCATTCTCGCTGGGGTTCTGTTCTTATGCATCATTGGGGGAACAACGCTGGCAGATCAGCTGGGCTGGATTCCCTACAGCCCGTTGCTGATTTCCGCCCCATTTGAGTCAGGCCGCTTTTCGGGTTGGTTTCTACTCACGATCGGTATCCCCTCGGCGATTCTGCTCCTCTTTGTGCTCGCACTCATCGATTTTATCATCGATCGCTGGAAGCGCCACCAGGAGAAGATCGTTGCGATGGCTGATGAGCTTTCACAAGCCAACGAGATTATTAGTCGGTACGTAGCCGAACAGCTTGCTCGAAAAGTTCGAGAAGGCCAACACGACGACGCGGCCATGCCCAGCCGCCGCCGCCTGACAATGGTCTTCTCGGATATTGTTGGGTTTAGCGATACAGCGGACGAACTGGAGCCCGAAGACCTATCGATGTTACTCAACGAGTACCTTGCCGAGATGACGACGGTCGCAGAGAAATACGAGGCCACCATTGACAAGTTTGTGGGGGATGCAGTCATCTGCTTCTTCGGTGCTCCCACCGCCACGGACGATCGTGACCAGGCCTATCGAGCTGTTCGGATGGCGCTGGAAATGAATGAGCGTGTTGCCGAGCTGGACGTATCCTGGAGAAAGTTCGGAGCGAGCAGACCCTTACGCATTCGGATCGGGGTGAATACGGGTGTCGCCAATGTGGGCAGCTTCGGTTCCCAACGCCGCATGGATTACACCGCGATCGGAAGACAGGTAAACCTGGCAGCACGTTTAGAGGCGAGCTGTGAGCCCGGGAATGTATTGATCAGTCATAGCACCTACGCACTGGTGAACGACAAAATTCCATGCATGCCCAAGGGTGAAATTAATGTGAAAGGCATCCACCAGCCGGTCAAGGTATATTCACCTAGTCCGCGCGAATCCTAACAAATCAGAAAGAGCATCCTCTCAGAGATGATTGTTCCGGAGGTAAAAAAAGAATGAAAAGAAGATATCCACAAAAGAGGGGCCTCAGTTTATCCAAAATTCGTTCATCCTTTCTATTATTGGGAATGCTGACACTTTGGTTTTACTTATTGGTCTCTCCATCTGTCACTGAGGCAACCGATGCCAACCAATCCATTCCTTCTTTCAAAGAAGAGGCGAAGAGAGCGATCAAAACGTTGACAGCCTGCCTTATGGATGCCGTATCGAAGAAGAATATCAGTGATATCCAGGAAGGGATGGATACGGTTATATCAGATGCCGAGCAAGAGGGAAAACCCATCTTGTTCGGCATCGGGATTCTGGATAAGGATGCAGCGACTGTTGCTGGAAGATACGCCCGTGGACTTTTCAAACAGGAGGATTTCTCCAAGTATGATTTTGTGAAAAAGGCTTTTAAAAAGAAGAAGATCGTTCAAGAGCGGCTGTATTTTCAGGACCATTCTGAGTTATTGATTATATGCGTACCGTTGGTTCAGCCCAAAAAGATTATCGGGGTCAGCGTTCCTTTGGTTCAGCCAAAAAAGATTGTCGGTGCCATCATTTTAGGATTTAATCCAATCCAAGTAAAGAATGATTACGGTCTCAGTACAG